>Ga0316224_1001185_pt1 | contig 30332 bp, 26 predicted proteins | sample TBH18013metaG_FD_206254 | JGI IMG/M metagenome (GOLD analysis project Ga0316224, IMG submission 206254) | Freshwater microbial communities from Trout Bog Lake, Wisconsin, USA - TBH18013 | ecosystem: Environmental > Aquatic > Freshwater > Lake > Hypolimnion/Profundal zone | place: USA: Wisconsin... | reverse complement strand
ATCGTCGGCAAGCATTGGGGGGAGGCTCCTGGGATCGTGGTTTGGCGACTAAATCTTAGCCGCTTTTCCCCAGTGCCCCCATCTTTGAGGTAGACCCTAGAAAGCTTGTATTGTGTTTTATGACTTCGGTTCAGGCGTTTCTGGGAGGAAAGGCTATGAATAAAAACCTTATCGGCGAATTTGACGCCGCCGTCCATGCTATGGCCCGCTCCGCCAGGGACGACGACTTTACCCGCAGGTTGGACTCGCGTCGCGTTTTTCCCCGACGCATTCCGTCCTGGTCGATGTCGACGCTGCGCGATCTTGGCATGTCGAACGAAAAGATCGCGGACTACTTCCAAACTTGGGGGGCTTAGAGTCTGTTTAGCCCCCTCATGAGATCGGAAAGACGGTAAGGAATCTTGTGCCCCGGGACGAACGCGGCCATGCTTTCGCTGTAGACGCGGCGTTATCAAAGTGGAACGATAAAGGGCCATGACCATTCGCCTTGACGTCGCAACGGCTTCAGATTGTCCCGCTTTGTGTGATTTGCTGGACGTCCTGTTTACCCAGGAGATCGAATTCAAGCCCGATCGCGAAGCCCAAACCCGCGGCCTGACCGCCGTCATATCCGACGACGGGATCGGTCGCATTTTCGTCGCCCGCTTGGAGAATCGGGTGGTCGGCATGGTCATGCTGCTTTTCACCGTCTCGACCGCTTTGGGCGAACGGGCGGCCCTGCTGGAAGATATGGTGGTTTCTCCCGGCTGTCGCGGCCGGGGCATCGGATCGAAGTTGCTGCGCCACGCGGTCGCCTTTGCCGAAACGGCGGGATGCAAACGCATCACCCTGTTGACGGATAGCGAAAATATCGAAGGACAAGCCTTCTATCGCAAGCATGGATTTGCCGGTTCGTCGATGGTCCCGATGCGCTTGCATCTTTAGCTGGCTGGTTGACGCGCATCGGTTTGGCGCGAATCGCGTGAAACCGGGAAAATCACGCCCCCCAATTCCACCCGCAACATTCTTACCCGAGATACGGAGGGGGAATAATTATATTTCCCCTTTGCACCGGACGAATTTCATATTATTACGAGCCCCAATAAGGATAGAGGATATGTAGCGATAGGGAGTGTTACAATGTCGAATGAAGTGATTGCAACGGTCGACGGCAACGAGGCCTGCACCTCGGTAGCGTACAGGCTGAGCGAAGTAGCCGCCATTTACCCGATCACCCCCTCGTCCACCATGGGCGAGCTTGCCGATCAATGGTCGGCCGAAGGACAAAAGAACATCTGGGGCCAGGTTCCCGAAGTGGCCGAATTGCAGCACGAGGGCGGCGCGGCCGGCGCTGTCCACGGGGCGTTGCAGGCCGGTTCCCTGGCGACCACCTTTACGGCGTCGCAGGGTCTGCTGTTGATGATTCCCAATATGTACAAGATCGCGGGCGAGCTGACGGCCTTTACCATGCATGTGGCGGCGCGGACGATTGCGACCCACGGCCTGTCGATTTTCGGCGACCATTCCGACGTCATGGCTTGCCGCCAGACCGGCTTTGCCATGCTGGCCTCCAATTCGGTGCAGGAAGCTCACGACCTTGCCGCCATCGCCCATGCGGCGACGCTTGAAACGCGCGTGCCGTTTGTCCATTTCTTCGACGGCTTCCGCACATCCCATGAAGTCGCCAAGATTTCCATTTTGGGGGATGAGCAGCTTAGGGAGATGATCGACGCCGATGCCGTTGCCGAAATGCGTCAACGGGCGTTGAGCCCCGATCATCCGGTCTTGCGCGGAACTTCGCAAAATCCGGACACTTTCTTCCAAATGCAGGAAGCAAGAAATCCCTGGTATCTGGCGTGTCCCGAGAAGATTCAGGGGGTTATGGACCGTTTCGCCCGCGTGTCGGGACGCCAATACAACCTGTTCGATTATCATGGCCACCCCGAAGCGGATCGCGTCATTGTCGTCATGGGGTCGGGCGCGGAAACCATTCACGAGACCATCGACCATCTTAACGCCAGCGGCGAAAAACTGGGCATGGTCAAGGTCCGTGTGTATCGTCCGTTCTCGGTTGACGCCTTCGTGGCGGCTTTGCCCCCCAGCGTCCGTTCCATCGCCGTTCTCGACCGGACCAAGGAACACGGTTCGATCGGCGAACCCTTGTACATGGACGTGATCGCCGCTTTGATCGAGGCGAAGAACGCCGGTCTCCGTCCGGCGGGCGCCGATCCGCGCGTCATCGGCGGACGCTATGGCTTGGCGTCCAAGGAGTTCACCCCGGCCATGGTCAAGGCGGTGTTCGACGAATTGAGCAAGCCTAAGCCAAAGACCCATTTCTCGGTGGGCATCGTCGACGACGTGACCGGAACGTCCTTGCCGGTGGGAAATTTCGCCATTCCTCAGCCGGAAACGAAATCCGCCGTGTTTTTCGGTTTGGGATCGGACGGCACCGTCGGCGCCAACAAGAACTCCATCAAGATCATCGCCGAAAACGCCGGACTGAACGGCCAAGGCTATTTTGTCTACGATTCGAAAAAATCCGGCGCGATCACCATTTCCCACCTTCGGTTCTCGCCCCGGCAAATCCGCTCCGCCTATCTGGTCGACAAGGCCGATTTCGTGGCCTGCCATCACTTCCAGTTCCTGGAAAAGTACGATGTGCTGATGCACGCGCGGCAGGGGGCGACGTTCCTGGTGAATTCGCCCTATGGCAAGGACGAGACTTGGGCGAAGTTCCCCCGTGAAGTGCAAGAGGAAATCATCGAGAAGCAACTGGCGGTACATGTGATCGACGCGCGCAAAGTCGCGCTTGCCGCCGGCATGGGCAACCGCATCAATACGGTGATGCAGACCTGCTTTTTCGCCCTGTCCGGCGTCCTGCCGGCGGCCGAGGCCATCGATCACATCAAGCAGGCGATCGTCAAAACCTATGGCCGCAAATCGCAATCCATCGTCGACAAGAATTTCGAAGCCGTGGATATGTCGCTCAGTCACATGGAACGCCTGGATATACCGGCCGTTGCCGATTCCCCGTTCCGCCGTCCGCCCATCGTTCCCGAGGACGCTCCCGATTTCGTGCAGCGCGTCACGGCGCTGATGCTTGCCAATCAGGGCGATTTGCTGCCGGTTTCGGCTTTCCCGCCCGACGGCACTTGGCCGGTGGGCACGTCCCAATATGAACGGCGCAACATCGCTGCCGAGATTCCTCAGTTGAACTCGGATCTGTGCATCCAGTGCAATAAGTGCGCGATGATCTGCCCCCATGCGGCGATCCGGGTCAAGGTCGCCGCGGAAGACCGGTTGGCCGACGCGCCGTCCAGTTTCAAGAGCGTGCCTTACAAGGGCACCGAGTTCCGCGGTTCGGACTATATCGTCCAGGTCTCGCCCGAGGATTGCACCGGCTGCACCCTTTGCGTCAAGATTTGCCCCGGCAAGGACAAGAAGAATCCCGATCGCCTTGCATTGGTCATGACGGATAAGGAACCCATCCTTGACGACGAGCGGGCCAACTGGGCGTTTTTCCGCGCCCTGCCCGAAGCTGACCGGGTTGTCTTGACCAATCCTACCGTCAAGACCTCGCAATTCCTGCAACCGCTGTTCGAGTTTTCCGGCGCCTGCGTCGGCTGCGGCGAAACGCCGTACATCAAAATGCTGACCCAGCTTTACGGCGACCGGTTGATGATCGCCAACGCCACCGGCTGTTCGTCCATCTTCGGCGGCAATCTTCCCACCACGCCCTATACCAAGAACAACGAAGGACGCGGTCCGGCTTGGGCCAATTCCTTGTTCGAAGACAATGCCGAATTCGGCATGGGCTTCCGGCTGGCGCTTGACTCGCACCGGGAAAACGCCCGCCTGTTGGCGCAGCGGCTGGTCGGCGCCGGGGCTTTGCCCGAGGTTCTGGTCAACGAGATTCTCTATAGCCCGCAAACCAACGACGCCGAGATCAGCGCGCAGCGCACCCGGATCGAGACGTTACGGCAAAGCCTGTCCGGCAACGCTTCGGCCGACGCCCGCACGTTGGATCAACTGGCCGACTATCTGGTGGAAAAGGTGGTGTGGATCGTCGGCGGCGACGGCTGGGCCTACGACATCGGCTATGGCGGCTTGGACCACGTCCTGGCCTCGGGCAAGAACGTCAACATCCTGGTTCTGGATACCGAGGTCTATTCCAACACCGGCGGACAACAATCCAAGTCCACCCCCATCGGCGCCACGGCGAAATTCGCCACGGCGGGCAAGGCCCTGCCCAAGAAGGATTTGGGCATGATGGCCATAAGCTATGGCGGCGTCTATGTGGCGACAGTCGCATTCGGCGCCAAGGACGCGCAGACGGTGCGGGCCATCCAAGACGCCGTGTCGTGGCCGGGCGTGTCGCTGATCGTCGCCTACGCACCCTGCATCGCCCACGGCTACGACCTGGGTTCGGCTCTTGAACAGCAGGAATTGGCCGTCGGCACGGGCTATTGGCCGCTTTATCGCTGGGACCCCCGCAAGTTGGGCACGTCACAGTCTCCCCTGACCCTGGACAGCAAGGAGCCGAGCGGCGATACCCTTTACGAATTCATGAAGCATGAAACCCGCTTCACCATGGTCGAACGCGCCGACCCGGAACGGTTCAAGCGGTTGCTGAGCGAGTCGGAAATCCTGCTCCATCGGCGGTTCGCCACCTTGCGCCGCATGGCGGAAGCGGGCGGCGCCCCTACCGTCAAGTCGGCGGCGGCGGAGTAATACCAAACACGGTTAATGCCCTTAAGGCCCGCTTCGGCGGGCCTTTTCTTTGCGGGGGACAAGGGCGGCGGCGTACCAACCGGACGCCGTCCGGTTTATCGTTCATTCGTTGACGCAGCCTTACCGTCCCAGCCAAACGCCGATCGCTGCGCATCCCCAGACCAGAACGACGATCGTCGCCAGAAAAGCCAGGAACGTTATCTTCCAGGTCAAGGTGCTGGAGCGCAGATTAAGAAACACCCAAAGCACTTGACTGGCCTTGACGCTGGCAGCCGCCAACAGCGCCGTGATGGCCGTCAACGACAGGCGGCGATGATCCGCCGCCGGGTCGCCGACCCACAGGGAAAGCGTGGTCATGGCCATTAGAATGCCCCAACATCCGTATAAATTACGGCGCGACGGGAGCGCTGCGAGATCGTCCATCATCCGTCACCTGATCAAATAAACGATGGGGTAAAGCAGAATCCAAATCAAATCGACCATGTGCCAAAAGGCAGTCCCGGTCTCGACATTGGCAAAACTGCATTTCCAACCGACGATCGTTAGGATCGCCATCCCCAAAACCACATGCAACGCGTGAAAGCCGGTCATCAGGTAGAACAACGTAAAGAAGATATCCGTATCGATGGAATATCCATGGGCGGCGTGGTCGGCATATTCGACGAACTTAACGCCAAGAAACCCAAGCCCCAACGCGGCGGCGGCGCTCAACCAAATGCGACAGGCGCCGATGCGGCCTTCGCCACGGGCCCGGAGCGCCTGAGCCGCCGCCAAACCGCTGGTGAGCAGGATCATCGTATTGACGCCGCCGGCCACGCGATCCAAATGCGACTGCGACTCGAAAAAAATCGCCGGACGCAAAATTCTCGCAGCCGAAAAGCTGACGAAAAAAGTTCCGAACACCAGCATCTCGCTGATAATCAACACCCACATCAGCGGGTTACCGGGCAAACTGTCCAGCACCCCCCATCCATGCTCTTCGGCATCGTCGCTCATGAAACCGGATCACCCTCACCCGCAATGGCCGCAGCAGGTTCCCTGGTTTCGGACTGCCTGGACCGTCTTGGTTATGCGGACACGCCAAACCGCCGCGGATCCCGAGTCCAAATCGGTCCAGGTAAAAGTTCCCTGCCGTTGCGACTGAAACTGCCCATAGAGCGGCTTGAGATCGTGTTCGTTGGTCAGGACTAGGCTTCCGCCCGTCGGCAAATCGTCAAATGCGGAAAATATCGCCGGATGACGATCCGCCAATTTGACATCGCGGACATCGATACATACCTCAATCATGATTGGTCCTCTGCGTGTTGGATGGAGACTATGCCGAAGGTGACGGGAATAACCCGGTCTGCCATTGACGATGATCAAGCGGCAAAACTGGCGATTCGCTCGCTTGACCAGAGATAAGTTCAACCGTCGCACCCGCCGCTATCATGCCGAATTGATAACGATCAATAGAGCGGCGGCGGGGTCGAACCGCGGCTCCGACGTTACGATCTTGCCGATGCACGCCACCACAGGGGGGAATGATGAAAGCCTTACACCGCAGCCTCTATGCAATTGTGATTTCGAGTTTTTGCGCCGCTCCCGCATTCGCGGCGACGCGCGAGGAAAACATTCAAGCGCCGGTCGAGGGCCAAGAGGACGCCATTTTGACCGATGCCCCCTTGGTCCCGCCCCCGATAACCCGCGATCACGCGTCCAAGGTTGTCGTGCATATCGAGGTCAAAGAGGTCGAAGGGCGCATGGCCGACGGAGTCACTTATACCTATTGGACGTTTGGCGGAAAAGTTCCGGGGAAATTCATTCGCGTCCGCGAAGGCGATCTGGTTGAACTCCACCTTGACAATCACCCGGACAACAAGATGCCGCACAATATCGACTTGCACGCGGTCATCGGACCCGGCGGGGGCGCGGCCGCATCGCTGACGGCCCCCGGTCACAGCTCGGTATTTTCATTCAAAGCCCTGATTCCGGGCTTGTACGTCTATCACTGCGCGACCGCACCGGTAGCCATGCATGTGGGCAACGGAATGTACGGCCTGATACTCGTGGAACCCAAGGAAGGTCTGCCCAAGGTTGATCACGAGTATTACGTCATGCAAGGCGACTTCTACACCGCCGGTTCCAACGGTGAAAAAGGACTGCAACCGTTTAGCATGACCAAAGCGATAAGCGAAAAGCCGGAATATGTGGTTTTCAACGGCTCGGTAGGATCATTGGCCGGAGACAATGCGCTGCCCGGAAAAGTCGGAGATACCATCCGGCTGTTCGTCGGGGACGGCGGCCCCAACCTGACCTCTTCGTTCCACGCCATCGGTCAAATCTTCGACACCGTATGGATGGAAGGAAGCGTTTCCCACCCCGTGCACAATGTGCAGACAACGATGATTCCGGCAGGCGGAGCCACCATTGTGGATTTCAAGCTGAACGTTCCGGGGAATGTCATATTGGTCGACCATTCCTTGACGCGGGCATTCAATCGCGGGACGGTTGGGCTGATCAAAGTATCCGGCGACGAAGACAAGCTGATCTATTCGGGTAAAATGAGCGATGAGGTTTATCTTCCCGAAGGCACGGGCGCCCGGATGACCGACATCAAACCGGCCCCTCCCCCCGTCACCAAGAACAAGGCGGAACGGATCAAACTGGGAAAAACCGTCTTTCAGACCAACTGCACCGCCTGTCATCAGGAAAATGGGCAAGGAATACCGCAGGCTTTCCCCCCGCTGGCAAAATCAGACTACCTTAATGCCGATAAGATCCGTGTGATAAAAACGGTTACCGGCGGACTTCAGGGTAAGGTCGTGGTGAACGGTCAAGCCTATAACGGGGTCATGCCCGCGTGGAGTCTGAGCGATGACGAAATCGCCAGCGTTCTGACTTACGTCTATAATAGTTGGGGCAATTCGGGCAAAGACGTCACCCCCGACGAAATTAGAGCCAATCGGGTAAAAGGCAGTGGCAAAGCAGTCGAATAGATCCCGAGCACTTTGCGCGGCCGCCTTGATCCTCGGCCTTGGGGACTGGTCCTTGCCCGTTCGGGCAGGGACCGATGCCCCCGAAATGGCATGGGTGCCGACAGGATCGTATACCCCGTTCTTCAAACGTCCGGATAAGGCCCCAGAGAGGGCGCCATCAGTCCTTGTGCAGGGCTTCTGGTTGGATCGTTATCCTGTCGCCAACAACCAATTCCTGTCGTTCGTCACCAGCCATCCCGAATGGAGAAAGACCGAAGTGAAGCCTGTTTTCGCCGATCAGCATTACCTGGAAAGCTGGCCATCCGACGAAACATGGGGGGATATCGAGGCGGCGTCCCAACCGGTAACCGGCGTTTCATGGTTCGCCGCCAACGCCTATTGCCGGGCGGTCGGCAAGACGCTTCCGACCACCGATCAATGGGAATACGCCCTTGCCGACAATGGGCGGAACAAACGGCGAGTAGACGAAAAAATCCTTGAATGGTACGGCCGCCCCAATGCGCTGCATCTGCCGCCGGTTGGCCAATCTTTTGAAAACGGTTACGGCATACGAGGCTTGGTCGGACTGGTCTGGGAATGGACGTTGGATTTCAACGGCGCGATGTCCGGGGCCGAGCTTCGTCAAACCGGTAAGGATAAAAATCTTTTTTGTTCAGGGGCCGGCCTTGCCGCCACGGACGCCACGGATTACGCGTCGTTCCTGCGCTATTCCATGCGCGCCAGCCTGAAGGCCGCCTATTCCACCCCCAATCTGGGGTTCCGATGCGCCAAGGAGCAATCACGATGAAAGCACTAAAAATCCTAATCCTGCCGCTGGGTCTGGCGCTGTCCTTTCCCGGTTTGGCCCATGAACATCACATGACGGAACAAAGCAAACCCGTTTCCGGCGATTCCCTCTACAACCTGCCCTCGGCATGGACCACCCAATCGGGCAAACCCGTCCATCTTGAGATATTCCGGGGCCAACCGGTGGTGATGTCCATGATCTACACCCATTGCGAACAGATGTGCCCGCTGACCGTCGAACACATGCGCAAAATCGAAACCGACGTGGAAAACCACAATTTGGGACCCGTCCGCTACATCCTGTTCAGTTTCGATTCCGTGCGCGACACCCCAAACCGCCTTAGGTCCTATGCGGCCATGCGAGGACTGGACCCGGCCCATTGGACGCTGATGCATGGCGACCCGGACGCCGTGCGCGAGCTGGCGGCGACGTTGGGAATCAGTTACCGGCAGGAACCAAACGGTGAGTTCGACCACTCTTTCGCCGTCACCCTGTTGGACCGGAATGGGGTCATCGCCGCTCAGCAGACCGATTTGCAAGAAGACCGAAAAATATTCACGGATAAGCTTGAGGCCATGCGCCTTGACCAAAGATAAGGAAAGTTACTACCCGTGATTTTAGGCTCTGATCGCTTCGGAATAAGAGAGGAACTAGATCATGGCCGAGCGATTAACCAAAGCAGCTGCACGGAATATTTTCTTCGGTGGCTCGATATTTTTCTTCGTCATCTTTGTCGCCCTGGTGGCGCAAAGCGTCAATTTCGCCAGTCAGAACGGTGGAAATATCAGTGCGACCGCCACAAGCGGCAAACGCATATGGGAACGTCATGCCTGTTTCGATTGCCACACTTTGTTTGGGGAGGGCGCCCGTTTTGCGCCGGAACTGGGCAATGTCTGGTTGCGCTACGGGGGAGATAAAGACCCGGCTTCGGCCAGGGACGCGCTGATAGCTTGGATTAAGAATCAGCCCACGCGTGTCGAAGGTCGGCACCAGATGCCGCATTTCGACCTATCCGATCAGGATTTGAACGATCTGGTCGACTTCTTCCAATACACCAGCACCATCAATACGCAGAACTGGCCCCCGAAAATTTCCGGGTGAGCGAGGAGGACTGACTAATGAAATACCAATCGCAAAGCGTTGCCCGACTTTATTTTACCGGGGCTCTAACGCTGTTTGCCGCGCAAATCATCTTCGGTTTGCTGGGCGCCTTTCTGTACGTAGTCCCCACGGGACTGCCTGATTTCATGCCTTTCAGCGTCATGCGAATGATCCACACCAACGCCTTGATCGTCTGGCTGTTGATGGGGTTCATGGGTTGCACCTATTTTCTGTTGCCCGAAGAATGTGAAACGGAACTTCACAGTGTCGGATTAGCCAAGCTTCAGTTTTGGGTGTTCTATGCGGCGGCGCTGATCACCGTTGTCGGCTATCTGTTCGGCAATTACGACGGACGGTCCTACCTTGAACAACCGATCTATATCAAGGTGGGCATTGTTCTGGTGGCGTTGATGTTTCTCTACAATTGCAGCTTAACCCTGCTTAAAGGCCGTAAAACCGTCATCAGCAATATTTTGATCTTGGGGCTGTGGGGCGTGGCGGTGTTTTTCCTATTCGCCTTCTACAACCCCGCCAACGTGATATTGGACAAAATGTTCTGGTGGTGGGTCGTCCATTTGTGGGTTGAAGGCGTGTGGGAACTGGTGATGGCCTCGATCCTGGCGTTCCTGATGATCAAACTTACCGGCGTCGATCGGGAAGTTGTCGAGAAATGGCTGTACGTCATCATCGGATTGGCTCTGTTCACCGGAATTTTGGGAACCGGGCACCATTATTACTGGATCGGCACGCCGGGTTACTGGCAATGGATTGGCAGCATTTTCTCGGCCTTCGAGATCCTGCCGTTCTTCGCGATGGTGATCTTCGCTTTCACCATGACCTACAAACGCGGAAGGAATCATCCGAACGGCGCGGCGTTGCTGTGGTCGCTGGGGTGCGCGGTGATTTCGTTCTTCGGCGCCGGCGTATGGGGATTCTTGCACACCTTGGCTCCGATCAACTACTATTCGCACGGCACCCAAATCACCGCCGCGCATGGGCACCTGGCGTTCTACGGGGCCTACGCGATGATCAATCTGGCCATGATCGTCTACGCGATGCCGCAGTTGCTTGGCCGGAAACCCTACAATCAGACGCTGAACATGTGGAGTTTCTGGATCATCACCTCGGGAGTGACCTTCATGACCTTCACCTTGACCTTTGCGGGGATCGTCCAGACCCACCTGCAACGGGTCATGGGTATGACCTATATGGATGTGCAAGACCAAATTGGACTTTTCTACATCATGCGCCTTGGCGCCGGTGTGGTTACAGCCATAGGTGTGATTCTTTACATTGTTTCGGTGCTACTCCCGGGACGTGAGGAAGAAGCGGCGGCGGTTAACGTAATCACTGACTAGCCGTCCCACCTAAAGGCGGGAGCTTCGGCTCCCGCCTTATCTTAAGGAAGTCACATGACGACCATCGATCCCTCGCTTCCGTTCTACCAACCGGCCGGTAACGAATGCGCCCTGTTCGAGCGCGCTTATCGTCTGCATCTCCCCTTGCTCTTAAAGGGGCCCACGGGCTGCGGAAAGACCCGCTTTGTCGCGCATATGGCGGCCCGATTGGGCCGGAACCTGCACACGGTTTCGTGCCATGACGATTTGACCGCCGCCGATTTGACCGGACGTTATTTACTGCACGGCGGGGACACGGTCTGGACCGATGGTCCGCTGACACGGGCGGTTCGGGAAGGCGGAATTTGTTACCTGGACGAGGTTGTTGAAGCGCGTAAGGACGTCGCGGTGGTTCTGCATCCGCTGACCGACGACCGCAGACTGTTGCCGTTGGAACGCACGGGAGAGCTTCTAAACGCGCCCGATAATTTCATGTTGGTGGTGTCCTATAATCCGGGATATCAGTCGCTACTGAAATCCCTGAAACCCAGCACCCGCCAGCGCTTTATCTGCATTGAATTCGATTTCCCCCCCTACGACGCGGAAGTCCGGGTGGTGGCCGTGGAAAGCGGGCTGCCGCCCGAGCGCTGCCGCCCCCTGGTCGGGCTGGCCCGGCGCTTGCGGGAACTTAAGGGGCATGATCTGGAAGAAGGCGTTTCCACTCGCCTGCTGGTCTATTGCGCGACCTTGATGGCCGACGGCATGCCTTTGGAAGACGCCGTCATGTGCGCCTTGATCGAACCCCTGACCGACGATGCCGATGTCAAAAAGGGGCTGATCGAGTTGACGAAGGTCGTCTTAGGGTAGGTATGCCGGATGTTCAGTTTTCTTGAACCGGAAGAATTTATCGGTCGCCATTGGCACCGTTTGGCTGGCGAAGCGAATTCGTGGCCGCGCTTCCCGGACGCATCCGTCAGTCTGGACAGTGTCCGGGGCAGCCTTGGCGTCTTTTTTCACGGCTTGGGAGGGGACCGGGCCTTGCCGATCTGCGGCGTCACCGCCTCGTCTTCCGGCCATCGGCTTAGCCTTCGTCAGCGTCTTGGGCGGGATGACGAAGCGCTGGCGCGGCCCAAACGGGACGACAAGGCCCTATATTTGCCACCCCACATCGATTGCTTCCCGACAACCGCTCTGAACCATGCCCTCTATTTCTGGCTGGCCGCTTTCCTGTCTCAATGCCCGATCCGCGAAACCCCCACGGGATCACTTCTGCATGACGACGTGCTGTTTCTGAGAGACGCGCACCAGACCACGGCGATCATCCTTACGATTTGCCCCGGTTTGGTCGAAACCCATCGGCAGCTTGGAACCAGTCTGTTGCTGTCATATCCAACGAGGTCATTGCCGCAACAAGAGAAAGATGTGGAGCTGGCCGTATTGCGCTTGCTGGGGCAAGCCAATGACGGCGGCCCCTTTTGGCCATGGATCAGCGGCGAAACAACGGAACCCCTGCCGCCGTCGCCCCCCCGTTACCGCCCCTTTCTTCCCGTGCCATTGTGGGGCGAAGCGCGCGATGACGGCCCTTCTTCCGGGCCGCGGCGCGAGGACGCGGCTCCAAACGGCGGAAACAGCGCCAATGCCCGCGACGGCACCATGCGCAAAGGCACGCGCCGGGAAGACGATCAAATCAATCGAAAAGATTCGCTGATCCTGAACCGCTTCGAGAAAATTCTATCGATGATCCAATCGCTCAACATCAACCGAGAGGTGGATGACGACGACGAGGAAAACGCCCGCAAGGCCCTGGAAGACGCCGATGAGATTGTGTTGGCCTCTCGCCCGGGAACGCCCTCAACGCGATTGCGCTTCGATTTGGACCTGCCGCCCGAAACGGTGGACGAAACCCGCTTGGCGACGGAATTGACCTATCCCGAATGGCACTGTGACAAACACGTCTATTTGCCGGATTATTGCAGTGTCGTCGCCGGGGTCGCCTCGGAACAAGGAGAGGATTGGACTCCCAATGCCGAAACGCGGCGCTTGATCCGGCACGTGCGCCGCAAATTCGAGGCTTTGCGTCCACGTCACGAGATTCTAAAAGCCCAAGTGGACGGCTTCGATTTGGATATGGACGCGCTTGTCCGTTCGCGCTGCGATTTGATGGCCAGCGGCGCGGGTTCGGATCGCATTCACGTCGGACAGCGTCGTCAGGGCCGCGACTTGGCGGTGACCGTTCTGGTGGATGTGTCTCTGTCCACCGACGGCTGGATTGAAGACCGCCGGATCATCGATGTCGAAAAAGAGGCCTTGACCGTTCTGTCCAATGGACTGGAAGCCTGCGGCGACAGCCATTCAATTCTTACTTTTACCTCGCGGCGGCGCAATTGGATCAGGGTGGAAACGGTAAAGGACTTCGATGACCCCTTCGGCCCCTTGGCAATGCGCAGGCTTTCCGCTCTAAAACCGGGCTTCTATACGCGCATCGGCCCGGCCGTGCGGCATGCCACCCACCTTTTGCTGGGCCGCGCCAATCGGCATCGGCTGCTGATTTTGCTGACCGACGGCAAGCCCAACGATATCGACCATTATGAAGGGCGGTATGGAATAGAGGATACGCGCCGCGCCATTCAAGAGGCCCGCCGCGCCGGAATTGCGGTGTTCGGGGTAACGGTGGACCGAGAAGCCCAAGATTATTTTCCGACGATTTTCGGGCGCGGCGGCTACGCCATCATCGACCATGTGGCCCGCTTGCCTTCGGCGCTTCCCAATCTTTACCGTCATTTGATTTCGGCATGATCGGCGACCGCCGCTCGCTATTCGCCACACTTTCGTCTTCTTGGTGATATTGTGCGGGAATTCGTCCCGACCAACACAAAGGAGCGCCGCAGCCGATATGGAACTTTTCTCGCCAAACCATCCCCTTACCCGTGCCCTTTCGGAGCGCGCCTACACCGATCTGACTTCGGTTCAATCGGCGGTGCTCGATCCTCAAATCCAAGAACGCGACCTGCTTGTGTCGGCCCAGACCGGCTCGGGCAAAACGGTGGCCTATGGCTTAGCCATGTCGAGTACCCTGCTGGGCGAGGCGCTGGAACTGGAACCGGCGGCGGAACCGCAGGCCTTGGTCGTGGCTCCTACCCGCGAGTTGGCCTTGCAGGTGCATACGGAACTGAGTTGGCTGTATCGGTATGCCGGCGGCCGCGTGGTGTCCTGTGTGGGCGGCATGGACCCACGGGCGGAACAGCGGCAATTGGCGAGGGGCGCTCATATCGTCGTCGGCACTCCCGGTCGTCTGCGCGACCATCTGGAACGCGGAGCGTTGCTGGCGAACCATCTGAAAGCGGTGGTTCTGGACGAAGCCGACGAGATGCTCGACATGGGCTTTCGCGAGGATCTGGAATTCATTCTGGAGACTACCCCCCATGAACGCCGTACCTTGCTGTTCTCGGCGACCCTGCCCAAGGACATCGTCGCCATGGCCAAACGCTATCAGCGCGATGCTTGGCGCATCGCCCTGTCGGCTGGGCCGCAGGGACATGCCGACATCGAATACCGAGTGATCCGCATCGCCCCCACCGAGGTCGAACATGCGGTCGTAAATCTGCTGCGTTTCTTCGAATCGCCCACGGCCATGGTCTTTTGCAACACCCGCGAATCGGTGCGCCATCTTCAAGCCATCCTGCTGGAACGCGGCTTCGGCGTGGTCGCCCTGTCCGGAGAACTGACCCAGAACGAACGCAACCACGCCCTCCAGGCTTTGCGTGACGGCCGGGCCCGGGTTTGCGTCGCTACCGACGTGGCGGCTCGCGGCATTGATCTGCCCAGCCTGGATTTGGTCATCCACGCCGAACTGCCGCGCAACGCCGAGACGCTGCAGCATCGCAGCGGCCGCACGGGCCGCGCCGGACGCAAAGGCATCAGTTGCCTGCTGGCGCCGGTGTCGCGCAGACGGCGGGCCGAAATGTTGCTGCAATCCGCCGGATTGCGCGTGGAATGGAGCGGCGCCCCCACGGTGGAGGACATCCGCAAGCTGGATCAACAACGTTTGCTGCAACACCCGATTCTGACCGAGGAAATCGACGAGGACGATCGCGCCATGGCCCAAGCCCTGTTGGCGGAACGCTCGCCTGAAAAGCTGGCCTGCGCCCTGGTGCGGCTGTACCGCTCTCACCTGCCCGCCGCCGAAGAGGTGTTCGACCCCGGTCCGGGCGTGCCCAGCCGCAAGGACGGCCCCGTTCCCCGCGAGGCGCGAGGCAAGCGAAACGAAGAAAATGTCGGCGGCGCGGTTTGGTTCCGCCTGAATATCGGGCGGCTAAAGAATGCCGATCCGAAATGGCTGATTCCGCTCATCTGCCGACAGGGAAAAATCAGCAAACAAGAAATCGGCGCCATCCGCATCCACGAGCGGGAAACCAAATTCGAAATCCAGGCCGCCGCCGCCGAAGCCTTCCTGCTGGCCGTTCGCCAGATCAAGAACCCCGAAGGCCGCATCGAGCCGGTGGACCGGAACGAGCAAGATCATCCCAGCCCCCATGGCGCGTCGCCAAAAAGCCCCAAACCCCGGTACAATCCCCCTGGCAACAAACCCCAGGAAAACAAACCCCAGGAAAACAAACCGCGGAAGAATAAGATTAAAGCCGGGGGCAAGCGATGATGGAACCCCATGCGCATCTGTCTCGGCACGGAACCGTCACAGCCCCGGAAGCAGCCAAAAGACAAAATACCCGATGCCTCCAGCGGCTGGAATGGTCAGGACCCAAGCCCAGACGATATTCGCCGCCATCCCCCATCGAACCGACGCCGGTCGTTTGACCATGCCCACGCCGAAGATGGCGCCGGTTATCGTGTGGGTGGTGGAAACGGGTATGCCGAACCATGTGGCCATGGCCAAGGTGATGGCTCCCGCCGTTTCGGCGCTGCACCCCTGAAAGGGCTTAAGGTCGGTGATTTTCGAACCCATGGTGCGCACGATCCGCCACCCCCCCATCAAGGTGCCCAGACCCATGGCCGTTTGAGATGCCAGGATAACCCAGAAGGGAACAAAGAACTCGTTGCCCAGAAGCCCTTGCGAGAACAGCATGACGGCGATGATGCCCATGGTTTTTTGGGCGTCGTTGCCGCCATGACCCAAGGAATACAAGGCCGCCGAAACCAGTTGAAGCCCCCGGAAACGGCTGTCGACCTTATATGGAACGGAATGCCTTAGCAGCCACGACAGGCCTATGGAGATGATCGACGCCAGAAGAAAGCCGATGACCGGCGACAAAATCATGGCAACGCCGGTTTTCACGAACCCCGAAACGACCAATGCCGAAATGCCCGTCTTCGAAATCCCTGCTCCCGCGATGCCGCCGATCAAGGCATGCGAGGACGAGGACGGAAGCCCAAGCCACCAAGTAAAGATATTCCAGATGATTGCGCCCGCCAGGGCGGCGAGAATCACGTAAGGATCGATGACCATGGGGTCGATGATCCCCGTGCCGATCGTCGTCGCCACATGCAGCCCAAAAAACAAAAAAGCGACAAAATTAAAAAACGCGGCCCAAATGACCGCGAATTTCGGCGGCAGGACACGGGTTGAAACCACGGTGGCGATGGAATTGGCCGCATCATGAAGGCCGTTAATGAAATCGAATGCCAGCGCCACGGCAATGATAAAAACCAGCAGCGGATACCCAATGATATGTGCCATCTGATCACACGTGGTCCAAAACGATACCTTCGATAAGATCGCCGACATCATCCAAACGATCCGTCACGGTTTCCAGCAACTCATAGATTTCCTTAAGCGCGATCAGCTTGATCGGGTCCGTTTGCTGCTTGAATAAAAGCGACAGCGCATCGCGCAAATCGTCGTCGGCCGCATTTTCGATGGCGCTGACTTTGTCGCAAATGGACGTAATCCGTTCGGCGTTGCGGCTAATGTCGGTAAGAAGGGGAATGGCCTCGGCGATCAGCAGCGCGGCGGTCTCGATCTGTTCCGCCATCGCGATCATGGCCGGGCCGTAATCGACCACGCCGTAAATTTCGGCGCGCTGGGCCACCTCTTCTATCAGGTCCAAAACGTTGTCGAGGGAAGTAATCAAGGAATGGATGCTGGACCGGTCGAACGGGGTCAGAAAGGCGCGGTGAAGCGCAAGCAAGGTTTTCCGGGTAATCGCATCCGCCGCGCTTTCAAACCGGCTGACGTCCAAAAGCCGTTCCTTTTGCTGTGGCGGTTGGTCGCGCATCAGCGCGCACAAGGCCCCGGCCCCATCGACGACACATTTGGCATGCGCGGTAAACATCTCGATAAAGGGTTCTTCTCGCGGTAATAAGGCGCGGATAAGTCGTGTAAACATGTTCCTCCCCATTTCCGACCAACTTACCAGCAATCGCTATTTTTGCGCTACAGATTATGGGCGTGTTTTTGAAAAGTGGGGAGGCAACGCATCAAAACAGGGAACGCTTTGTGGATGCGGGGCCGGCCGATATCGTGTCGCCCCCTCTCGCAAAACCTTTGGCACTGTATATATTGAAGTCTTGAGAATGTTCCCCTTGGCAAAAGTCAAGGCGGGGAAGGACCGTGTACGCTAAGCCTTGGAACGATGCCCTTCGAAAGAAAGCGAGATTATGAAGAGTGGCGATCCTATTCCCGATTGGATGGAGCAAGCGATGCTTACGAAGCCGCTCGATGTGCGTGAGACCCTTGCCAAGGGGATTGATCCTTACGACATGATCATGAAGGCGGCATCCGGGATCTCCCATATGGGCTATTTGTCCGTCGATGCGCCCTTCAATCCGTCGCCGCTGCGGCGAGTCCTTGCCGGGCACGGATTCTCTTCCTACGGTCGCAAACTGTCTTTGGATCATTGGCGCATATTTTTCCATCGAGACGGAGCCGCCAATTGGGAACAATGCGCCGAAGCGGAGGTGTCGCCCGAGGGCGCCTTGATTTGGCGGGAACAAGACGAGATCCATATGGACGTGCGCAAACTGCCGCCGCCTGCCCCCCTGGTGGCGATCGTTCGCATGATCGATAGCATCGAGGAAAACCTTTCCGTGGTCGTGCATCACGACCGCGAGCCGCGGCTGTTAGCTCCTGAATTGGCTGAGCGCGGTTGGCAAATCGTCCGCGTGGTCCGTGAAACCGCGAATATTCGTCTTTGGTTGGAGCGCGTGTCCTGATGTTTCCCGGCAGCCTTGTCATGGGAGCCGAAGACCGCTTGCTCCCTCCCTCGCTTCCTTATCGCTTTTTCGTGGCTGCCGCGTTTTTCCAAATGGCGGCCTGGACGGTGCTGCTGACGCTCGAACCGGACGAGATCCTTGGTTTTGTAGGCGGGCAAGGCCCTTTGCTCGCGGCTCTTCACATGATTACCCTGGGCGTCTTGGCCATGACCGCCATAGGGGCCGCAATCCAGTTGCTGCCAGTGGCCACTCGCCAGCCGCTGGGTCCGTCTTGGGCCATAAGACTGATGTTCTGGCTTTATGTTCCCGGCGTGGCCGTCTTAACGGGTGGACTTGGCTTGGCTTCGACTTGGGCGCAGCATGCGGGCGGGGCCTTTACGGTCGCCGGAATGGGAATATTCGCCTGGATGGTGGCCGCCAATTTACGGAAAGTTTCCGACCTGCCGGGTGTCACGCGCCCGGTATGGATGGCGGTGGCGTCCCTGGTTCTGCTGGCGGCGTTGGGGCTGACCTTGATCGACGATTTTACCACCGGCTTTCTGCCCGATCATGGCGCCGTAGCCGCTGCCCATGCCGTGATAGCGGGCTACGGTTTCATGGGCATGCTGGCGCTCGGTTTTTCGAACGTCCTTATCCCCATGTTCGTGCTGGGACCGGCGATACCTGACAAATTGTCCAAGCGATCGGCCCTGACATCGGGGGGGGCTCTTGTGGCGGCTGTTGTCGGCATTGTTCTAAACATCCGACCCATGGTCGCAGTGGGGATCGCGCTTGGGGGAGCCGCAATGGGAATACACGGTTACGCCATGAGCGGCACCATTCGAAGCCGCATGAAAAAGCGGTTTGAACCTTTTTTCCGTCTGGTCTGGGTGGCAGCGATACTATTGCCGCTCAGCCTGCTGGCGGGAACGGCTTTGATCATCGGGGCGCCGGGTGGGCGCGGGTCGATGCTTTGGGGGTTTCTTACGATCTTCGGCTGGCTGTTGACCTTCGTCATGGCGATCAAGCAACGGATTGTCCCGTTTCTCGCCTCAATGCACTCCTCGGCCCAGGGCGGCAAACCGGCTCTGTTGTCTCAGCTATCGTCCAAGAGACTGGCGGACACGCATTTCTTTTGCCATTTGGCGGCGGTGATTTCGATCGCCATCGCCATTCTCGGCGGGTGGAGTTGGCTTCTTCGGCTTGGACTATTGGCCGGCCTGCTGGCTTCGATCGCTTTCGGTGGCTTCGTCTTCGAGGTGATCCGCCGATATTTTTCCCACATGAAGGCGGCGATAGCCGCAAACTATGGAGAATAAGTTCATGCAAACTCAGACGGGCGCCCTGCTACATCAGGCTCACATGACCACCATCGAAGCCCTACAGTCCTTGGAGGCGTTTCTTGGTGACAATCGAAAGGCGCCCCAAGTGAATGACAAAATTGCGGTCAGCCTGAAATCCCTATCCAGCACGCTCCGCTCCGAGGTGGAGAGTCATTTTGGATTCGAAGAGACCCATTTGTTTACAGTCTTCACCAAGCGCGGCGAAATGGGCATCGTCACCATGCTGACGCATGAACACCGCTCCATTCTGCCGTTGGCCCTGCAAGTTGCCGACCTCGCCTTGGCAGCCGCCGATATTGGCTTCTCCGACGCGTCTTGGGGAGAATTCAAAAACGCCGGGGGAGAACTGATCGAGCGGGAAATTTTCCACATCCAGAAAGAGGAAATGGGACTGCTCGCCGCCATTTCGGCCTTGATCGATCCCGAGACCGACCGGATTCTCGCCGATACCTATCGCCGTGAAGTGGGATGAACGAATGTGGCGCCGGATCGATACGATGTCAAAGTTCCGTCATCCATTGTAGTCCCGACGGCTTGGTTATTGTAAGCCGATATGGGGCCGTCTGATTGCCGTTTGCAATTCGGGGGCGCGGGGAAAGATACTGTCCGCCGACAAATAAACCTATACGCACCACATAACACCTACACTTTAAGTATGATTCAGTTATAAGGATAACAGTTAGAAAGGCTGTAACGCCTGCGATCCGGGGAACGGATGCCATGGAAGTATCTCAACTGCTTGCGCTAACGGAAGATGTTTGTGCTCGTGAAGTGATCCATCTGCCCGGATCGATCCAGCCCCATGGAGTAATGCTGGCGTTTGACCGTAAGTCGATGCGGTTGGCGGGCAGAAGCGCCAATGCCGCTGTAATTTTTCCCGCATTGGAAAATGACTTTGCCGAGCAGTCCTTTTCTTTGCCGCCAGCGATTATGGAGAGTCTTGCCCGTCTTCAGAGAAATCAATGCGGCACGCTTACTGTGCGGGCAGAATGGGGCACCCTGGGAATGTGCGAGGCTCATTGCTTCGCTTCGGCCGACCATCTTTTTTGCGAAGCGGAACTGCCGTCCCTGACGCCTGAATTTGGAATATCCAGAGATCCGGTCCTAAGCTTAGCCGAGGCGCTGGCCGAAGTGAAATGGGCGCCGGACATCACCAGCCTTGCACATCTGGTGGCGCGGACGGTGCAAGTCATGTCGGGATTCGAACGGGTTCTGGTCTACCGTTTTGACGCCAATGGTGACGGCGAGGTGATAGGTGAAAGCATCATCGCCGAATGGAAGCAATCTTTTCTCGGCCTTCGTTTTCCGTCTTTCGATATTCCCCCTCAAGCACGGGCACTGTACCGCGCCAGCCATATCCGCTGGATGCCCACCCGAGATTACCAACCAGTGCCGCTGATTTCCGAGCACAACGAAGCTTTTGATCTAAGCCATAGCTATTTCCGCAATGTATCCCCCACCCATAGGGTCTACCAACAAAACATTGAAGTAGACGGATCCATGTCCGCTTCCATCATGCGCAATGGCGAATTGTGGGGACTGGTTATCGGCCACCATCGTCGACCGCACCGAGTGTCAACGGATGTGCGCCATTGCATTTCTTCCGTCGTGCGCGCCTTTTCCATGCGAATGGACGCCTTGTTATCCAGCGGAGTATCCCTTGAAATCAAGCGGGGCACCCATGCCCATCTGGCCATATTGGGAAAGCTGGCGGCCGCGGAAGACTTTCTAACAGCGTTGACCGAGGGCAATCCCAGCATTGTCGATTTACTGTCGGAATGCTCGGGCGCCGCCATTGTTTGGAATGAAATTGGCTCGGCTGCGGTACGGACATTGGACGTTACCCCACCAGAAGCAGACCTGATTGCCTTGGCCGAATGGGTACGCCTGCAATCGGATGCCAAACTTTTCGCCACGGAATGTCTGGGCGAACATTTTCCTCCGTTTATAACCCACCGCGAAATTGCCAGCGGATTGCTGGCCTGCCCGTTTGACGACGACCGCCATCCAGTTCTGTTGTTGTTCCGTCCGGAAATTATCCGTTCGGTAGCTTGGGCCGGCAAACCTGAGAAACTATCCGGAACCGAAGGTGTTCTTAACCTGCCTCGGCGCTCGTTCGATCGTTGGGTGGAAACCCAAAGAGGCCGTTCCAAACCATGGGAAACGTGGGACATTGAAATAGCCAACGACGTCCGAGAAACCGTCAATCACGTTATCTTGCGGCAATCGCGCCGGATCAAGGAATTAGAGGAAGCCCGGGATTCCGCCATCGCCCTGTCCAGAACCGACGGATTGACCAACATTGCCAACCGCCGTTGGTTCGATGAAAGCTTGAACCGAACATTGGCGTTAAGCAAAAGAGCGCAATATCCGATTGGAATATTGTTGATCGACGTGGATCACTTCAAACTTTATAACGATCATTATGGTCATATCGATGGCGATGTTTGCCTAACCAGGGTAGCCCAGGCGGTGAGCGAAGTGGTCAACCGCCTGCCCGATCTTGCCGCTCGCTATGGCGGCGAGGAATTCGCCTGCTTGCTGCCCGACACCGACAAAAATGGAGTCGCTAAGATTGCCGAAGACATTGTGGCAGCGGTACGGAATCTGTCCATCCCCCATGAATTCTCTCAGTCCGCCCCTTTTGTGACCGTCAGCATTGGCGGTGTGTCGATCGTTCCCGATGCCAATTCAACATCAAGCGATCTGTTGGAAGCGGCTGATCGGAACCTTTATCTGTCCAAAAAGAACGGGCGCAATCGCTTGACCTTATGATGCCCACGGCTTGAAGTGAACATAATGGATGTATTAACACGGCTTAGACTGTCGACCCGTTCGGCCCACGAAAGGATGGAAAAACTTCCTGCCCTGGCCCGTTTGTTTGCCGATGATTACCGGCGAAGCGAGTTGGCGGAACTTTTAACCAAGATGCTTAACGTGCACGATCCTTTGGAAGCCGTCTTATCTCAAACGGACGAAGCGGAACGGATCGGCTACCGCCCTCGCGCGCCGCTGATCCGCGAGAGTCTGCTTCAACTGGGGCAAACGCCCGCGGCCCTTTCCAGAGCCGGATGCGTTGAGGCTGAATCGCCGATGCGATTCACCGAAGAGCTGAATCCGTCTCTATTGAATAAGGTAGAGGACGATTCAGACATTAGATCAGGACGCGTGCGCGTCGATCCAATGTCATCGCGCTCTAATGGGCCGACCCCGGTTTTTACCAGTCCCGCGGCACGATTCGGCGGATTGTACGTTCTTGAAGGTTCCGCCCTTGGCGGGCAATTGATTCGGCGTCGGCTGCTGTCCCTTTTCGGCGAAACCATTGAACCGGCGCTAAGTTTCTACGCCCCTTATGGCGATGACGCCGGACCGCACTGGCAGAATTTCTGTACGATTCTGAAGAGCGCAATCACCGAAGAAACCGCCATGCTTGAGGTTGAAGCCGCGGCTCTTGCCACCTTCGCCATGTTCGGGTGAATTTGATCTTGCCCCTGGCATCGTTACCCGTGAAAAAGTCCTTCGCTGCCGCTCAGGGTACTTTTTCACATCCACCGGCACGGGGTGAACCGAATGCCTCGACGCCCTATATTTCCAGGCAGATCTTACCGAAATGCTGGTTACTTTCTTGGTATCGAAAGGCTTCCACCATTTGTTCAAGCGGGAAAACTTTGTTGATGACAGGTCGTATTCCGGCCACATCGATGGCACGAATCATGTCTTCTTGCTGTTTCCGGCTACCAACCAGAACACCCTGTAGACGCAATTGCTTGATAAGCGGTACGACAAAATTTAGTTCCCCGCCCAGTCCCGTCAAAATCCCGATCACAGAAATGTGCCCCCCCACGCGAGCGGCGATCATCGATTGATCCAAGGTTGCGGGACCGCCCACATCAATCACATGGTCTACGCCGCCGGTAAGATCATAAGCCTTCTTTCCCCAATCCGGCGTGGCCCGGTAATTAATCAGATGGTCGGCACCCAACGCCTTCAACCGCTCCAACTTCTCGTCACTTGACGATGTGGCGATGACGGTTGCACCGGCCATCTTGGCGAATTGAAGCGCGAAGATAGATACCCCGCCAGTCCCCTGAACCAACACGATATCGCCAGGCTTTATGTGATCGTCACTCATCAAAGAGCGCCAAGACGTCAGCGCCGCCGTTGTCAACGTCGACGCTTCGATGGCGCTCCACCCCTTTGGCGCAATTGTAAATGAAGTAACAGCGGCGGTAACCACCTCACGGGCGTAACCGTCAACGCCGTCTCCGGGCACCGTGGCGAACCCTTCCACAACGGGAGATCCGGTCAACCACGTCGGAAAAAACGTGCTGACAACCACGTCACCCACTTTGAATTCGGTCACACCGTCGCCAACGGCGATGACATCGCCAGCACCGTCGGCCATGGGGATACGCGGAACGCTAGGTCCCCACATGCCGCTGACCACCGCAAAATCATGGTAGTTAAGGGAATTCGCGCGCAACCGAACCGTAATTTCTCCGGCTCTTGGCTCGGCCGCGTCACAAGCACCGATGGTGACCTTATCGTAACCGCCACCGGGAAGGACAATAATCGCTTTGCTGGACATGGATGCGCCCTCGGAACATTAGCACTCGGTTGAAACGTGTTCACTCCATATGAGACATCGTAGCCGCGATTCACCCATATCGGAAGGTAGAACCGCGTTAAAAAATCGATCCATTCAAGAAAAGAACCCTTTTAAAACTATCGAGATCACAACATAGAAGCGCATTCAACGTCATCAGTTGAAATCATGGCCAATGTATTGTCAACCGGTGCGATTTAAATTGGGTCTGAATCCCCCCAGATGGGGGGTGTAGCCCCCCTTTATTCATCATAATGTAAACATTGTGATTTGAGTGCCGTGCACTGCGAAATGGCAAGGATGGATAAAGTGTCAGAATGTATTGGAATAGACTCCCTGATGTTTAATCATGCCGTGATTGATGAGCAACATAGGGACATACTCTACCTTGGAGCTGAGATAAATAGACTGTTTTCAATCTGCGCAGACCGGCAAGAGGTGCTGATAGCGGTGTACAAATATTATGACATAGTATTGACCCACTTTTCGTGCGAATCGTCATTGATTGCGTTGCTTGATCCGTCTAAGTACAAGCATCATACCGATGAACACATTCGCTTGCATAAATCGATGATCGGCTTTATCCGTGATGCGATAACAGATCTAGAGGACGGACTTTCCGTATCCGAAATTCGTGACACGTTCCCCATCTTGTTCAATGATATGATGAATAACATTGCTGTAAATGACAGGGAGCTAGTTGGCATACTTGAGCAGGAGGGATCGCTGCGCCGCGGCAGTTAACGATATTGACGCAACTATCCGAGCCGTTCTTTGGAAATTCCAAGTAAAAGACAAAGGCCTTTAATATTGCTGATTTATCAAAAATTGCTTTCATGTGAACATGAAAATAAGATATTTGAATCATAATTGATTAATTAATTTGCGCATACTATTGTCGAAATGTTTATTTATATAAGTAAAGGAGGCTATGGTGAGTGATCTCCGCTTCACGCTGACAAGAGCAAATGGGTGGTGCCGACTGGCTCTTCCCGGAAGCCTGTCATTTATGTTCATCACGCCGATGTTGTGGGCATTCGGGGTGTTTGGCTTCGATGATGTTGCATTTCGCCACGCCCTTTTCTTTGGCATCTCGGGCATGATGTTATTTGGGTTAATCCCCATGTTTTTTGGTTGGGCGATACAAGGGTTCTTCATGACCGATAAGAGGAGTGAAACCGAGGATGACGGGGATAATAAGGTCGCGAATAGCCGTCCAGCCCCCCCCAGTTCACCAGCTCCCCCCAATCGACCGACGCCGCCTTCCTCCACGGCCCGTCGCTAACAGAAGAGATGGCCACAAAGTAACTTTTAGACAGGTATCCGTCGAAACAGCGCCGCACGCGCAGGTGTCGGGAACGGCTGAGCGCAGCGTAATCGCTCCCTGCCCCCCCACCTTGCAAAACAGGACCGCGCCAATCGACTGCCGTAGGCTGGAACCCAAATCGGATTCCAGCCCACGCGGCGCACGTCCGTTGAACACCGAAGCTTCAATAAATTAGGCAAGCGTCAATGCGACTTCGATATTGCCGCGCGTGGCATTGGAATAGGGGCAAACCTGATGGGCTGCATCTATAAGGTCTTGAGCCACTTCGCGCGAAAGACCCGGCAAATGAATCGTCAGCCGGACGGCAATTCCAAATCCCGCTGGTATCGGACCGATATCGACGCTGGCATCGATCGCCACATTCGACGGCACGGACACTTTCTTCAAGCCCGCGACATGCTTCAGAGCACCGATGAAGCAGGCAGAATACCCGGCCGCAAACAATTGCTCGGGATTGGTGGCATTACCCGCCCCTCCCATGGCTTTTGGTGGCGATAACGTAACATCAAGAAGACCGTCATCGGTTACGGAACGCCCCTCGCGTCCACCAGTTGTGTGGGCGTGAGCAGTGTATAAAACCTTTTCGATGCAAGAGACCATGATATTTCCCCGTATGGCAGAGTTAGCGCACAGAATTTTTTACCAAACTGATAATTTAAAAAATTACATCAAAGTCAGAAAATGTTCCATCCATTATTTTTATTATGGTTTATATCCTTATTTGGGGATAGCGACGACTCTGTTTGTTTACTAATGCTGGCACAATCTTATTCAAAGACGAGTTTGTTAGAGAATTGTCAGAATATCTGCATCTTTCGGGAAAAACTGCATTCAGCCCCCTTCATCGGATCGACCGTGACCATCGGCAATAATTTGCAGACTATTCGTTTGATCTTGATATCCATCACGGCCTTCGTCGTCATGGTTGTTTGCGGATTGTTGGCTTATGGGCTGACCAACGTTAGGAGGGAAATTAACCAAGACACAGTTAAGTCAACGGAAAATATTGAAAATATTGTTTCTCAAAATATAAATAATATTATTACTGAAATAGATGCCTCATTAAGCGAGATTTGCGACCACCTGGAAAACGACCCAGAATCAAGATATTCTAATAATAATAAATACATAAATAATATTCTCGATCAAAGAGAAAGGTGGATGTCAGGCGCAGCAGAATTCCGGATTACAGATGCATCTGGAGAGTTGATATACGGAAAGAACATAAACCATTCCGATCACCCAACAGTATCCGATCTTGACTACTTCATTATTCAGAAAAACAGGACTGATGCCGGTATCATTGTGTCAGAGCCTTTTATTGGACGGGTCACGAAAACATGGATTGTTGCGTTCAGTAAAAGATATAATGATAAGAAAGGTAATTTCGCGGGGATCGTTTCCGCTGCCGTTGACGTGAGCCACTTCCAAGATATACTGTCAAAAGTAAAACTTGGAACTCACGGTGTTTCTTTATTACTTTCTTCAGAATCTGTCATAATAGCAAGATCACCATCATCGAAAGCCCCATCGCAACAAATTGGAAGTAAAATATCTAATATTGAAAACACGCCAATAGTTACATACGGCGCTGATAATAAATCATATTTTATAAATCATATGGGAGACGGCATTGATCGTTTAGGTACGTATATTCGGTTATCTCCAGTACCACTCCGTCTTGTGGTCGCGGAATCCACCGATGATTATCAGGTTGGATGGAGAACGAATGTTGCGACCGCCATCGGACTTGCCGCATTGTTCATCGTTGCCGGTACGGGGGCCGCAGCACAGCTTCTGCACTCTTTTCGGGATATCGAAAGAGCCAGGAACCGCATTCAGGCTCTGATGGAAAATTCCAGCGATGGCATTCATGTCGTCGATCGCGACGGTAATATCGTCCTAGCAAGCAAGTCCTTCGCCGACATGCTTGGCTATACCCGGGACGAAGTAATCGGCCTGAATGTTCGTCAATGGGATGCATGTTTCGTCGGACACAACCTTTCGGAGATGATGGAGCGGCTATTGGGAAAGCCAGAGGGGGGGATGTTTGAAACCCTCCATCGGCGCAAAGATGGCAGCGTTTTTGATGTGGAAGTGACTTGTCGATTGGTGATGATAGATGGGCTCCTCGTTTTTTTCAACTCTAGCCGCGATATCACGGCAAGACGCGCAAGTGAGGCGACCATTAGGGATTTGTCCCGTCGTCTTGAGCAGATTCTGGAATCCGCGTCGGAAGTGGCCATTATTGCTTCAGATGCCGAAGGGCTAATCACCTTATTTAACAGTGGCGCGGAAAAGATGTTGGGGTATTCGTCCAGCGAGATGGTTGGCCTGCGCTCCCCACTAACGTTGCACCTTGATGAAGAACTGGCCGAAAGGTCGGCGGAACTTTCAACGGAATTAGATCGTCCGGTCGTTGGGTTTGAAACGATTATTGCCATTGCAGACGAGCAAGGCCGGGAGATTCGGGAATGGAGGTACATCCGCAAGGACGGCAGGCATTTGGCGGTGTCTCTCGCGGTTACCCCCGTTCGTTCCAATTCAGGTCAGACAGTCGGATACCTTGGAATTGCCGTAGACATTACGGAACAGCGTCTTGCCGAGTCCAATCTCAGGACTGCCTCGGCAAAAATCGACGCTCTCAACAAGCGTTTCGAATATGCTTTGCAAGCAACCGGAGAGGGAATTTGGGATTTTAACGTTGAATCTGGCCACATAAGTCATAACGCTCAATGGTGCCAGCATCTTAAATTAGATGAAAAATATCTCATGCATCCTCTTCAAGATTTCATAGCCATGATTCATGAAGACGATCTTGAAGAGGTTCTTCGGAAGGTCCGGTCCTGTTTGGACGGAACTGATTCATATTATAGCGAACATCGCATGAGGCAAAGTGATGGAAATATAATATGGGTCGAAGATCGCGGGCAAATTGTCGAATGGAATCAGGAAGGCATGCCGATTAGGATGGTGGGAGGTTTTGCCGACATAACATTGCGTAAACACGCCGAGATTGAATTAATACAAGCAAAAGAAATTGCAGAAAGCGCCGCCATTGCTAAATCGGCATTCCTCGCCTACATGAGCCACGAAATCCGAACGCCGATGAACGGCATCGTCGGCATGGTTCATCTGGCTCTTTCTGGCGGAATGCCCGCGAAACAGCAGGGCTATATCGAGTCCATTGGGCAATCGGCTCAGCATCTGGTTGCCATCATCAACGACATTCTTGATTTTTCCAAGGCCGACGCCGGTAAGCTGTGTATCGATTCCGTTGTGTTTGCCGTCAATTGCCTTATCAGCGACACGTTGGCAATGATCGGCAACGCCGCTGCCGTTAAGGGCTTACAAATTTCATTGCGGGTTGATCCGTCCGTTCCATCCGCCGTGATCGGCGATCCGCTGCGTGTTGAACAGATCTTGCTCAACTTCCTCAACAATGCCGTGAAATTTACCGAACGGGGAACGATCAGTATCGCCGTTGATAGCGAAGACGCAAACGGCGCTGAAATTCTATTGCGTTTTTCTGTAACCGATACAGGCATCGGACTGACTTCGGAGCAACAGGAAAATCTATTTCAACCTTTCCAGCAGGCAGATGTTTCCACGACCCGTAGGTTCGGAGGCACCGGCCTGGGTTTGGCGATCTCCAAACAATTGGCCCATCTGATGGGGGGGGATGTTGGCGTGGAAAGTCATTTCGGAACGGGCAGCACCTTATGGTTCACCATTCGTCTACAGATTAGCGACGACAGTGACGCTACCGTCATACGGCATTTTCCCTTAAAAACAGCGGTCATCGCCGACCATACGATCCTTAAAGGAACACGGGTGCTTTTGGCCGAGGACGATCCCACGAATCAATTGGTTGCCTGCGGACTTCTGGCAGCCGCCGGAATGGACGTAGATATCGCGAATGACGGTTCCCTGGCTGTGGAACTGGTGGGGACGAAGGACTACGAGATCGTTTTGATGGACATGCAGATGCCCAACATGGACGGGGTAACAGCCACGAAACTGATCCGCGAACAGGAGCGCTTTGCCGAACTTCCCATTGTGGCGATGACAGCCAACGCCATGCAAATTCACCGACAGGAGTGTCTTGATGCCGGGATGAACGACTTTGTCGCCAAGCCTTTCAATCCCGGAGAGCTTTATACGGTCATCCAGAAATGGGTGACAGGCGCCTGTGATATGGAGGGATTCGATCCGTCCGTCGCCGATGCGGCACTGGCCGATATCCACCTTCCCAGCAGCATTGAAGGCCTGGACGTCCGCGCAGGTTTGCGCCGGTTGGCGGGCATGACGGGCATATATATCAAGACGCTGAAAAGCTTCGTCGACCAACAAAACGGAACCATTGATCGGGTCCGAACGGCAATCAATGTGAACGACATGAAAGCGGCTGCCCGAGAGGCTCATACCCTTAAAGGAGCGGCCGGAATGATTGAGGCGCGCGAGGTGTGTAAACTGGCGGAAGATGTAGAATTCGCCATAGATTCCGGCGATATCGACGGGGCAATGGGTCTACTTGACCCCCTTGAGATTAAACTCGCCTGCTTGTTTTCCGCCATTCAATCAATGACCGGCATACCAGATGAGCCTATATCAGCGGCTTCCAGAACAAGTGCATGATCAAATCGACTACACCAACCGGCTAAGTCTTCACAATCACACTTCCACACAAGGCTTGTGGTCGTTTGCCCCCTTAAATTCTGCCCATTTTACGTATTGGCGGACAATATCCCCATTTGGAGATGGGTAGACCCTTACGTTTCTGCTGTAATGGACATGATGGAAATCGTCTACCTTGGTGGGGCGGTTAGCCCGTCTTACCAAGCAATATAAGTAAATCATGGGTTTATTCAGGGTCTGCCCCAAAGATGGGGGCACTGGGCGGTTTCACTATAGCCCGCCTTGTGGGAGATGCCCACACAAGACGATGACTCTTAGTCGATAGTTCTGGAAGTTTCGGAAGCCGTAAGCTCGTCGCT
>Ga0316224_1001183_pt1 | contig 30393 bp, 21 predicted proteins | sample TBH18013metaG_FD_206254 | JGI IMG/M metagenome (GOLD analysis project Ga0316224, IMG submission 206254) | Freshwater microbial communities from Trout Bog Lake, Wisconsin, USA - TBH18013 | ecosystem: Environmental > Aquatic > Freshwater > Lake > Hypolimnion/Profundal zone | place: USA: Wisconsin... | reverse complement strand
GCGCCTTTGTTTTTCTTTTTGTAGAAGATGGCATTATCGAGGATACAGTTGGTAAAATTAACCTCGAACAAAAAGTCGCGGCTTTTGCTGAAATCGGCGCCGCTTAATTTGCAGTCCTTAAACTGAATATCCTGTAACCCGGTATCTGATAAATGGATAAGCGACAAATTGCAGCCCTCGAACCTGCAGTTAATAAAAACGATCCCCGAAAGGTGGGCATAAGAAAGATCACTGTTTATAAATTCGCAGTTTTCAAACGTGCGCTTACGACCGGCAATATCTGCAGCCGTTATTTTAGTGAAGGTTTGATCTTCGGCAATTTCGGGTATCATAGTGCAAAAATACCTAAGTGGTTAATTTAACTTTTTTATCAAACCAAATTTAGCACTATCCGCCGGGGCCACCTGTGGGTAAATGTCATCCTTTGTATTCGGTATGCCATCAATACCTGATGAGAATAGATAGTAATGGTTGCCGATTTTTTGGTAATTAAAGTTTCTATTTTTCTCTTTGTCGGAGCTGAAAGATTGAAGCGGATCATTAATCCAAGCCATTTGGTCTTCCTTGGTGATTTGTTGTAAACTGTCTGGATAAACTCCGTATTTAAGTTTATAAAACTCAATATTCTTAAACAAACTGTTTATTTCCATTTGAGAAGCGTTAGCCAACTCTTCGCGCACATCTTTGCTGTTTCCTGTGTTAGACAAAGTTGGGTAAACAAACATGGTCCAAACAATCCCCAGGGCACCAACAATAATTAGCCACTTGTCTTTATATTGAAATATCCCGTACATTAATAATCCCAAACCTACAAATGCACCTACCATTGGGATGATACATAGCAATCCCAACAAATAAGGTGGGTTACTTTTTTCATTGTTAATTTGGAAGGCTGGCCCACCCTTTATTCGAATAATTTTACTTTCTATAAGTCCCAAAAAGTTTACAGATTCACTTTCAGATGTGAAATGGCGTTTAGGCAAAAGAAGATATTTTTTTTCTGGAAGAAAAAGGTAAATGAACTTATCATTTGAAACTACCTTCCTGATACTCTCCCATGTAAACAACGTAATTTTACTTTCAGATTCGATGTTTAAGCCAACTTCAGTCATTGTTAGCGTCTTTTTAGCAACAACCGATTGATCATTAATAATTGACTTTCTAATTTGTCTGGAGGCTTGTAAAAAAGGATAGAGATAGTAAATTGTGAAATAAATTAAAGATAGCGAAATGAAAACACTAACAAATATCGACCAATTAACAGGCGTTCCGCTAAATGCAAAAGAGAGCGACAGAACAATAACAAGAACCAAATATTTTTCTTTGTTAAGCTTTTTTAACAGAATAGATTTATTATAGTCCAGGTAGTCTTTTTCATTGTTCTGATATTCGAATTGCATATTTTGTGGAAAGGTTTGTGTGTCTTTTCGGGAATAAAATTAAATAATAAAATTCAGTAAGCTACAAACTATCCTAACTAATCTCTAACCCCCAACCTCTAATCACTAACACCTACATATTCCTCCTATACTGCCCCCCTACCTCATACAAAGCATGCGAAATTTGCCCAAGAGAACAATATTTACAGGCTTCCATTAAACTTTCGAAAATATTCTCCCCGGCTATGGCGGTTTTTTGAAGATTTTTTAACAGCTGCGGGATCTTTTCTTCATTACGGTGCTGAAACTCATGCAAAGCTGCTATCTGGAATTGCTTTTCTTCTTCGGTAGCGCGGATAACTTCAGAAGGCACTATGGTAGGCGATCCTTTTTTGTTAAGGAAAGTGTTTACACCGATGATGGGGTATTCGCCGGTATGTTTCAGCGTTTCATAGTAAAGCGATTCCTCCTGGATCTTGCTGCGCTGGTACATGGTTTCCATGGCGCCCAATACACCGCCGCGGTCGTTTATTGCTTTAAATTCGGCCATTACAGCTTCTTCCACCAGGTCGGTCAGTTCTTCGATAATGAAAGCGCCCTGTATCGGGTTCTCGTTTTTAGCAAGGCCCAGTTCCCGGTTAATGATCAGCTGAATTGCCATCGCACGTCTTACAGATTCTTCGGTTGGCGTGGTGATGGCCTCATCGTACGCATTGGTATGCAGCGAATTGCAGTTATCATAAATAGCGTACAAAGCCTGCAGGGTGGTGCGGATATCGTTAAAATCAATCTCCTGCGCATGCAAAGAGCGTCCACTGGTTTGGATATGGTATTTCAGTTTTTGGGAGCGGTCGTTACCCTTATATTTGTTTTTAACCGCCTTTGCCCAAATACGCCTGGCCACACGACCAATCACCGAATATTCCGGATCGATGCCATTGGAGAAAAAGAACGACAGGTTTGGCGCGAAATCATCAATATGCATTCCCCGGCTCAGATAGTACTCTACATAAGTAAAGCCATTTGATAAAGTAAATGCGAGCTGCGTAACCGGATTTGCCCCTGCTTCGGCTATATGGTAACCGGATATAGAAACCGAATAAAAATTGCGCACCTTTTCATTGATAAAATACTGCTGGATATCCCCCATCATCCGCAAAGCGAATTCGGTGGAGAAAATACAGGTATTTTGCGCCTGGTCCTCCTTTAAAATATCCGCCTGCACCGTACCGCGAACTGTGGCGATGGCATAAGCTTTTATTTTTGCGTACACATCGGGGGGGAGTACCTGGTCGCCGGTTAGGCCGAGGAGAGATAAGCCTAATCCACTATTACCTTTTGGTAATTTCTTACCCTGGTACGCCGGCCTTACCAAGCCCTTATCGTCATACAAATCCTTAAATTTCGCCTCTACTAAATACTCCAGTTTATGTTCAGTAATGTATTTTTCGCATTGCTGATCGATAGCTGCATTCATAAAAAAGCCGAGCAGCATGGGTGCCGGACCATTTATGGTCATTGATACTGATGTGGAGGGACTGCAAAGATCAAAACCCGAGTACAACTTTTTGGCATCATCCAGCGTGGCTATACTCACGCCGGAATTACCTATTTTACCGTAAATATCCGGGCGGATATGCGGGTCCTCACCATACAAGGTAACCGAATCAAAAGCAGTAGATAACCTGTGCGCCGGTTGCCCCAGCGAAACATAGTGAAACCGTTTGTTCGTCCGTTCAGGGCCGCCTTCACCGGCAAACATGCGGGTCGGATCCTCTCCCTCACGTTTTAATGGGAATACACCTGCGGTATAAGGGAACTCTCCCGGCAAATTTTCGGTAAGCAGCCAGCGCAAAATATCGCCCCAGGCCTCATATTTGGGAAGGGCAATTTTTGGAATGCGCAACTGCGAAAGTGAGGTATAATAAAGCGGCTGTTTTATCTCTTTATCCCTAACTTTATAAATAAAATTTTCGGCGGTATATTGTTTAATGGTGTGCGGCCAGTGCTTTAATAGTCGTTTACATTCGGGGTGTAAATGTTCTTCGAGGTGTTTTTGAATCTCCCGTAGAGACGCAATACTTTGCGTCTCTGAATGACTCTGCGTCTCTGAATGCGCTGCCGGAGACGCAAAGTATTGCGTCTCTACCAATTCAATCGTTCCTTGTATCTGGTACAATTGCTGGGCAATTTTACTCTGTTCATTCACCCACTGCTTATATGCCTGGCTGTTTTCAACAATTTCTGCCAGGTAACGAACCCTGTCGGGCGGGATGATATAGATCTTTTCCGATTCGCCCGGCATCTTAGAGGCAAGAGACGCAAAGTATTGCGTCTCTACAACAAAATCGACCCCGGTTTTTACCTTGACCATTTTCATCAATGCCTCAAAAAGCGTATTCATGCCGGGGTCATTAAACTGGGAGGCCATGGTGCCATAAACGGGGATGTCCTCGTCTTTAGCAGTGAAAAGGTGATGGTTCCGTTTATATTGTTTGCGCACATCGCGGATGGCATCCAGTGCGCCGCGTTTGTCGAATTTATTGAGGGCCACCATGTCCGCAAAATCGAGCATGTCTATTTTTTCCAGTTGGGTGGCAGCACCAAATTCGGGCGTCATTACATATAACGACAGATCGCAATAGTCGGTGATCATCGTATCCGACTGCCCTATACCGGAAGTTTCTACAATGATGAGATCATAACCGGCAGCTTTACAAATGTCGATGCTTTCCTGTACGTGTTTGGATAAAGCCAAATTAGCCTGCCGGGTTGCCAGCGAACGCATATAAACACGCGGACTGTTAATGGCATTCATCCTGATCCTGTCGCCCAATAAAGCGCCGCCCGTTTTACGTTTGGAGGGATCTACCGAGATAATGGCCAGTGTTTTATCAGTTTCCATCAAAAACCGCCGTACTATTTCATCAACCAGGGATGATTTTCCCGAGCCGCCGGTACCTGTAATCCCAATAACAGGGGTATGATTGGTGTTGATGATCTTATGTACCTCTGATAAAAAGTGATCGGCTTCTTTGGGGTAATTTTCAACAATACTTATCGCTGTGGCAATAGATTTTATATCTTTTTCGGGCAGGTGTTTCAGCTCGCCGTTTAGTTTTATTTTGTTCTGGAAATCGCATTGCTGCAGCATATCGTTGATCATCCCTTGCAAGCCCATGGTTCGGCCATCATCAGGGGAATAAATGCGGGTGATGCCGTAATCCTGCAGTTCTTTTATCTCGTGTGGCAAAAACACGCCGCCGCCGCCGCCAAATATTTTGATGTGACCCGCGCCACGTTCTTTAAGCAGATCGTGCATGTATTTAAAATATTCCACGTGCCCGCCCTGATACGATGTTAAGGCAATACCCTGCACATCTTCCTGTATGGCGCAGTTCACCACCTCCTCTACAGAACGGTTATGTCCAAGGTGAATCACCTCCGCACCTGATGACTGTAAAATGCGGCGCATGATATTGATGGTGGCATCATGCCCGTCGAACAACGAAGCGGCAGTTACAAAACGGATCTTGTATTTTGAATGGTACGGGACGATACTTTCCATGGCTGGCGAAATTGGTGCAATGCAAAATTAGGTAAATTAACTTTGCATAAGCTATGCGTGCATAATATTTAGTTCATGGAAGATCGATCATAATCCGGCGATGCCCCAATCAGGCATAAACCGTGTACTGCCAACTGCAAACTCCTTTACTCCTTGTCATAAGCAGCCTTCAATCCCGTAATGTCTATCTTCTTCATTTGCGTCATGGCATTCATCACGTTGCGCGCTTTAAGGCGATTAGGGTCGTCCATTAATCGCCCGAGGGCATTGGGAATTATCTGCCACGACAATCCGAATTTGTCTTTCAGCCAGCCGCAGCGGCTTTCCTGTCCTCCATCAACTGTTAAACTATCCCACAGGTGGTCAACTTCCTCCTGGGTTTCGCATTTTACAAAAAACGAAATGGCTTCAGTAAACTTAAACATTGGTCCACCATCTAACAGCATAAACTCAACACCGTTAAGTCGAATGGTTGCTGTCATCACCTTTCCATCCCTACCTGGCACATCAGCCGGAAGTCTGTTAAGGCCCACTATTGACGAATTCTTAAAAACTGAGGTGTAAAAATTCACCGCTTCCTCCACTTTGCCGTCTAACCATAAAAATGGGGTGATCTGCTGTGAAGTGTTTACTGAAGATTCCTTTTTGCCGGTTTCGGCATCAAGGGTCAAATTATCCGTTGTTGGCATCGCTGTAATTTTTAATTTGTGGATGATACAGTAAAGTTATCTCCTTAAATCTTAATCCACAACGGGAGATAAGGCCAAATAAAGGGGGCAATCGCGCCCAATTATTAAAAAACATTTACTTCCACCAAAAAACAGGCCAATCTAAAACACCTGCTACCGCACTCAATATTATTAGCTAAAAGAAAAATGAAATATCGAATAATGAATCTTGAATTTCGAACACAGAAGGTTCTTACTTCATTATTCAATATTCGTTATTCAGTGTTCGATATTGAATTCCTAAACTTCTACTGCCACTCCACCCATCCAGGCGGATGTTTCGGCTTTTGTTTCTGGCTAAGCATCTTAATTTCAATAGCGGCTTCCTGATTCCCCAGGCTGGCTGATTTGGTCCAGTCGGCAAGGGCAGCGGCATTGTTTTTTTGCATAAAATAAACCCGCCCCCGTATATTATAAATGTCCGGGTTTTCCGGGCTGAGTTCAATTGCTTTTGTCAGGTCGGCAATGGCCCCGGGAAGATCACGCATCACAAACTTCGCAGAACCTCTTAAGGAATAACAAACAGGCAAATTTATGTTATAATCTATTGCCTTATTAAGATCTTTAATCGCCGAACTATATTGGTGCAGATCCATGCTCAATGCTCCCCGATAGAAATAAGCCTCCTTATAATCGGGGGTTACCAATATTGTTTTTGTAAAATCGGCAATGGCTTCATTGTTTTGATGCAGGTTGATCCTGGCTACTCCCCGGTTAAAATAGGCCATGCCGAGGTCAGGTGTCAATAATATTGCCCGGTTATAATCGGCAATTGCCCCATTAAAATCGTTCATTGAGGCCTTAACTATGCCCCTGTCGTTGTAAGCGGCGGAATAATCGGGTGCAATGCTGATCGCTTTGGTGAAATCCGCAATGGCCGCGTCGTTGTCCTGGAGTTTAACTTTTGTTTCCGCCCTGTCATAATAGGCATCAGCGTCTTGCGGATTTAATGCGATTGCCTGGGACAGGTCAGCAACTGCCTCGCCGTAGTTTTCCATTTTAGCCCTTAATGCCCCCCTTTTTTCAAAAGCCTCAGCATCTTTGGGATCTATTGTTATGGCCTGGTTAAAATCTGTAAGGGCATCATTATAATTATTGAGCTCACTTTTTATCATTCCCCTGTGCAGATACCCCATCCCATAGGCCGGGTTTAAAGCAATAGCTTTTCCAAAGTCATCTATCGCACCGTAAGGATCTTTGAGTCTGCTTTTTGAAAGGCCGCGGTCAATATATGCCTCGGGTATTTTCGGATCAATTTCAATTGCTTTATTAAGGTCCTCAAGCGCTCCCTTAAAATCTGCCATAGCATTTTTGGCATTACCAATATTTGTGTAGGCTGCCGCGCTCTGAGGGCTAAATTCCAATAGTTTATTAAAATCAGCAAGCGCACCTGTAAAATCCCCCACGCCTATTTTTGAATTACCCCTGTTAGTATAGGCGTTGGCGTTTTTCGGGTTCATTACGATAGCCCGGTCACAATCGGTTATAGCTCCTTTGTAGTCTTTTATTCTGATTTTTGCATATGCCCTGTTTGCATAGGCCATGTCAGCGTTAGGGCTTATGGCAATTTCTTTTGAAAATTCATCAATGGCGCCTTTAAAATCACCAAGCTCACCTTTTATCGCTCCCCTGTAGTTGTAAGCCTCGAGGTTCCTGGGGTTCAATTCTATTTCTTTGGTAAAATAATCCATTGCACCATTGTAGTCCTTGCTTTTAAACAGTTCGACCCCTTTATCAAAATACATATCGGTGGATTGAGCAATAGCAGATAAGGGCAACAACAGAATGAGATAGGATAAGGCTTTCTTCATAGTTTATTCGGTTCCGGGCTGTTTGACCGTCATCAAATGTAAAAATTATTGGAGAACTTTTATACCTGCAGTATTATAATCCTTGTATTCAGCACCTGCCATTTTCCTAAAAAACTCAGAAACAAAAACTTAGCAACCAATCATTTAAAAACCTCTTGATTCAGGGTAAACTCAGGCTTCAGCTGTCTTCCGCGCCCGCATGCTCAGATAAAACGTGATAACAAACGATGTTAACAGCAGCATTCCTGTGAACTGATGGACGACAGAATAATATATCGCTGTTTTTAACGTACTGTTCAACAGCGCCAATATGCCCAGTGTAATTTGCAAAACAACCAGCAACAGAGGAAAGAGGCGGAATTTATAAAACCAGGAATCTTTTGGCATTTTTATAGCAGATATGAACCACAAGATGCTTGTCAAGCCAATAAGATAGGCCAGCAAACGGTGAATAAACTGGATAGTAATGGGATTGGCATATAAATTATAAAAAAAACTCCCATGAGCGGCCATTCCCTCCGGAATAAAAGCACCGTTAATATCCGGCCAGGTTGGTGCGAAGAGGGCAGCATGAGTGCCTGCCATAAAAGCACCGTATATAAGCTGAAAAAAAAGCAGTGTCAGCAGGATAATATTTAACCGCTTTATTTTGGGCGCATACAATACCTGCGTAGCAGGTACGCCCAGCTTTAAGGTTAGCCATAACAGGTAAACAAGTAAAAAAAGTGCACACATAAAATGGATAGCCAATTTGATATGGCTAACGGCAATATCGGTATCATTAAGCCCGCTTTGCACCATGATCCAGCCGATGGCCCCCTGTAAACCTCCCAAAATAAACAAGATGATCATCGGTTTAACCATATCCCGGTGAATCTTTTTCTGAAAAAGAAAAACAAGGAAAGGAATAATAAACACAATACCCATCAGCCGGGCCCATTCGCGGTGCAGCCACTCCCAAAAGAAAATCGCTTTATAGTCGGCCAGTGTAAACTGGTTGTTTATTTTTTTAAACTGCGCAATTTGCTGGTATTTATTGAAACTTTGCTGCCAGGCATGCTGGTTTAATGGCGGCAATGCCCCCATAAGTGGCTGCCACTCCGTGATTGATAAACCTGAACCGGTTAGACGGGTAATTCCCCCAAGCAGGATCTGGATCATCAGCATGCCTACCCCAATACCTAACCAAATGATCACGGCCTTGTTAGTCCTGTTAATTGTTTCCTGCGGATTATTTCCAAAAATTGCTTTCAGCATTTCATGTAATTCTAAAGGGCGCAAAATTGTATCATTTCAGCAAGACGGGCAATGATTACTGTCACTTTTATTTTAAGGAGTTAGTTCATTTTACATGGGCTCCACTTTTTTGCAAGGCAATCCACTCATCTTCCTCTGTTCCATCCTCAATTTCCGCCGTAATTGATACAATCGCCGCAAAAATCAATAAAACAAAAAAGCCTATCTTTGCAGCAAATGCAAACAGCGGAAGAATCATTAAAACAAAGTTACAAGGGGTACAACAATTACGGGGCATGGCTGCGCGAAAAGTATAAAGGGCAGCGCGTATTCAAGGTAATTGTTGATGGCGGGTTTACCTGCCCCAACCGCGACGGCTCAAAAGGCTATGGCGGCTGCACCTATTGTAATGTTGATTCGTTTACGCCCTCGGTATCGCGTAATAACCCCTCTGTGCGCGAACAGGTGATACAGGGTGTTGAACGCGCCCGCAAAGGCAATAAAGCCGATAAATTTATTATCTATTTTCAGCCCAATACCAATACTTATGCCCCTGCGCATTATCTTAAAATGCTGTACGATGAGGCATTAAGCTACCACACGGAAGATATTGTCGGCCTGTCAGTAGGGACGCGTCCTGACTGCATCGACGCCGAAAAAATCGCCCTGCTGGAAAGTTATACCGACCGTTTTGATGTGGATCTGGAAATGGGCATGGAATCGATATATAACGATACCCTGACGCAGATCAACCGCGGTTGCAGTCATGATGACATGATAAAAACGCTGAAATTGCTGGAAAACAGCAAGCTTGATATTTGTGTACATACGATTTTCGGTTTCCCCTGGGAAACAAAAGAAATGATGCTGGCTTATGCTGATGAGATCAACCGTTTCCCGCAGATCAAGTTTGTTAAATTTCACCATTTACATATTGTTGAGGGCTCGGTAATGGGGGTAAAATATAAACGGCAACCGTTTAAAGTTTTTACATTGGATGAATATGCCGACTTCCTTTGCGAACTCTTGCCGTTGGTGCGCCCGGATCTTGTGATCCAGCGCCTGTTCGGCCTCAGTGATCTTGACCTCTTGATCGCGCCTAATTGGGGACTCAAAAAATCAGAAATACAATATTATATTGATCAAAAGATATTAAACAGAGGGGTTGTACAAGGATCAAGCCTCACCTAAATCCTCTCCAAAGGAGAGGACTTAAAAAAAGGAGGCGGGTTTTTGAACCCTCTCCTTGCGCCACCGCTAAAGCTAAAGGCGGCACGCGGTTGGAGAGGGCAGGGTGAGGCTGCAACTTAGCCGACTTTTTTGCGTAAACAACCGCCAATTAACTATCTTAGGAATTAATTTTTAATTAAAACGGTTTTGTCACAAAGGTTACAAGCAAATTATGTTCCGGCATTAACAGGGGTGCGCGCCATGGCGGCGTACCTGGTGTTTATATCCCATTTCTGTTACGTATTCGATGGTAGTTTTCCTCACATCATCCAGCGGTTTTTGGGCGAGTTCCACATCGGTGTAAGTATTTTCTTTGTACTTTCAGGATTCCTGATCACTTTCAGATATTATAACAGTTTCCATTTAACAAAGGATTGGTTTAAACAATACCTCAAAAACAGGGTGGCCCGCATTTATCCCATGTATTTTTTGCTCACCATAGCTGCCTTTACCTATTATTTTATTTCGGGGGACAAGGCTATTACCAAAGGAAGCGGCAACCCTATTGCGCTGATGTTTTTAAACATTACTTTTTTGCGCGGCTTCTTTTACCAGTTTTGGGATACCGGCATAGCACAAGGATGGTCGCTTACAGTTGAAGAGTGTTTTTACTTTTCGGCGCCTATCATTTTTTTTATCGCAAAAAAGTATAATAAGTTTTATATCCAGCCGCTGATCATTACATCATTTGCTGTTTTAATGGTGCTGATATTCAGAAATCTAAATTGGCATGGCTTCTTCGGCAATTTTCCCTTTGTGTTGCTGTTTACTTTTTTCGGGCGGTGTTTCGAGTTTTTTGTGGGCGTGCAACTGGCCCGCTATGTTATTAAAAATGGTTTTAAACGTACCAATAAAATCAAATTTACTCCGATTGGTTTTACCCTGATATTTTGCTGCGTTTTCATTATGGCGCTGCAGCCAATTACCAAACCATGGAATGCTGGTTTGGAAAGCCCGATCGGGATCATCACCAATAATTATGCCCTTTGTATAGCTGTGGCGCTGTTTTTTTATGGCCTGCTTACAGAAACTACCCTGTTTAAAAAATTCCTGGCACATCCTTTTATCGAGTTGCTGGGCAAAAGTTCCTATATCTTTTATCTGGTCCATCTGGGCTGGATCTATACCCTTTTAAGCGGTGGTATAAACCACCTGAATGACTATACTTTCTCGCTGTATGATAAGTGGGGTGTCGACTGGCATTCGCCCTTTGAATACGACTGGCTAAACCTTATTTACATTTTTATCGTATTAAACGCCGTTTCGGTCACTTTATTTAAATTAATTGAAGAGCCGCTAAACCATTACATCCGTAAATCAAACTTTTTGATCAAGTATCAACCCCGCCCGAAAGGGATAGTAGATTAACGGAAGTTTTTGTTAAACGAAGTTTATACCTGATGAAGAAACCTTTTGCATTTACATATTGCCTGCTGCTGCTTATTACTTTGGCTATCCCCTGCAAAACGTTTGCCGGCTGGCCAATCGGTAAATACCGCGACCTGGTTATCCCCTCATTCTCCTACTATAATCAAACAGACCATTTTGATAATAATGATAATGTATTGAAAGGCGCGCCGGGTACCGGGTTTACCTCCTTTTCGGCAAACTTACTTGTTGGTTATGGCATAAGCCGCAAACTTGACTTTATTGCTTCCGTACCCTACATATACACCATAAACAAACTGGCGCCGGGTAATACGTTAACCAACCAGGGGGCCGGCGATCTGGTAGCAGGATTAAGTTATAATCTGGTGAATTTTAACTTCAAAAGGTTTCTTTCAGTGCAGGTATCCGGCATTGTGCCTTTATATACTAATGTCAGCGGAAATTCGGCTTTGGGTTTCGGTGATTATGGCAGCGAAGTAAAATTAATGTACTGCGGTAATATGCCGGCTGTAATTTTAGATAAGGGCTATTTTAATGCAGAACTCTCGTATCGCAAATATTATGGCACGCAGGGGCCAGAACAGTTAAGCTTTCTCGGATCAATTGGCTACCCTATAACAAAACATAACCAGGTGAGTATCGATCTCTTGTTTTTTAAATCATTCAGCTCTGACAAGCTATATAACCCTAATTTTTTTGCCCAGCGGGATTTTGCCTTTTTTAAACCGGCACTAAATTTTGGGCATACGTTTACACGCAGGTTTTCTTTGTTTATCGGCGGGTATTATGTGCCCTTCGGTTTAAATACCGGGGTAGGTTATGGTGGTTCTGTTTTAGCAGTTTTTAAATTATGATTATGAAGAAAATTATCTATTTATCGTTTATGACGCTGACTGCATTATGTGCTTCAACCCTGAAAGTTGCAGCGCAACAGCAGCAGGATGCAGAACCTGAAGTTACGGGTGATGTTATCCTGAGGGCTCTTCCTCAAAGTAAAGACGCCATTTTTAAAAATAGCGAAGAGGTAAAATACAAACTCGAATTAGAAAATAATACAAACCAATGGCAGGAAGGCCGGGTATCATATGTCATCACAACCGATGAAGGGAATAAAGTGGCGTCCGATTCCATCCATATTGCTATCCGCGGCAACGGGAGTAAAGAATTAGAGGTAAAAATACCACCAAAAGCAACGGGGTTTTACCGTATAAATTTCATGGTTAATCTGCCGCAATATGATGATACCGTGAGAAAAGTATTCGGTGTAAACCCCGAAAAAATCAGGTCGCAATTACACAAACCGGCTGATTTTGACGCTTTCTGGCAACAAACACGCGAACAACTGGAAAAAGTGGCCCCCAAATACAGGGTTATGGAGCGAAAAGATCTTTCGACAAGTGAAAAAAAGGTTTATTCCGTCGAAATGCACTCCTATGGCAATCTCGTGATCCGCGGGTGGCTGGTTATCCCAACTGACGGTCGGAGGTTTCCTGTACACTACAGGGTTCCCGGTTATGTGGTATCGCTTAAGCCCAATATGGATAACGATGATTTTATCGCTTTCGACCTTAATGTTAGAGGAAATGGAGACAGTAAAGATGTTATCAATATTGGCACCGATAACTATTGCCTTGTTAACGTAGAAAACAAGGATAACTATATTTACCGGGGCGTTTATATGGACTGTATCCGCGGTCTTGATTTTTTATGTTCACATGAGAATTTGGGTATTGATGCATCAAAAATATTTGTTGAGGGCGGTAGCCAGGGTGGATCTTTGGCGCTGATCACTGCTGCATTAGACAGTCGTGTTAAAGTTTTAACCATGCAAGTACCTTTATTTGCAGATATCCATGATAACCTGTCGATATCTGCTTCCTATAAAAGCCAGGTTTTTCCATTTAAAGTGTTCCGGAAATACAATGGCATGCATCCTGGGTTTACATGGGAAAAATTCTTCAGCACCTTTGATTATTACGACCCGCAGAATTTCGCACCGATGGTAAAATGCCCGGTATTGATGGGAATTGGTTTATTGGACCAGTTTTGTCCGCCGCGCTGCAGCATGGCATTGTTTAATCATATCAGCAGCACCAATAAGGAGTATATTTGTGTCGCCAACTCAACACATGAAGTGAATTATGATTATTTTATGTTTCAAAATCTATGGTTGCGCGAAAAATTCAGGATACCATAAATTCTTTTGGCAAACATAAAACTGTTGAATTATTTACCCGGTTAACAAAAATGTCAAATAAAAAAGCTGAATTTTAACTTGCAGAAACGGCATATTAGGTATATTCGTAAGCAGGTTTGCGGGTTAAATAAATTCCGGCACGGAAATAGCCATAAGAGGAAGATAAAAAATTAGTTACCAGGCAATTCAGCAAAAAAGCGCGTAGCAAACGCCAAAAATGCCTGGCCCTACATATGAGTTAAGATGATGAAAAGTATTCTAAATAAATTTTTAACAATTGCAGGCTTGCTGATCTCCATAACAGGGGTACATACAGCTTTGGCGCAAAACGGTGAAAATGACGGCGGAACCGTAACAACCGTGTTAAAACCCCATAGCAGCGATGGCGTTTTTAGTTCAACTGCCTCCTATACATTCCAGGTTATAAACAGCTATAAGAATGCGGAGTCGGGGAAGATCTCCTATCTTGTAACTACCGAAACCGGCAAGAAAGTTAGAGCCGACTCGATACATGTAAAAATTGGCGCAAAAGGTTTAAATAATTACGATTTTGAAATCCCGGGTTTAAAGGCCGGTTTTTATAAAATCAGCTTCATGATCAATGTATCCGATTATGATGATACCACCCGCAAAGCCTTCGGAATAAGGCCGGCTGAAATAAGTTCATCACATGGTAAACCGGCTGATTTTGAATCATTCTGGCATAATGCAAAACAAGAATTAGCCAACGTAAAACCTCAATTTAAAGTAACTGAATTGCCCGACTCCAGCAAAGACGGCCGTAGGGTATTTTTAGTGGAGATGAGATCGCTGGATAACCTATTGATCCGCGGTTTTTTGACCGAGCCCGTTAACAAAAATAAAAACAAGAAATTTGCCGTATTACTTGGCCTGCCGGGTTACCAGGTTACCCTTGGTCCCATGGGCGGCTCTGATCCGGACATTGCCATATTTACTTTAAATATAAGGGGATCGGGATATAGCAGGGATTTGATAGATGTACGGAGAGAAACTTATATCACCCTTAATCTTGAAGATAAAAACAAATATATCTTAAGAGGCGCTATAATGGATTGTGTGCGTGCAGTTGATTTTATCTATTCGCGGCCCGAATTAAGGCATGATAACATCATAGCTGCAGGAGGCAGTTTGGGCGGATTTTTAGCAATTGCAACTTCCGGGGTTGATAAACGTATAAACTTCTGTTCGGCTGCTAATCCGATACTTAGCGATATCCGCAACCTGGTGGGTGAAGTTGATTGGCCTTTTATCGATATCGGGAGATATATTAACACAAGGCCTGGGCTAACCATGGATAAGGTAATGGATAATATGGATTATTTTGATGCTAAAAATTTCGGAACAGACATTGAATGTCCAACCCTGGTTGGGATGGGATTGGTTGATAATATAGCGCCGCCAAATAATGTATATGCTTTGTATAATGGCATCAGGGCACCCAAACATTTAATAATATTCAGGGACCTGGCACATGAGATAGGTCCGTCATATAGTGCGTACGAAGGCAGGTGGATGCGTGACCAATTTGGTTTGTTTTAAACAAAAATATAATTTATGAAGCCCGGAAAATATCTACTCAGAGTTCTGTTTTTAACTGTAATTCTCTTTACAACCATTAAAAATTTAAGCTATGCCGATGGCGGGTTCCCTGTTCGTCCGGGTCGGTTATTAATATCTCCTTCGGTTAGTTATTTTTTTGCAAATTCCGAGTGGGATTCTACCGGCGTAAAAAAACCTTTCCCAAGCAGCGGTAAGTTTAGTTCGGTGGGTGTTACCCTTTATGCTGAATATGGTATAAGCAGACGTTTTGCATTTGTTGCAACGCTGCCATACGTTTATAATGATTATAGCCAGGCCCTGGGTCCAAAGAATATTACCAGCTCGGGCTTAACCGATCTGGAAACCGGGATCAGGTATTACCTTGCCAACATTAAATTTATTTATTATTTTTCGTTACAGGGCACTGCGATTACCCCATTGTACACCAATAATGCCAGTTTAGGTTATGGCGAAGAAGGCGCCGAACTAAAACTCGCGTTTTCGGGTTCGGGCCACCTGTTTGGAGAAAGCAGCTATTTTAACTTAGCTGATGGCGTAAGGCAATATTTCGGAACCGACGGGCCAATACAAAACAGGTATAACGGCACTTTTGGTCTATCACTCGACAAAAAATTCATGAACCAGATATCGGTTACTTTAAGCGGGATAAACTCCTTTAGCAATAACAAGAGCTTTTCGCCTATTCCGCAAACCGACAAGGATTTTTCATTTTTACAGGCATCCATAGGTTACGGTCATTCATTTTCACATGAAATTTCTTTGTTTTTAAGCGGCGGACAGTTTTTAACCGGACGCAATACAGGCGCAGGAACAACCGCATCGCTCGCCTTTATCTACCGGCTTGATTACAGGTAGTGGATTGGTTTGATAACGCAATTGCAGGCCTTACTTATTTTACCTGGGCATCAAACTCCTGAAACAATTTTATAATGGCTTTCTTGCGGTAATCGAATATTTTTTCGATTTGTTTCGCGACGAAAACTGTATTTACAAAACGTCCGATTATCCCATAAGGGATGGCATAATTTAAAATATCAGTCATTAATACCCCTCCCTCAATTACCTTAAAATGATGCTGGTGGTGCCACAAGGCGTATGGCCCAAAGCGCTGCTCATCGACAAAATATTCACCTTCTTTTACATGCGTTATCTCTGTCATCCAGTTCATTTTTATTCCAAAGACAGGTGAAACCTTGTAGGTAATAATCATTCCGGGATACATTCTGGTATTGGCGTTATAAGTTGAAGTTACTACAAAGTCCATTTCATTGGGAGTGATCTTTGCGAGGTTCAAAGGGGATGAGAAAAAATTCCAGGCCTCATCTAAACTTATAGGAATACACTGTTCGGTTTTTAATACGTAAGTTTTCACAAGGCAATTTACGGTATACCAGGTGTATTGGTTTTATTTTGTTTTTTAAAAAAATGGGGTTAAAATTTGATACCCGGCTAAAAAGCGGAGTTTAAATGATTTACCGAAAAGAAATCAATTCAAATAGGATGTTTTTTCTAAAGCATCATACCAAATTAATCAATTTACTGCACCATTTTATTGGCACAATAAGAACTTGCAAAGGCTTCGGGCTTAGCCTTAAATACAAAACCCATGCTTAAAATGTAACCCATGGCCTCGTGCAGCGCCTGGTTCGATTTAAACATCGGGTTGGTGTTAATGTCGGCATGTACTTCGAGGCCTACATCATACAGATCAAGCAGGTCGCAGAGTTTGTAGGCAATGTCGATAGATTTTTGCACTTCGTTGAGCATTCTTTCTTTAATGCTCATTTTTTGCGATGTGCGCTCCTGGTGAATAAACATAAATCCACCGCGCTGCTCGCGCAAAAAAACAATAACTGTTGCAAAATCCGTGACATTTCCTTTCACCTGCGAATCGGTGCCGATACAAACTTTGAGTTTGTTACCAAGGTCGGTTTCCCTTTCGATGGCCCTCTCCACGGCTTCTAAAATTGGCGATTGAATGATCTCGCCGCTAAATTTTCTCCAGGTCATAAATTTATTTTTTAGGTAAAATTATAGCTGACCTTTTTAGGGTCTATAAAAATAAGCGATATACTTCCATATAAACGTAAATATAGTGTGATTTATTTGTTAACATTATATTGAATATTAACAGGTTAGGGGGAGGATGTGCGGGTGCGGGGATGTGGGGATGTGCAGATGAGAGGAATACCGGGATCGGGGGATGTCTGGGTACAGAAATTAGAAGGCACACAACTTGCAATGCCGTCTTAGCCCTGAAAGGGCGTAATATATCTGCACAGGGCAAAGCCCTGTGATAAAAACAGTGAATTTAAAGCCCTGAAAGGGCGTTATATCGGATTGCCACCCGGCTATGTCTCCCGATGGGCTGTCACCTACCATGTTTACGGACGGGCTATCACCTGTCACCTCCCGATGGGCTGCACCCATCGCTAACATATTACGCCCTTTCAGGGCTGGAATCGCAATTTTTAGCCCAACAGAGCAAAACATATACGACATGCTTTTATTCAAAAGATTCACGAAGTTTTTTAAACTTCGTGAATCCGTTATAGGGGGTAGCTTCGTGCCTACAGCGCGCAAAACCTTTTACTTTTGGGGCGACCAATATTTGATCCCTAAGGGATCAGTCCAATGTCGAAACTGTTCAGCACCGTTAGGTGCTCAATATCGGTAGAAAAAAAATAAAAATTAAATATTGCCCTGTAGGGGCAAAACCTTATTCTATAGATAATTATGTAGAAGATTCCCTATTTTTCAACCCAAGATAATGTGAAGCATTCACCCAATAATTAATTTTATCTGTTTTTGCCTCTATTTCTGCAAACCATCGCTGTGATTGAACATCTCCATACTTTGCAAATTCTCTTAATTCCCAAATAAGCATCTCTGTCGTTTTAGGTAATTCTCCCTTAAATGGTCGCCAACCATGGTCAATGGGTTTAAATTTGTTAACCGTGGCATTTTCACTTAACTCGTTAAATTGAGGTAAAGATTTGATGTCTATCCATTGTAACCCGGAAAAATCAAATCTTAAATTACCTGGTTTGCTAAGATCCTTTGTCGGATATTTTAAGTTTTCGCCTGCGATATGCTCATCATATTCAATTTCTATATGATCGTTATGGCATCGCCCAATTAAATTCCAGGTGCTAAAATGAATTGAAGAAAAACAACTTTTCTTGATGTTATAGATAAAAAAATTGTCGTTAATAATAATGCCATTCGGAGGATCGAAAAGGTGTATGGAAAAAAGAGTCTGATCTTCACTCCACGAAAACCCACTCTGTCCAATGCCAATTGCCCATAAGGGATTGAAATCTATTATTTGATTAGTTTCTAAGTCGGTCAACGAAAACCTGCAAATACTCATCGCCATTCTCGGCTCTTTAAAGCCGTAAAAGGTCAACTTATGCTTTTTGTCTGGCGAATATTGCTCTACTTTTTCATTCATAAAAATTTGGCAAATATCCCTACACCGTCAACTTCTTATACTTTATCCTCTTCGGCGCTATATCCCCTAACCGTTTTTTCCGGTTCTCTTCATAGTCCGAATAATTGCCTTCAAAGAAGTAAACCTGGCTGTTGCCTTCAAAGGCAAGGATATGGGTACAGATCCTGTCTAAAAACCAGCGGTCGTGACTGATCACTACCGCGCAACCGCCGAAGTTTTCAAGAGCTTCTTCCAGGGCACGCAGTGTGTTTACGTCAATATCATTGGTCGGCTCATCCAGTAACAATACGTTAGAGCCTTTTTTCAGGGTAATAGAAAGGTGCACCCTGTTGCGCTCCCCGCCAGACAAAATCCCGACCTTTTTTTGCTGGTCGGCACCGTTAAAATTAAATTTGGAAACGTAGGCCCTTGAATTGATGGGCTTGTTACCTACCAAAATGGTTTCCTGTCCGTTTGTGATGTTTTCCCAAACTGATTTCTGCGGATCAAGGTCATCATGCAACTGGTCAACATAGCCTAAGGCAACAGTTTCGCCTACGCGGAACGTACCTGCGTCCGGCTGATCCTGCCCGGTGATCAGGCGGAACAAGGTAGTTTTACCGGCGCCGTTGGGACCTATAATCCCTACTATCCCGGCTGGCGGCAGCGAAAAATTCAGGTTATCAAATAATAATTTTTCACCGTATGATTTGCTTACCCCGTTTGCCTCAATTACGATATTACCCAAACGCGGACCCGGCGGGATAAACAGTTCCAGTTTATCTTCCCTGTCCTTGGTTTCTTCTGATGCTAATTTATCGTAATTGGACAAACGCGCCTTTGATTTGGCATGACGGCCCTTTGGCCCCATACGCACCCATTCCAGCTCGCGCTCCAGGGTTTTCTGGCGTTTGCTCTCGGTTTTGTCTTCCTGGGCCAAACGTTTGGCTTTTTGGTCAAGCCATGAGGAATAATTTCCCTTCCATGGGATACCTTCTCCCCTATCCAGTTCAAGGATCCATCCGGCAACGTTATCAAGGAAATAACGGTCGTGGGTTACGGCTATTACAGTACCTTTATATTGTTTTAAATGCTGCTCCAGCCAGTCGATAGATTCAGCGTCCAGGTGGTTGGTAGGCTCATCCAGTAGTAATACATCCGGCTCCTGCAATAAAAGGCGGCACATGGCCACGCGACGGCGTTCACCGCCTGATAGCACCGAAATTTTGGTGTCCGGATCGGGGCAGCGAAGTGCATCCATGGCCCTTTCCAGCTTAACATCAAGCTCCCAGGCATTTACAGCATCAATTTTATCCTGTAATTCTCCCTGCCGGGTCATCAGCTTATCCATCTTATCGGCATCCTCGTAATATTCAGGCAGGCCAAATTTTTCGTTGATCTCTTCGTACTCCTTTAAAAGAGCTGTGGTTTCGGCGACACCTTCTTCAACAACCTCCTTTACCGTTTTATTGGGGTCAAGTTCGGGTTCCTGGCTCAGGTAGCCTACGGTATATCCCGGCGAAAAAACCACTTCACCTATATTTGTTTTATCTATCCCTGCTATTATCTTTAATAAGGATGATTTTCCTGAGCCATTTAAGCCTATAACACCAATCTTGGCCCCATAAAAAAATGATAAATAAATGTTCTTTAAAACTGTTTTCTGCGGGGGATATACCTTACTGACCCCAGCCATTGAAAAGATAATTTTTTCGTCTGCCATGTATTTTAATTAGTGAATTGTTGAATTTTGAATTAGTGATTGGTTAATAAAAATACCAGAGCAAATATGAAGGAAAATATGCGTTTAGCAAACCAATTGCTGATGATTCTTCGTATAAATGTTATGTGGCTTATGTTAAGGTTTTGTTGAGTTGGATTAAGTTTTAGCTATTGTTATTTTTAACCAGTCAACCACTCAGCAATCAACTTAATTAAATAACCCTGTAACAAAAACTAATGCCTAAATGTCATACTACTGACTATTTCTATGACAATGTCGCATTACAGGCAGTGTGTACGTACTTCTAATTAAACTATTTGATCATAATAATATCAAAAAGATATAAATCAATGATTTATTTACAAATATTCATTGTAATTGCGTGTTTTATTTATACAATTGCTAAAAAAAAATTAAATTTATTTTATTGCATATCATCTCAATGTCTGCTTTAGAAGTAAGTTTAAAACTTGGCAATAATATTGTTGATAAGTGTATAACAAGTCGTCCGGTTTATTGAAACAAATTAATACATTAGGACGTTTTAATCGGAAGGATAAATATGGAAGCTAAATTTTCGCCGCGGGTTAAGGATGTTATTCAGTATAGCAGAGAGGAGGCATTGCGCCTTGGGCATGACTATATTGGTACTGAGCACCTTTTGTTGGGTTTGATAAGAGACGGGGATGGCGTTGCAATAAAATTATTAAGAGAATTAACTGTTGATACAGCAAAATTAAGACGCTCGGTTGAGGATGCTGTTAAGGGTACCATAGGCACCAATGTGCATATCGGAAGTATTCCTTTAACCAAACAGGCCGAAAAAGTATTAAAGATCACATACCTCGAAGCTAAAATTTTCAAAAGCGACGTGATCGGGACAGAGCATTTATTGCTTTCTATCCTGCGTGATGAAGATAACATAGCATCGCAGATATTGATGCAGTTTAATGTTAACTACGAAATCTTTAAAAGCGAAGTGGAATCACACAAAAATGATGTAACCGACGAAATGCCTGGATCACCTACCGGTGGCGATGATGATTTTAAAGAAGAAGAATCATTTAGTCAGCCCAAAAAAGTATCGGACATTAAATCAAAAACCCCGGTATTGGACAATTTTGGCCGCGATTTAACCAAAGCTGCCGAAGATGGTCGTTTAGACCCTATTGTTGGTCGTGAAAAAGAAATTGAAAGGGTATCGCAAATTCTTTCCCGTCGTAAAAAGAACAACCCTATATTAATAGGAGAGCCGGGTGTTGGTAAATCTGCTATTGCCGAAGGACTGGCATTGCGCATAGTTCAACGTAAGGTTTCACGGGTTTTATTTAACAAACGGGTTGTTACGCTGGACCTTGCTTCACTTGTTGCCGGCACCAAATACCGCGGGCAGTTTGAGGAACGGATGAAAGCTGTGATGAACGAACTTGAAAAATCACCCGACGTTATTTTATTTATCGATGAGATCCATACTATTGTTGGCGCAGGTGGCGCTTCGGGCTCGCTTGATGCCTCTAATATGTTTAAGCCTGCCCTTGCACGCGGAGAAATTCAATGCATCGGCGCTACAACTTTAGATGAGTATCGTCAGTATATTGAAAAAGACGGCGCCTTAGACCGTCGTTTTCAGAAGGTAATGGTTGAACCAGCTACCCCTGACGAAACAATAGAGATACTGAACCGCATAAAAGAAAAATACGAAGAGCATCATGGCGTAACTTATACTCCTGAGGCAATTAATGCCTGCGTTACCTTAACTACCAGGTATATTACCGACCGCTTTTTACCGGATAAAGCTATTGATGCTTTGGACGAATCGGGTTCGCGCGTTCACTTAACCAATATCCATGTACCACAAAACATTTTGGATATTGAGCAAAAGATAGAGCAGATCAAGATTGAGAAAAACAAAGTAGTACGCAGCCAGAAATACGAAGAGGCTGCAAAACTGCGCGATACCGAAAAACATTTGCTGGAAGAATTGGAACAGGCTAAAGCCATTTGGGAGGCCGAAACCAAATCAAAACGCTATACTGTTACAGAAGATAACGTTGCCGAAGTAGTGTCCATGATGACCGGGATCCCGGTTCAGCGTGTGGGTCAGGCCGACAGTTACAAACTGCTGAACATGGCTGAAACCGTTGGCAGTAAAGTTATTGGCCAGGATGATGCGATCAAAAAATTAACCCGTGCCATCCAACGCACACGTGCCGGTTTAAAGGATCCTAAAAAGCCTATCGGTTCATTTATTTTCCTTGGACCTACCGGCGTTGGTAAAACAGAACTGGCAAAAGAGCTTTCGCGTTTTATGTTCGATACCGAAGACGCTCTGATACAGATTGACATGAGCGAGTACATGGAGAAATTCGCTGTATCGCGTTTGGTTGGCGCGCCTCCGGGCTATGTTGGGTATGAAGAAGGCGGGCAGTTAACCGAAAAAGTACGCCGTAAGCCGTATGCTGTGGTATTGCTTGATGAGATTGAGAAAGCACACCCCGATGTATTTAATATCCTGTTACAGGTATTGGATGAAGGCCAGCTAACGGACTCTTTAGGCCGCAAGGTTGATTTCAGGAATACCATTATTATCATGACCTCTAACATTGGTGCACGCCAGTTGAAGGACTTTGGACAGGGTGTCGGTTTCACCACCAGCGCTAAAACTACCCAGGCTGATTCACATTCAAGAGGGGTAATTGAAAACGCATTAAAACGCGCTTTCGCTCCTGAATTTTTGAACCGTATTGATGATGTGATCGTGTTTAACTCACTTGGTAAAGAAGAAATATTCAAGATCATTGATATTGAACTTGCCTACCTGTTTAACAGGGTACATTTATTAGGCTATAAAATTGAGCTTACGTTGGCAGCCAAAGAGTTTATTGCCGACAAAGGTTACGACTCGCAGTTTGGCGCACGTCCGCTAAAACGCGCTATCCAAAAATATCTGGAAGACCCAATTGCCGAAGAAATATTAAAAGGTGAGTTGAGCGAAGGTGATACGATGGAAATTGGTTTTGATACCGAAACCAGCGAAATAAAAATAGTAGCCCGGAAAGGTGAAAGTAAAAAGCCCGAAGAAGAAGAGCAGAAGTAATTGATAAGTCGGGAAGACCGCAAGAAGCTTCAATCAACAAACTGATCAAAACCCCGATATGTTTTAGACATAGCGGGGTTTTTTATTTTAGATTTTTGATTCTGGTCGTATTCAAATTCATTTGCCACCAACAACAATCTTCCCCGTTTTGTAGCCTAAATTCCCGTTCATATCAGCACCTTCAATAATTAAAGTATAAGTTGATGGTTTATCGGCGGCGTAAAACCATAGCTTTGCCTCACCGTTAGCATCCGTTGTTATATTAGGTTCCCAATCAATAGTTGAACGCAAATCCGGCAAGTGCTTAGTTGTATCTTTTACTGCATATTTTGGTTTGTAAAATTGTTTTGGCCAGCTAACAGGTAAAGGTTTGTACAAGTACATGCCGGGTGTATTATCAATAACCGGACCATGCCCTCCGCGTGTAGTGATCTCAACGAAGGCAATATCCGAGGGGCTGATATCAATCGGCGGAATATTATGCAATGCGTCGGTTATCAAATCGCCCGGATCATATCTCGAAAGGTAGGCTGCAGCATATCCGGCAGTGTGGATCATTTCTATCCCTTTTACATCTTCAGCTGCATGACTCTTAAGGTAATTTCTCATTAAATAAAAAACAGCATCCATCTCCCGAGGGTCCGCTTTCATAACCTGAGTAACCGATATTCCGTCAACGATTAATTTTACGGGTTTACCATTAATAAAATACCATTGCGATGAAGGATTAAGATCAGTTACGTATGCGGACAAAAATTTGTCGGTAATAGCCATCCAACTGTTCCCTCCGGCAAAAGCACCCTCTCTAAACCCTTTGACATTTTCCTGCAACAATTGCAGCATTGTTTTTTTACCGGCGGCTTCCATGTCTTTTTCATCTAAAACCAGATCAGCCTCGCCGGGTCCGTTTAAATTTTGCGAACCATGTACAATCTTCTTAGCTGTTATTTTGACTTCTTTCAAAATATGGCCGCCCATTGGGAAGTTTTCCCGTTGCTTTATTAATGCATAGTTTTTTGTATAATTAAGCAAGGTGCTGTCACTGTTTACATACCAGGGCATCATCATTGGGCTAAATGGCTTTATAAATTCCGGCGGTTTTACTTCATCTACTGAAATACCAACATTAAAACTTTTTCCGTTTTTGTTTACCGCTTTCAGCACAAATATTGGCGTATCAACCCTGGGGAAACTGTCAAATACGAATCTGCCATCTTTATCAGTAGTGGTATCCATTAATATGGCCGGCAATTTGGAAAACAATAGCACATTGGTCCCTTTAACCGGTTTATTAAAAACATTGGTAACGCTGCCTTTTACTGTTAAATCATGCTCGGGTTGGAAAGCAAAAACGGGCGGATTTAACACCTGGCCCCAGTCGTACCCTATCCATCCTTGTGTAAGTAACAGGTTGTCAAGCGCCTGCCAGGCTTCACTTGTTTTTGATGAAAGATAATAGCCAGGTTGCTCAACATATCCTTTCAAATCAGTTGTCAACAGCATCCGGGTATTTATATTTTCGCTGTTCAGCGTGTCTGTTTTTACCTGTGCATCATCGGTAACTGCCAGTGAAAAATTACCGGAAACAGGATTGCCTTCAATATCTGTCACCTTTATTTGCAAAGCAACGCTGTCCCTTGCGTTGTACCCGGGCTTATCCGGCATAAACTGAATACTAAGGTTATCATGGCGGTCGACAAATACCAGCCGTTCATTTAAAGGCTTGTATTGCGTAGTCATGATGGTAAAATGTGCGATCCCGGTCGGGAACAGCCCTTTTGAAATTCTCCTTTTTACAAAATTGCTGTCACGAAAATTGACTATCGCTGCATAGCAAACAATCCCTCTCGCTTTGCCAATTAAAAAATAGTTATTACCTCCCTGTACTAAATCATTTGTCGCCCCAATCGCTACCTCTAAGTAATTGCTTTCCATTGGGTTTTTTATATTCAAAACCGTTCCGGAGGGTTTTATCGCCGGCAATGAAAATTCCTTTACACCACCGCCAGGCAAAGTGACTTTCGCGGTATAGCTTTCACCCGTTTTTACGGCCAGTTCGAAACTGCCCATGCCGTTATGCAGCGACTTAAATTCAGCTACCTTTTGTTGTGCATGATCGGTTACAATGCCTGAAATTTGAACCCCTTTGCCATCCTCGCCAATCGCTTTAAAGCCGATGTGAGCAGGTAATCCCGCTACCAGGTTACCACCCTCGGGTAAAAATTGGACATCTGTATTTTTAGGTTGGTTTAAAGTTATGGGAATAATTACCCTCCCGTCCTTTTTTTCGTTTTCAGCTACGATGGCAAGACTGTTTGTTTTTTGAGTAATGGTAAAATTAAAGTCAATTAATCCGCTCAGGTCTGTTTGAACCTTTTGTTTGTATAGACGCCTGTTGCCATCCATTACCGACAATTGCAACGGTTCAAGGATAATTGGGCGTTTATCCATATTGCTTAACTGTAGCTTAACGTACGCTGCGTTGTTTCCATCTATATTGGTTTCTTTTACCTGTTTATTTATCAGCCAACTATTTTCATTAACACCGGCGACATAAAAACTTTTATAGAAAAAATAACCATCCCCAAAATTACGCATCCAGTTGGTGTAGGCGCGGATAGTATAAGTGCCGGTTGTAAACCCATCTTTTTTGTCAATACTGATGTTGCCCCAGGTAATGCCATTTTCCACTGGCAGTTTATATTGTTTGATAACTTTATTGCTGTCATTGGCAATGTCTATATTGATGATCCGGCTTTTGTCAGAACCCATCAAATAATCATTTAGGAGATATGCCTTAAACCATATTGTATCACCTAATGCGTAGTATGGTTTATCAGATTGAAGGTAAAGCTTCTCTGAGGGCTTTGATTTGCTAAGGCTATCGGATAGTGCGGTTATGTTGAGCAACTTAGCCTTAAATGAAATGGATTGAGCTAATAATTCAGCCCGGCAATTAAGTAATAAGAAAGCAACAAAAATACAACGGGCATAGATGATGGTCTTGGTTAAAACCAGGAACTGTGATGACATTGACTTCATAATAAGGTAATTTAGGTTTACTGACTATTTTCCGGCTCATAATCAAAGGGTAAAAGTTCGGCTACTCTGCTCCCTGCCCAATAGCCCTCGAAGACTACACTTTCAGGATTTAGAATAATACCGTTACGATCAAAAAATATATACGGAGAAACAAATGTCAGGGCTGTTTTAGCATAATTAGGTTGTTCTGATGCAGGGATAGTTGCCAGGTTACCTGTATAATTATGCAATTTGGTGTACATCACGTAAAGACAGTCTTTAAAACTAAGTGCATATTCATCCCTTTTATCGGTGAGCTTAACAAAATCAGCCTCGCGTAGCGCTGTTTTTCCAAGTACATCAACGTATTTTACATCAGGATTCCTATTATCCGGATTAGGTATTCTTTTCAATCTTAATACTTTAAAACCTTCCTCACCTAATCGGTTTTCCAGCGACGAACGTAAAAAATGCATTGCCGAGCCTTTATAGGTTTTCATTCTGTTCTTTTGCCAGATCTGCTGCCAGCCCTCATCGCCCTTTAAGGGTTCAAACAATGCAGATCCTTTGAAATTAGCCTTACCACTTTTTTTGTTGCTCGAAAACCGGCTCAACAGGTATTTTATTTTGTAACCCAAAACCTGGTTTTCAATTTCCAGAAAATCAGGGGCCGAAGCGGTGAGTGTTCCTGTTCTTTTATCGTAATTAAAATCAAGAATCTCCGGATTCAATATCACACACTTTCCGCGCAGGTTCCAATTACCTAAAAACTCGTCCGTAAACCATTTATAATTTTTATCCCTGCCCGGGTCGGGTTTAACTTTTACTTCTGGTAAAGCAATAAATTGGGGCGCTATTTCAATTCCAGAAATTATCAGGTTATCCCTGTCAACAAACAGATTTTTTCGATAAGATGCGTACCCGATTATGGATACAACAAGTTCGTATCTCCCTGATCTTTCTACTTTTAACGAAAAGCCCCCCTTGTTGTCGGTAACAGTTCCTATCGAAGAATTATTTAAAAAAACACTCACATTGGCAATTGGCTTTTCATTTGTACTATCCATCACCCTCCCGCTTATTTCATAGGGGGCCTGCTGGTCTTTGCGCTCCAGCAAAATATGACTATCGATCTGCCGGAACGACAAACCGGTGTTTTGTAATAAGTCTTCAAGGGTTTGTTGAATAGTGCGTGTTTCCACTGGTAAATTCAGGTCCGCCAGCGATCTGACATCTGATTCACGATAAAAAAATCTAAATTCAGTCTGTTGCTCTATTTTTCTGATGGCGGTTTCAAGACTTTCGTCTTTCAGGCCCAATGTCACCTTTGCTTTAGCTATACTTTGCGCTGCCCCTGTCATTGAAAACGACAACAGAAAAGCGCCGATTAATAAAAACTTTATTGCTAAGGTGGTCTGCATAACGCTTAGGACTGTTTGTTCATTAACACTTCAATACTAATTGCATCCGGGGCCATCAATCAGGATACTTCCATCGGTTTTAGTTTGATAAGTGGCATTGTTAAAAGCACATATTACATCCAATATTTTATTCAAGTTTTCGTCTTTTAACGCCGTGCCTGTAAAACGACAGCTTTTAACTTTTTGGTTGGTAAAGCTTATCTTAACTTTAAAACGTTGCTGTAGTTGAGCAGCTGCATCTGCAAAGGTGATATCATTAAAATGAAGATCGCTTTCCTGCCAGGCTATCGCCTCTTTGGAATCAATATTTGTTTGAATATAATGATGGCTAACGGTATTAAAACTGATCTGCTGATTAGGGGTAATAATGCCCAATGCATCATGCCCGTTGGCAACACTAACTTTTCCGCGGGTAACGGTTACTGTTACAGTATGCTGCAGGTTGTCTTCTTTGATATTAAAGGCCGTTCCCATAACAGTAGTTAGTACTTTGCCCGTGTGTATAATAAATGGCCTGGCCGCATCGTGATGAATATCGAAATAGGCTTCACCTGATAAATAAACCTCCCTTATTTTGTCTTTAAATACTTCCGGGTATTTTAGTTGGGAAGCTGAGTTTACCCATATCCTGCTGCCATCCGCTAAAATGACCTGTTTTTTTTGATTTATGGGGACATTCAGCACAACTTGTGGCACGGGCCGAAATTTTTCCCGCAAAACAGGCCATTCGAGATAAATTGCAAAAAACAAGGCCAATGCAGCAGCCACAGCAGCTATACTTCGCCACAACCTTTTTTGTGGCATGGCAATTATCTTTGGACGATTAATTCCGGCATCGGCCTTGATCTCATTGAACAAACCATCCAGCCATTGGTCCCGGCTGCTTTTATCCATCTGCTGCCATTCATTACCGGGGATATGGTGTCGATCTAACCAGGTTTCAACAAGTTCAATTTCGTTGGCAGATGCTTCGCCCTTTAAGTAACGCTCAAACATATCTTCCATATCTATCCTGCCCATATATTCTTCATTTTGCCAATTGTCGGATGAACCGGCAATTAGTACCATAAGAAAATTAAATATTTATTAAATTCAACAAGTTTCCATCGATTAAAAAAAGCAAAACAAAAAAACAATTGTGGTAAAACCAGCCAACGATTTTCGCAATTGTTTTAATGCAATAGATAGCTGGTTCCTGACGGTTTGCTCCGATAAACTTAGTTTTTCGGCGATCTCATGATTGCTTAAACCCTCCTCCCTGCTTAATTTATATATCTCTTTAACCCTGGGAGGCAGCTTATCAACCGACTTCCGTATGGTTTGTTGCAGCTCTCCGGCCTCCACTTGTTTATCTATACTTTGCTGATAAACCTGGGTCAGTGATTGTGCTACCGAGGCATATTCTTCACGGGTTATATTTTTCCTTATTTTATCAATGATCCGGTGCCGGGTAATACCAAAAAGATAGGATTGTAAATTGGACGTAATGTAAAGTTGCTCCCTGTTTTCCCAAAGTTTAACAAACAAATCATGCAGGAGATCTCTGGCATCATCAAGATTGTACAATTTTGCAGCGGCAAAGCCAGCCAGGTTTTCTGCATACCGGTTATAAATTTCGGTAAAGGCCTGCTGATCGCCTTTTCTCAATAAGGCAACCAACTGTTCGTCGGTTAGTTTGGTGAGGGCTGTCATCAGGTTTACTGACGCCTAAAGTAATATTAAATAAACATATGACCAACAGCTTTGAACAATCATAAACACGTCTGTACGCTGATTTGCTAGCTTTTAAAATGACAATTCATCCAGGTCTTAATCTTCAAATTTTCAAATTAACGCATTTTCAAATTCCATTAGATCCTCTTCTCAACCCTGTCATAAAAGCCGCCAAAATTATTGGTTTTAACGCCCTCTTCTTTAAAAAAGTCACCCGGGAAGCCTAATTGAATAGCACTTACTTCATCTAATGTTTGCAGGTGCGCCTTGCTTAAGTTAACGTCAACAGTTTTAAGGTTATCTTCCAGCTGACTTACTTTGGTTGCCCCGACGATCGGAATACCAGAGAATCCCTGTTCAGTAGTCCATTTTAAGGCGACATTTCCGGGAGAAATGCCTAACTCAACGGCAATAGCGACCACTGCCCTGGTAATATTTGTACTTCGGTCGTTAAGGCGCACACTTTCCGGCTTTATGCGACCTTGCTCCCCGCGCAGGTATTTACCCGTTAAGGCGCCACCGCCAAGCGGAGCCCAGGGGGTAACGGTCATACCGAAATGTTTCGCCATTGGGATCAGCTCCCGTTCCGGCGTTCGGGACAGCAGACTATATTCAACTTGTAAAGCAACAAACTGACTCCAGCCCATAAGCTCTGCCAGGGTATTTCCTTTCGCTACTACCCATGCGGGGGTGTCACTAATGGCTGCGTAGTTAACCTTCCCCTGCCTGATCAGGTCATCCATTCCTCTTAAAACTTCATCAATAGGTGTCAGGTCATCCCAAATATGAAGGTATAATAAATCAATAAAATCCGTTTTTAGCCTTTTAAGACTCTCTTCCACGCTCCGCATCATATTTTTGCGATT
>Ga0316224_1001178_pt1 | contig 30470 bp, 18 predicted proteins | sample TBH18013metaG_FD_206254 | JGI IMG/M metagenome (GOLD analysis project Ga0316224, IMG submission 206254) | Freshwater microbial communities from Trout Bog Lake, Wisconsin, USA - TBH18013 | ecosystem: Environmental > Aquatic > Freshwater > Lake > Hypolimnion/Profundal zone | place: USA: Wisconsin... | reverse complement strand
TTCCATCCCAGCCTACGACGCATCCCAGCCTACGACGCATCCCAGCCTACGACGCTTCAGATTTGCGCATTTTCTCAGATTGAAGCAGCACAACAGTATCAAGGATGAGCATTGAGTTCAATAAATAGATGGTTACATGGATTTGTACCCAGGCCGACTGCGGTCAGCCAGACTGAACGGTTACGCGCCTGTTGCGGTGCATTGCTGGGCATTTTGTCGACCGGGTTGATCAGCCGATTGGTAGTCGGTGCCGATGCGTCATTGCCTCTGTTGGTAGCACCCATGGGCGCTTCCGCGGTGTTGCTGTTCGCGCTGCCTTCGAGCCCATTGGCGCAACCCTGGTCAATTATCGGCGGCAATCTGGTTTCGGCCGCGCTTGGTGTGACGTGCGCCATCTGGATCAGTGATCCGATATGGGCAGCAGCGCTGGCGATTGCCGCATCGATCGCTGCCATGCTGGTTTTACGTTGTCTGCATCCACCCAGTGGTGCGGTGGCATTGACGGCCGTATTGGGTGGGCCGGTGGTCCATGGACTGGGCTTTCATTTTTTATGGGCGCCGATCGGCATCAACTCATTGGTACTGCTGGGTGTTGCGCTGCTGTTTAATAATCTGACACGGCATCGCTATCCGCATGCGGCAATTGACCATGTCAATACCCATCGAACTGCAGACCAGCAATCCAGGCAGCGGCTGGGATTCACATCCGAAGATCTGGACTATGTGCTGGCCAACTACAATCAGGTACTGGATGTCAGTCGTGATGATCTGGAATCGTTGCTGCTGCAAACAGAAATGCATGCCTGGCACCGCCGCTTCGGTGAAATCACCTGCGCCGACATCATGTCGCGTGATGTTGTTACTGTTGAATTTGGCACCGATCTGCACCAGGCTTGGGGCTTGCTGCATCAACATCATGTCAAGGCGTTGCCTGTCATCGATGCTGCGCGTCGGGTGATTGGCATCGTTACGCTGGTCAATTTTATCGAGCACGCCGAGCTGCATTCGTTCAGTGGCTATGACAACAAACTGCGCAGCTTTTTGCAAAAGGTCGGTCGCTCCCATTCTGATAAACCGGAAGTGGTCGGGCAAATTATGACCAAAGCGGTACGCACCGTCAGCGATCAATTACCGATCGCCGAACTGGTCGATTTTGTGTCTACCAATGGTCATCGGCATATTCCTGTCGTTGACAATGAACGACGTTTGGCCGGTATCATCACCAATTCAGATTTGATCACCGGCTTGTATCGCGCACGTTTGGTCGAAACGGGAAAAAGCGCGTGATACTGCAGGATTAATTGATTAAATGATAGAAAGGCACCCGCATCACAATAAATTGGGTTGGCAAGTCGTATTTAGCTTCGATGAGTAACGCTTCTAATTTATTTCCAGGTAACCGCCATGCTTCTATTTGTTCAGGAACCATTTGGCTACCATGAAAATCAAAACGGGTGAGACTTTAAATTTAACGGAACTTGTCAACAAGTTCCGCAGTCAAACGTTTTGGATATGAGAAGTCCGTTAATTGGAGAAATCAAACATGAAGAAATTTGTCATCATCGCCGCTCTGGCAGCCATCACCTCAACTTCGTTTGCGCAGGTCATTCCAATGCGTCCCTACGTTGAGCAGGCACGCATTACAGGGGTGGCGCCGGTATATGCCAATCAGTGCACACAGCGTCAGGTTGCAGTAGATGGTGGTTCACAGGCGCCTAATATCGGTGGCGCCATTGTAGGTGGTATCCTGGGCGGCGTGCTGGGGAATCAGTTCGGTAAAGGCAACGGGAAAACGGCGATGGCGGCCACCGGCGCAGTTCTTGGTGCCGCCGCTGGCAGCCAGGCTGGCAATGGTCCTCAAACTCAAGTTGTTCAAGACTGCCAGCAAATGATCGTTGGTTATGACGTTCATTTTGATTTTCATGGCAGCCAACTTGTAGTTCGCCGGCCCCAACAGCCTTACGGTGATTCCATCCAGGTTCAGGTGAATACATCGGTGCAGGCAATGTAGTGTTTTGAATTGTATATGAGCACGCTTTGGAGGTGCCACTGGCAGTTTGGGATATGCCTCGTGTTCATTGGCGAGCATGTTCATAGCATTCAAATTGGTTGTCGTCCCGTGTTATAAGCTGCATCAGCTTTGGATGCAGGAATATCTTTTCTTTGCCCATCATGATTTCTTGTAAAACACCGATCTGAACCAATTCTTTGAGGTAGCGTGAAGCTGCCTGGCGTTTGGCAATTCCTTTTTCCGCTAAATCCCCGATTCGACAATAGGGCTGCTCAAAAATCACATCAACCAGTTCCCGGGAATAGATTTTTGGAAGACTGGACCGAACAAACTGGGTTGTGTGGTCAGAAAGTTTGCGAATTGCTGCGATCTTGTCTGTGGTCCAGCGTGACGTCTGTTCTACGGCTTTCAACATGAATAGTATCCACGGCTCCCATGCCTGCTCTCCGGTTACATCCAGCAGCAGTCGGTAATAATCTGCCCTGTGCGCGATGATGTGTCGACTCAAATATAAAATCGGCAGTTGCAAAAGATTTTGCTGGATCAAAAATAAAATATTGATCACGCGACCTGTTCTGCCATTTCCGTCGATGAATGGATGGATGGCCTCAAATTGATAGTGCCCGACTGCCATCCTGACCAAGGGATCAATATCCTCTTCGTTATGCAGAAATCTTTCCCAGTTTGCCAGCAAATCCCTGATGACTTTTTCGCCCTCGGGCGGAGTGTAAATGACACGCCCGGTTCGATCATTGATGAGCTGTGTGCCTGGAGTTTTGCGGATATCCATATCCACCCCTTTGAGCGTTGTACAAATCTCAACTGCTGTGGCCGTGCATAATGGGCGATCACTTAATGATTGATAGCCTTTAAAAAGGGCTGAGCGATAGCGCAAAGCTTCTTTTGTTGCCGGATCAGCTTGACCGTCAGCCTGGACATGCTGAAACAGTTTGTCAGTTGTCGTGACTATATTTTCGATTTCGGAGCTGTCTTTTGCTTCAAGTAAGGGGATGGTATTGATCAGCATGGTTTGATTCGGGATCAATTCCGCCGCCTTTTTAAGTTCGGCCAATGCGGTTCTGGCAGCTATGCAAGCCTTGAGTACAGCGCGGCTTTCCAGGTCCTGGCCGGTTGGCAGGGACGGCAGTTGATTATAGGGGTGTGAAGAATCCCAGATAGATGTGGATTGAGTCATGTTTGTAAAACCGGATTTTGTCGACATGTGTGGGATGTTATGTCGATATCAGCGACATGTCCATCATTTATGTCGCTATTTTTCAATTTCATCGACATGACAACACTACGTGTCGATACCGGCGACATGAGAAGGGGATGGCCCGTAAGTCCCCCGGAATACGAACGACTGGGGTTTCTGATGATGATCTCCACCTATGCCTGCAACAGCGCGCATCGGGCCATCTGAATCAATAACTGATCCACCTGTTCCTGAGAAAGTCCCGTCGCATCGGTTGAAGCAGTTCCCGCCAAAGCCAGACCCTGGGCCGCACGGCAGATTTCCTCCCTGCTGCGCGTGCCATCCAGCAGTTGCAAAAACCTGCCCTGATCTGCCTCGAGTGTGATCACTTCGTGGCGCAGGTTGGCAATCTGGCGTATGCCGTGCGCGGTCTGCCAGCGCGCCAGCGAGGTGGCTTTGGGGCGCTCGCCTGGCTGCGAGACAAACGGTGATGGTCCGGTATGCAATTCGATGAGTCCGGCCGTATAGCATTGCAGTAAATCCGATGCCAGGACCGCTTCGGCACTTAAGTCCGGCCTGGAGGACATCTGTGTCGCTTGCCCCAACAATTGAACCACCGCAGCAGACAACGCTGAAAAAGCCATCGCTGCCGGCCAGCAGCGCGCCAGTACCACCATGGCAGCCTTGGTTACCGCATTGGGCGTTCTGAGCATGCCGCCGTTGGCTCGTTTGAATAATTCTTCCTGCTGCGACGTCAGATTCAGGTTGGGGTTAACGGGGATCAGATTGGCGCTGGGCCAAAGTGGTTTCACACAATCCGGCGTCAGCGAACGTACGATGGGCGTTGCGTCGTGTACCAGCAGGGTCTGGCGAAACGTGCGGTTGCGTAAAAAATCCATGAACTGTTCCTGGCGGACGACGTCATCTGAAATCCGGACCAGGGTGTCATGGACCTGTTCAGGAAAGTTGGACGCCAGCATGCTGGAAAAATTGGCTTCCGCCAGATAGTGCAGTCCATGACAGGCAGCGCGAGCGGCGAATTCATGGAAATAGATCGGCTCGTTAATGTCCTCAAGATGTTCATGCAGGATGTAGTAATCCTGTGCGTTTCGCAATATATCCAATTCGGACTTGAGCAACATGCCGTACGCGTTATTGTCAGCCGGTACCCATCTGGCCAAAAAATCCAGCGTCGCACGGGCCTGCGCGACCCGCTGGACCGGATCGGCAAACTGGGTGGCGTGGTAGCGCATTGCGTCACGGACCATGCCGCGCATATGCCAGCCCGGCAATGTGTTGTAACTGATGTAGGCAATACCGTTGCTGCTGAGTTGCCTGGCGCAGATCGACAGTATCTTGTCCTGCACCGTATCGGGTACCCAGGAATACACACCGTGGGTCAGGATGAAATCAAATTGGCCCAAGGATTCGTCCACGTCGGTAATGCTCATGGCGAGCAAACGGATATTGGTCAGCCCCAATTCGGCAATGACCTGCTGGCCCTGGGCAACCTGAACCGCAGATAAATCGATACCGACGAACTGCGCATCGGGCATGGTCAGTGCCATCGGAATCAGATTGCCGCCACCGGCGCAGCCCAGCTCCAGCACCCGGCAGTTTTTCAGAGGAGGTGGCTGCAATCCGAACAGCCGCGCCAATGTCGCCAGCCGGTCAGGGTGGGTATCGGCGAAAGGAAAGCTCTCGTACGGGACTTCGTCGTAGCTGGTTGGCGCATTGGTCATCGAGGTGACGTGGCTTTCAATGTTCTGGTCAGTCAATTTGAAATCGTTGGGTATGACGCATCCCAGCCTACGCTAGTCGACCAATGCACGGCGAAATTATGAAAGACGATGCAGCAGCGAAGTTCGCCTGCGCCACCAGTGGACAAATAAACCCAGCAGGCCTGACACGGTCAGCAGTATCGTGCCTGGCTCAGGTACCTGTTCGCCCGGGCCGTTCATGGACAGCAACAGCGTATCTTCGCACCCGCTGCCAGGCGCACAATTCGCAGCCAGTTGCGACGAATAGCCGGACAGACCGGTGTAATCGAACACCACATTGTTGAGTCCTTCAATGCCGTTGCGGCCATCCAGGAACTGGAACGCGTAGGTCGGATCGGTCATATTAAAACCGGGCGCGAAGTTAAAATCAATTGTGGAACCCGCGCCAAAAAAAATCGATCCCAGATCATTGAGCACACCAAAGTCGGCTGGCCCGCCAATATTGATATCCAGCGTGCCGTCAAATACGGTGTCACCCTGCAGAGTTAACGTACCCGTTGGCGTTACCGTGGCATTGGCACCGATGTCTATCGTATTGGGTGGATCGATTGAACCCGAGCCCGTGAGCACCCCACCCAGGAACTGCAGTTTTTTTGCAGACAGGACGGCACCATCATTGACGGTCGTCACGCCGGAATCCTGAGTGAAATTTTTCATCACGTTGACACTGCCACCTGACGAGACGGTGAGACTGCCGGTATTTAACAGGTCAGCGCTGGTGGTGAAACTGGCCCCTGCGCCGACAGTGAGAGATCCACTATTGGTTGCAAGGCTGTCCAGTTGCGCAAAACTTGACTTCGCTCCGAGCAATTCAATCGCAGCATCGTTATTGACAATGTTGCCGCTGCCGACAACCATTTTGGCCGCAGTGCCGGCGCTGCTGTCAACAATCCAGGTGCCGTCCTTCAACCTTCCGTTCGCAAAGTTTTTGGATTTGGTGATGTCTATACTGCCGCCAGAAGCGCTCAGCGTTCCGGTGTTATACAGTGACTTGTCATTAAAAACCGCACCAGTTCCGATCGTCAGTGAACCTTTATTGGTAGCCAGCCCGGCCAGTTGAGCGAAGCTGGCATTCGGGCCGATCAGCTCGATGGTCGCATTGTTGGTGCTGATGGCACCGCTGCCGACAACCAGTCTGGTTGTGGCGCTCTTGCTGTAGGTACCCGAACCATCGACTATCCAGGTCCCTCCCGTCAAGGTTCCTCCTGCCAAATTGCCAGATTGAAGAATTTGTACGCTTGAACCTTGGCTGACCATCAGAGTGCCGGTGTTGTAGAGCGATGACTTGTCGTTAAAAACAGCGCCGGATCCGATGGTGAGCGAACCGGTATTGACGTGTAACGAGTTAATCTGATTCCAGACAGCACCTGATCCGAGCAGCTCGATGGTCGCGTCGTTGGTGAGGACGGCGCCACCGCCGACTGTTAAACTGGTTGGCCCGTTGCCGATCGCGGTTGTGTCAACGATCCAGGTACCCCCAGTCAGTTTTCCAGCAGACAGGTTGTCCGAGTTGCCGATGTCAATACTGCCACCGCGCGTCACGGTCAACGTACCGGTGTTGTTGAGCGACGTATCGTGAAACTGGGCTCCATTTCCAATGCTGAGCGAACCTGCATTGGTAGTCAGCCCGGCCAGTTGAGCAAACTTTGAACTTGTGCCGAGCAATTCGATGGTTGCATTGTTGGTGGTGATGCTTCCCTTGCCCACCACCAGCGTGGCTGACCCACCCAACTTGCTGGTCGTGTTCGTACTGTCAACGACCCAGGTCCCGCCGGTCAATGTACCGCCAGACAGGTTGCCGGTATGCGTAATATCGACGTTCCCGCCCGACAAAACTGCCAGTGTCCCGGTGTTGTTGAATGTCCCTTTTCCATTGATATCGCCGGTACTCTGAAGTGTCCCGTTATTGGTGATCAGGCCATCGTTCTGAAGAGTCTGTTTGGTGTTGATACTGAGCGTTCCTCCCACACCCGTTACGAGCGTGCCAGTGTTATTCAGGGACACGCTGGTGGACAGTTTGTTACCTGCCCCAATGGTCAGGGACCCTTCATTCTTGTTGAGCCCGGCCAGCTGTGCGAAACTCGAGTGGGCGCCGATCAGTTCGATGTTTGCATCGTTGGTTGTAATTTTTGCGCTGCCGATCACCAGTTTGGCCGCGGTGCCTCCACTGCTGTCCACCACCCAGGTGCCTCCAGTCAACGTTGTTCCCGACAGGTTCTTTGAATTCGTTATGGAAATCGTGCCGCCGGCAGCCGTCAGAGTTCCGGTGTTATACAGTGATTTATCGTTCAATGTCGCCCCGGGTCCAATCGTGAGCGTACCCTTATTTTTACTGAGTCCGGCCAGCTGCGCGAAATTCGTGTATGCGCCGATCAGTTCGATATTCGCATTATTGGTCGTGATATTTCCAGAACCAACAATCAGCCGGGGTGCGGCAGTCTTGCTGGACGCGAGGCTGCCGTCAACGATCCAGGTACCGCCAGTCAGTATTCCATTGGACAGGTTGGCAGATTTGACGATATCAATCGTTCCGCCTTGCGTCACGGTCAGTGTACCGGTGTTGTACAACGATTTATCGGTAAGACTGGCCCCCTGTCCAACCGTGAGCGAGCCGGCATTGATACCGAGTCCGGCCAGCTTGGCAAAACTTGATTTGGCACCGATCAACTCGATGGTTGCATCGTTAGTGACAATGGTACCGCTGCCCACGCTCAGGCTCGCCCCGCCTGAAGTTTTGCTGCTGCCAATCGTGCTGTTCAAATACCACCGGTCAGGGTTCCACCGGACAGATTGTCGGAATGCGCAATAGTCACGTCACCGCCCTGGGTCACCGTCAACGTACCGTTGTTGTCCAACGTCCCGGTTCCGCTGATTTTTCCCGCGCTGCTCAATGAACCGTTATTGACGATCAAACCGGCGTTGCTGATTTGGCCCCGGTTGAGCAATATCCCGTTATTGATCAGCATGCCGGTTGAATCATTGGTGAGAAAACCGTTCGCCGCATTGGTGGTGAGCGTTCCATTGTTGTCGCACACTACCGAATTTGTTACTGACCCGATGACCGTATAACCATTGAGCAAGCAGGGTGCAGCGACACAGTTGCCTGCTTCAATGGCAAACAGAAGCTGAACAGCCATGGCAAGGCGAGGCCTGGAAAAGTTGAACTCGCCACGGCGCGAGCCTGTCGATGCCTCGGATGCCTGTGCAAATTGGACAGTGTCAGGTTGACGTGCACGATGCCATTTCCCTGCAGCGGGATTATTCATTTTTCCTCCTGTTGAGCCGGATTACCTTTTCATAGATTTATTCCTTTGAAGCAATTTTCATGCCAAAATTAAAAAGGCAATGTAATCAACTGGATAGGATTTCAATATGAGTAAAATCTTATGTGACTGTAAAAATTTCCGACAAAAACCCGGGCACACCAGGGCCGGTTAACATTCAGGCAATCCATGGGTGTGCTGCAAGTTCCCCGGAGGCAGAACCGGTATTCCGACCATCCTCAACACTGCCGGCAGCGCGTCCCTATGTATGGTAGCGAACATACTTTCTGAGCCGTTTTTGCTATCTGTACGAATTGCATCGCTCTTGCGACTCCGTTCTGCGCTGGGCGGCATCATGGCAATACAGGTTGTATCGATACTGGTGAATGGTCAGCGTTGTCTGACCCTGCGCCAAGTTCAGCTTGTGAATTAACCGAGGCTAAATATGGTACCCACCAACTCCATCGCAAATCAGCCCTATGGCGCGTCAGAAAAGGATGCCGAGATTGGTCGTCAGGAGGCTGGGCTCAAGGCCAGCGCGTTGCAGAGTGCAATTTTTAACAGTGCCAATTTTTCCAGCATCGCCACCGACGCCAAAGGGGTCATTCAGATCTTTAACGTTGGCGCCGAGCGCATGCTGGGATACACGGCGGCCGAAGTCATGAACAAAATTACGCCGGCTGATATTTCCGACCCGCAGGAAGTGATCGCGCGTGCCGAAGCGCTCAGCGTCGAGCTTGGTACGCCGATTACACCGGGATTTGAGGCGCTGGTGTTCAAGGCATCGCGCGGTATCGAGGATATTTACGAGCTGACTTATTTCCGCAAGGATGGCAGCCGTTTTCCTGCCATCGTGTCGGTTACCGCACTGCGGGATGATCAGGAAAATATCATTGGCTATTTGTTGATCGGCACTGACAACACTGCGCGCAAGCACGCAGAAGATGCGCTGGTTAAAGCGGGTGCATTACAGAGTGCGATTTTTAACAGCGCCAATTTTTCCAGCATCGCCACTGATGCAAATGGGGTGATTCAGATCTTCAATGTCGGCGCGGAACGCATGCTCGGTTATACGGCCGCCGAAGTGATGAATAAAATCACGCCGGCAGAAATTTCAGATCCACAGGAAGTGATTGCGCGTGCCGAAGCGCTCAGCGTTGAACTTGGCACTCCGATTACGCCAGGATTTGAAGCGCTGGTGTTCAAGGCGTCGCGCGGCATTGAAGATATTTACGAACTGACTTATATCCGTCGTGACGGCAGTCGTTTTCCGGCGGTTGTGTCGGTGACTGCGCTGCGCGATGCGCAAAACGCCATCATTGGTTACCTGCTGATCGGCACCGACATTACCGAGCGCAAGCAGGCTGAAGAAACAGCTCAGGCCGCGTTACTGGCCAAGTCACAGTTCCTGGCCAACATGAGTCATGAAATACGGACACCAATGAATGCAATACTGGGCCTGACCCGTATTGTGATGGAGTCAGATCTGAAGCCGGAACAACGCGACCAGCTTGACAAAGTCAGCCGTTCTGGCCGGGCGTTGATCCGTATCATTGACGATATCCTCGATTTCTCAAGAATCGAGGCGGGTCGTCTGGCAATCGAACGCATCCCGATGCGCGTCGAAGCAGTCCTGCTTGAAGTTGCGGAATTGCTCGGCTTGCAGGCCGAAGACAAAGGTCTGGAGTTGTTCCTCGATCTCGATGCCGACACACCGCTGTTTGTCATGGGTGACCCATTCCGGCTGGTACAGGTACTGAATAACCTGGTTGGTAACGCCATCAAGTTCACGGATCATGGTGAGATTCATATCGGCGTTCACGTGGAAAATCTGAGTGAGGAATCGATCCGGCTGCGTTTCAATGTCAGCGATACCGGTATTGGTATCGCGCCTGGCCAGATCGGTGTGTTGTTTCAACCCTTTTCGCAGGCCGATTCCAGTACGACCCGCAAATTCGGCGGCAGCGGCCTGGGCCTGGCCATCGTCAAAAAACTGGTTGAGCTCATGGGTGGTCAGGTCACGCTCGACAGTACACTGGGTAAAGGAACCACTGTTGCGTTTACGATCGAGGCGGGCATTGCACCGGAAGATATAGGCAACATTGCTCATATGGGGCGTGAATTGCAGCAAATGCGTGGCAAGCGCGTTCTGGTTGTGGACGATCAATCGAATTCACGCCACATTCTGTCGCTTCTGCTCAAAGCATGGCGCATGGACGTGGTGGAGGCTGAAAGCGGACCCGAGGCGCTGATTCTGGTGGCAGAGGCGAACCGGACGGCCAGACCTTTTTACACCATGTTACTGGACTGGCACATGCCCGGCATGAGTGGTCTGGCGGTAGCGGCCGAGCTGAGGAAGCAGGAAAAAATAAATGGCGTGACGACACCGCTTCCTATCTTGATGGTCACAGCCTACAACAAACCGGCATTGCTGCAGCAGCCCGAGGCCGCATTCGTTGCCGGTGTACTCACCAAACCGGTCATCCCGTCGTTGTTGTTTGATGCGCTGTTGCACGGAAAAATAAATCGTGTCAACACGATTGAACAGCCCGATATTCAGCGCTTTGACGGTGCCCGCGTGCTTCTGGTCGAGGATAACGAACTCAATCAGGAAGTCGCTGCCAGCATCATCAGAAAGCGCGGCGCGGTACTCACCATCGCCGCGAACGGCAGTGAAGCGGTTGAGCTGGTGCAGAAACAGACGTTTGACCTGGTATTAATGGATTTACATATGCCTGTCATGGGCGGCATTGAAGCCACACGGCAGATTCGCGAGCTGCCGCAAGGCAGAACATTGCCTGTCGTGGCCATGACCGCCGCCGTGATGGCCGAAGACCGGGAGCGTTGCACTGCGATCGGCATGGTCGACTTCATACCCAAGCCGGTTGAGCCGGAGGACATCGTCAGGGTGCTTGGTACCTACACGCAGTCAGGCACAGTCATTCAGCCGGCCGGCCTTGCCAGCGTCGGGCGCTGCGAGCCGGTGCTGGATCTGGCTAACGGATTGCACCGATTGGACGGTGACCGCGGGTTGCAGCAGCGCCTGTTGCTCAGTTTTGTAGAGAATTATCACGATCTGAGTGCGCAGCTCACTACGCTGATCGCGGATAACGGTACTGACCTGGCCATTGACTTGGTCCATTCGATCAAAGGTATTGCGGCAAATCTGAGTGCTGTTGCGCTGGCCAGTGTGAGTGACCGGCTTCTGGATGAACTGAGGATGGCTGCACCGCTTGATTCACGCGCAGAATTCGACGCTGTATTGGCCAAGACATTGGCATGCATGCAGGACCATATTGCGACGTACGTGCAGACTGACCGGTTCAGGGATGGGACCATGGTCACTGTTCCATTGAACGAAGTACTGCTGTTGCTTGAACCGTTCGTCGCGAGCCAGGAAATCATTCCTGACGGGTCGCTGGCTTGTCTGCAACAGCTTGCCGACGCCAACCTGCCGTGCTCGCCGTTGGTGCGGCAGTTGCAGCGTCACATTGATAACTTTGAACACCCCGAGGCATTGGCGAATCTGAATCTGTTAAAAGCAACCTATCTGGATAAGTAATGAATGAGCTCAATCCGACGCAGTGCGAGAAACCACTGGTTTTGCTGGTGGACGATGTGCCGAGCAATCTGCATGTCATGGTCTCGGCGCTCAAGACGAATTTCCGGCTGAAAACGGCCATCAGTGGCGCATCTGCCCTTGCGATGTTTCAAACTCAGCCCGAGTTGCCGAAATTGCTCGTGCTGGATGTCAATATGCCTGGCATGAGCGGCATTGAGGTTCTGCGTCGCATGCGCGAAGATCCCGTCACGCGCGATATCCCGGTTATTCTGGTCAGTGCCGACGTCTCGGAACAAAATCAGCTGGCCGGACTGAACCTGGGTTCGGATGATTATCTGGTCAAGCCCATTTTTCACGATACGTTGATTCTGCGAGTGCGCAATCTGATTCAGCGTAATGCAGAGCGCAGCAAATTGCGCCTGGCTGAATATGTCTTCAATTTCAGCGGTGAAGCCATCATGATCTGCGACCGCAATAATCATATTGTCGATGTCAATGCGGCGTTTCTCAAATTAACCGGGTACGGCAGGGCCGACGTGATCGGCAAGAATCCCAAAATTCTGTCTTCCGGCAGAAATACAGCGGACGAATACAAAAGCCTGTGGGATGCCATTCTCAAAGATGGATTCTGGCAGGGCGAGCTATGGGACCGTCGCAAGGATGGCAGCGTCTACCCCAAGTTCATGACCGTATCCGTGGTGCTCGATCGCGCCGGAGAGATTGAATTCTATCTGACCAATTTTGTGGATGTCAGCCGCTACAAGGAATCGGAACTGCGTATCGCCCATCTGGCCCATCACGACGTGTTGACCGGATTGCCGAACAGGCTGCACCTGCAGATTTTTCTGGAACAGACGGTGCTGATCGCCAAGCGACAAATGGAACAGTTGGCGGTGATGTTTCTTGATCTTGACCGTTTCAAGAACGTCAATGACACGCTCGGTCACCCGGTAGGGGACAAGCTGTTGGTTCAGGTAGCGGGGCGTTTGAAATCCTGCGTACGAGACTACGATATTGTGGCAAGACTGGGCGGCGATGAGTTTGTAGTGGTCTTGCGCGGGCCTGATATCCTGTCTGACGCCATTGTCGTGGCCAAGAAGCTGAATCAGCGCCTCAGCCAGCCGTTTCAAATTGGGACACACACGCTGCACACTTCAGTGAGTATCGGGATTGCGCTGTTTCCCGATAATGCCGAACACATTGATGACTTGATGCGCAATGCCGATACGTCCATGTATTTTGCCAAGGCAGACGGCGGAAACGCATTTCGATTCTTTTCGCCGGCGATGAATCTGGGTGCCCATGAAAAATTGAAAATGGAAAGCCAGCTGTATGAGGCGATTGAAAAAAAAGAGCTGCATCTTCACTACCAGGTTCAGATGGATGAACTGCATCGACCATTGGGGGCAGAAGCGTTGATACGCTGGTTGCATCCTGAACGCGGCTGGGTGGGGCCGATGGAATTTATTCCCCTGGTTGAAGAGACCGGATTGATCCTGTCCATCGGACGCTGGGTATTGGATCAGGCCTGTGCCCAACTCAAGCTATGGCAACTCGATGAGCGCACCTGCGAACTGGTTCTGGCGGTGAATGTCAGCGCGCGGCAATTTCGCCAGGCTGATTTTGTAGAGCAGATGTACGAAGTGGTAGAGCGTCACGCGATCAACCCGGCGCTGCTCAAACTGGAAATTACCGAAAGCCTGTTGCTCAGGGATATACAGGAGGTGATCGCCATAATGAGCGCACTGCAAAAACTTGGGGTCAGCTTCTCATTGGATGATTTTGGAACCGGTTATTCATGTCTGCAATATCTCAAACGTCTGCCACTGAATCAGTTAAAGATCGACCAGTCGTTTGTGCGCGATCTGGTCACTGACGGCAGCGACCGGGCGATTGTCCGTACCATCATCGCCATGGCGCATAATTTGAATCTGGATGTCATTGCGGAAGGCGTCGAAACGGCCGAGCAGCGGCAAATTCTTCTGGAAATGGGATGTGTTCATTTCCAGGGGTATCTGTTTGGAAAGCCGGTGCCGATTGAACAGTTTACAGCGCTGTTTGCGCAGGCTCCCAGCTTTTCAAAGGACCTCAACACCTGATGTCCCGCCGTTTCTTTCTGCCATTGTCAGGTGCGTTTGCCCCGTTTCAATTGCGATATATCCCTGACGGCACCACGATCGGCCGACGTCGCCAGTGCGGCATAAGCCTGCAGGGCCTGCGAAACATAACGCTCGCGCCCCAGCGGCAGCCACGCTTCATCGCCGCGTGCTTCCATGGCAACCCGGCGCGCTGCCAGAGCAGTGTCACTGATTTTCAGATTGATACGGCGCGCCGGAATATCGATTTCAATCACATCCCCTTCCTCGACCAGACCGATGGCGCCACCTTCAGCGGCTTCCGGTGAAGCATGGCCGATCACCAGACCTGAAGAGCCACCCGAGAAACGGCCGTCGGTGAACAGGGCACAGGCTTTGCCCAGGCCCTTGGATTTGATATACGACGTCGGATACAGCATCTCCTGCATGCCTGGGCCACCTTTTGGTCCTTCGTAACGGATGATGACGACATCGCCTTCCTGCACTGTATCGCCGAGAATGGCGTCGACTGCGGCGTCCTGGCTTTCAAACACGCGTGCCTTGCCGGTGAACTGCAGAATGCTTTCATCGACCCCGGCGGTTTTGACGATGCAGCCTTTTTCTGCCAGATTGCCGTACAACACGGCCAGTCCGCCATCCTGCGAATAGGCATGGGCGCGGTCGCGGATGCAGCCCTGCGCGCGGTCCAGATCCAGACTGTCAAAACGCTGTGACTGGGAAAACGCGGTTTGGGTCGGAACCCCGCCCGGTGCTGCCCTGAACAGGGTGTGTATGGCTTCATCGGCACAAACGGCGATGTCATTGTGGGCAATGGCCTCAGCCATGGTCGCACTGTGGATAGTCGGGCGACTGGTGTCAAGCAGGCCGGCACGCGCCAATTCACCGAGTATGGAAATGATGCCGCCGGCGCGATGTACGTCTTCGATATGGTATTTGTCGGTCATGGGCGCTACCTTGCACAGGCACGGCACTTTGCGCGAAATGCGATCGATATCGGCCATGGTGAAATCGACTTGCCCTTCATGGGCGGCGGCCAGCAGATGCAATACCGTATTGGTCGAACCGCCCATGGAAACGTCGAGCGCCATGGCATTTTCAAAACTCGATTTGGTGGCAATCGAGCGCGGCAGTACCGTGTAATCATCCTGTTCATAATGCCGTTTGGCCAGCTCGACAATGACGCGCCCGGCGCGCAGGAATAATTCCTTGCGGTCGGAATGCGTAGCCAGTATCGTGCCATTGCCCGGCAACGACAGGCCCAGCGCTTCGGTCAGACAGTTCATGGAATTGGCCGTGAACATGCCCGAGCACGAGCCGCAGGTTGGACAGGCCGAGCGTTCGATGCGGCCGATCTCTTCGTCCGACACCTTGCTGTCACCGGCCTTGATCATGGCATCGACCAGATCGATCTTCATGATTTTCTGCACGCCGTTCGATTTGGGATGCAGGGTTTCGAGCACCTTGCCGGCTTCCATTGGACCACCCGAGACAAAGACCACCGGGATATTCAGGCGCAGTGCTGCCATCAACATGCCGGGCGTAATTTTGTCGCAGTTCGAAATGCAGACCATGGCATCGGCGCAGTGTGCGTTGACCATGTATTCAACCGAATCCGCGATCAGTTCGCGCGACGGCAGTGAGTACAGCATGCCGCCGTGACCCATCGCAATGCCGTCATCAACGGCGATGGTATTGAATTCCTTGGCTACGCCGCCGGCAGCCTCGATTTCGCGTGCCACCATTTGACCCAGGTCTTTCAGATGCACGTGACCGGGTACGAACTGGGTGAAGGAATTCACCACCGCAATGATGGGTTTGTCAAAATCGCCATCCTTCATGCCGGTGGCACGCCATAAAGCGCGCGCGCCGGCCATATTGCGGCCGTGGGTGGTAGTGCGGGAACGGTATTGCGGCATGGCTGACTCCGGTTTTTCAAAAGATGGGAGTCAGAGTGCCCGTGGTTGGTTCATATGTCAAATATGAATGAACACCTTGATTGAGTCGCAAAAGATATCGATCATCGACCAAAATCATAGCTTTGCACAATGCGGTAGCCATTGTGGGACTTGACCAGCGCGTAACCGGTAACGTGCCAGAGCACGGGTTGAACCTGATGTGGTGTCGGGGGAATTGCCAGCGCAGCATTGCGTGCCAACGTAACATGCGCACGGTAAGTGCGCGATTCGGTAGTGATTCCCTGATTGCGCAGCGCTGCACCGAGACTGTCGTGCAGCCGGATCAGTTCGGCAGGCACCGCATTCGGCTTGAGCACGGCGACACCCTGCGGCCACAGTTGGTGCCGGGACAGGATCAAATCGAAGGAGCGCGCGGGAACGGTCAAGGCGCGCATCAGTTCCGGTATCCGGATGTCAGGTACGGCACCCAGAAAATGCAGGGTCAGATGCAGGGATTCCGGTTTTACTACCGAAGCACCCTGTGGCCAGGTCCAGGTGTGGCGCATGGATTGCAATCTGTTTTGGGTTTCACGATCTGGCCAGAGTGCCAGATATAAACGACTGGTGCTGCTGTTTTCCTGCTGTTGTTGACGCATGCCGGTTCCTGTCTGACTGGGTAGGGCGCCCAGTCTGAATACAAACGGCTGATTTAGGTGTAGCGAGTTGTGATTGTGGTGCACCTTCTGCAAAGTGGTCAATCCTGCTGCGCGCGGCAGGTGACTGGTTGACACTCACTGTCGGCATTGCCACATCATCGAAACAAGTGCTTACACAATGAATGGTCTGGCAGTCGGCCAGATTCTGATTGAAACGTTAATCAGATATCAAACAGATTAACAGGGAAGGCAATCATGAAAAAAAATCTATCTTTAATTGCAGCTGTACTGGCCAGTGCCACTCTGGCGCTGGTAACGTTACCTGCCCAGGCCGGTCCGGTCCACGTTGATTTGAATATCGGCATTCCGTTACCCATCTTCGTTCAGCCAGCTCCCGTTTATGTACAGCCGGGGCCGGTCTATGCCCAGCCTCCCGGTGTGGTGGTGTACGGCAATCCTGGCTATTACGGTAATCCTGGTTATTACGGCTATCAGGGGCAATGGCGCGATCATCACGAGTGGCATGATCAGCGCTGGAATGGGCACGACGGCCGTCACGATGATCATCATGGTGACCATCATGAAGGCCATGACCATCGTGACTCAAGATAATGTCCGACACCGGCATGGAAGGGCTCATTCCATGCCGGCCAATTACCCCGATTTTTTGACGCGGCCGCAGACTGCATGGCAAGCGTAATTATCAATATTTCATTGTAATTGATCCGTCAATCCGAATGACTTCGCGTCACTCTTGAACTATCAGCCAGATTTACATATGCTGCCTGTTTGGCAATCAGATTAATGGATCTGTGCCGTGCGTTTGGGAGTGATATGAACTGGTTATCCCGATTATGTCTGCTTTTAATTTGGTCTGTGATTTCTGGCACATCGTGGGCCGGTGATTCGCCGAGCGTCAAGCCATTCATAATTGCAGTGCACCCGTATCTGCCTAAAGATGAAATCCTCGCCAGATTTAAGCCACTCGCTGACGTTCTGGCCAGTGCAACAGGCAGAAAAGTTGAAGTGCGGGTGGGCCGCAGTTATGACGAACATATCAATGCAATTGGTAACGACAGCGTGGATATGGCCTACATGGGACCGATCCCCTACTGCAGACTGGTGGCACAGTACGGGAAAAAGCCGTTGCTGGTTCGCCAGGTAATTAATGGCCAACCAATGTTGAATGGCGAGATTATTGTTCGCCAGAACAGTGAACTTCAATCTGTATCCGAATTGAAGGGAAAAAGCTTTATATTTGCCGATGCCCAGTCCACCATGGGATCGGTGTTGCCGCAAAAAGTTCTGCAATGGGCCGGTATTTCATTAACCGATCTGTCACGCTACAAGTTTGTCGAGGGTCATGAAAATGTCGCCATGGCAGTGCTGGCAGGTTCGTATGCTGCCGGGGCGGTTAAAGAAGAAACCTTTCAAAAGTATGAGGGACAGGGATTGAGGTCTTTGGCTCATTTGCCGGCCGTGTATGACCACCTTTTTGTAACCAGTAACAAGGTGCCGCCTGCAATGGTTGACGCAATCCGAAGTTTGATGTTAAAACTCAGTGACACTGCACAGGGCAGACAGGTTATGGCATCAATTCATCCCCAAATGACTGCCTTTGTTTCTGTTTCAGATAAAGAATACGACAATTTGCGAACTCTGCTGAACAAGAATTAATGACACAAAAACGGCATGGCACTGCATAGAAAATTCCTGTTTTCAAAAACATCATGGGTACTGCTGTCCTGTGTGCTTTTGACGTTGGCTGTTCTGATTGCCTATTCCATCCAAAATAATCTGGATCAGGATTTGGCCAAAACCCGCGGCGATGCACAGCAGCGGTTTCAGTCAATTTCGTCGATTATCGCAACGGAACTCAGTGCGGAACAGTACCAGAATATTGATCCTCTGTTTAAGGAATGGGCCCAGTCAGACGACGACATACTGGAAATGAAACTCACTGCGGCTAACGGTTTCAACATCGCCAGTTTCAAACGTCCAAGGGAAGACCGACATTTTTTCCAACTGGAATATTCAATCAAATTTTCATATCACGATGAAGCAAAACTGCTGGTTCGATTCAGCCTTGACAGCGTGTATGACCGGGACAAAAAAATCTTCCTTAAGGTGCTGGCATTATTTTTGATGTTTTCAGCAATGCTGGCGTTCATTCTCTATATGGCCGCCCAGCTGCATCGTGAAGCCGGCCGATCAAGATTTCTGGCCGATTTGTACAAGGCACTGAGCGAAATCAATCAGGCCATTGTCAGGATGGATCATCAGGAAGATATCTTTCCGCTGATCTGCCGTTGCGCGGTTGAGTTTGGGGGGATGGAGGCTGCTTGGGTGGGGTTGCTGGACAGGGATGGCGAGCGCATCATTCCTGTGGCGAATGTTGAAAAAAACCAGCGTTTGCCTGAGGACAGTACGCCAGGACAACCGGCTGAGCCGGAAGGAATGAGGCTCGCCAGACAGGCAATACAAAAAAATGGTCCGGTCATTGTCAACCACTATTATGGCGATTTCAAAAAACCGTCTGGCCTGCATGAACATCGCAGATCACCTTATAAATCCGCAGCTGCATTTCCTATTTCCAAACTCGGTGGAAAATACGCAGTTTTACAGGTTTTTCATTCAGACGCCGCCAGCTTTGGGCGCGAAGTGATTGCACTGCTGGACGAAATGGCGCGCGACGTTTCGTTTGCGCTCGAAAATTTTGATCGCAAATCACAACTGATCAGTTCCGGCCAGGCGCTGAAACTGACCTCGTCGGTTTATGCCGCCAGCAATGAGGCCATCATGATCATTGATGCGCTCAACCACATCGTTTCAGTCAATGCCGCATTCACACGAATGACCGGGTATGAAGAAGCTGAAATAGGTGGCAGCAATCCGATCATACTCAGTTCTGATCTCAGTGCAGACACCTGGCTGAATTTGAACTGTAATGATCCGGATAAAGTTACCGCCCCGGGTGGCGAGATTACCGTGCGTCGCAAAAATGGTCAAACCTATCCCGCACTGATTTTCTTTTCTGCCGTTAACGATAATGATGGCAACACAACCCATTTTGTGTCATCACACATTGATATTTCGGAGCGAAAAAATGCCGAAGCGCTGTTAATAAAAATGAATAACGAACTCGAAGAACGGGTGAACAGCCGCACCAGTGCTCTGGCTACTGCCAATGCAACGCTGGAACGGGCCCATGCGGAATTGAAACATGCCCAGCAAGAACTGATACAGCGTGAAAAAATGGCCGCGCTCGGCGTACTGATCGCGGGTGTTTCGCATGAGTTGAACACACCGATTGGCAACAGTCTGACCGTCGGTTCAAGCATGCGCGATGAAGTGGTCAGTTTTGAAACCGAGATTAAAGAAGGGAAAATCACCAGAAGTCGGCTCAATGACTACAACCTGCATATTCATAGCGGTCTGGATATCCTGATGAGAAATTTGTCGCGGGCCATCGATCAGTTGGCGCACTTCAAACAGGTTTCCGTGGATCAGGTCAGTGAACACCGGCGCAGTTTTGAATTGAATGCAATCGTGGCCGATCACGTGTCCATGCTGGATCCGCATTTCAAGAGAACGCCCCACCATATTGTTGTGGATATACCCGACGGCTGCAAGATGGACAGTTATCCTGGCGCGCTTGGCCAGATCATTACCAATCTGGTCATCAATGCACAGGTTCATGGATTTTCTGCCGACATGGAAGGTGAGGTTTTAATATTTGCCCGGATACAGGATGCCTCTCACATTCAATTAATTGTTTCTGATAACGGTAAGGGCATCCCCCCGAAAAATCTGGATCGGGTCTTTGATCCTTTTTTCACAACGCGCATGGGGCAGGGCGGAAGCGGTCTGGGACTCAATATTGTATTTAATCTGGTCAAATCTACACTGGGTGGCAATATTCAGGTCGACAGTGAAGAGGGCAAATTCACCCGCTTTACCATGCTATTGCCGGTAGTTGCTCCGTAAATTCAAATGAAAATTTATCTGAAATTTCTGAGCCGTCAATGCCAAAAAACATAACCACCCATGAAGGGTGGTTATGTATTGCAACCGCTATAAACAACCTGGTTAGAACTTCAGACGCACACCGGTTGCGATTTCAGTTTCGCTGGCCACGCCGTGGGCCGGATCGGCGGACAGATTGGTGCCGTTGTTGGCATCATCCGGCATCGAAATCCCGCCCGACATTTTCACATAATCGCCGGCGACATAAAAGTCGGTCTGCTTGTCCCAGTGATACACAACCGCACCGTAGTAGGCCTTCTTGTGTCCGGACGCCAGATTGGTCGGAATGGCGTTGAGCATGGACAGGTTCGGTGCTGTCGAAATGAACGGCAGCATGTTGATGCCACCGGTACCGCCGCCGATAAAGCCGGCATTGTGGACTCCCGTATCGTTATAACCCAGCGAGAACGAAGTCTGCCCCAGTTTCATGCTGCCTGAGATCGTCGATACTTTGTCGGTGCGGTCGCCGGCGCTGTTGTTTGGACCCTGTTGCGCGGTGTAAGTAATGTAGCCGCCGTTGAGTCGGAACATGTCGTTGAACACGATATTGCCACCGAGCAGATTCGAGGTCTGAGTCAGGTCGTCGGCATTCACGGTGTTATACGAATAGTTCACGTTCAGTTTGGCGCCACCAGCAATTTCCAGACCGTTGTAGGCTACCGACGCTTCATTGGTCGCACCGTTTTTAGGATCGCCAGGTACCGGACCGCCCAGGCCGCCACCGGTATAACCAGGTGTCACCGAGCCATACAGCATGCCAGGTCCGAGACCGCCACTGCCGCCTGCGCCCTGAAAGCCAAACGAATGGGCCAGACCAACTACCCAGTTCTCGCCGATGCGTTTCTTCCAGACCACTGCGCTGTCCATGCGGGTGGATGCACCGCTGCCTGAATAATAAATAATCTGTTTGAAGTTGTTGACGTTCGAATAGCCACCTTCGCGCAGATTGACTTCGGCGGTACCAAACGGATCACCCCAGGTCTGGGTGAAATCGCGGGTCAGGGTATTCTGACGACCGAAGGTCAGCTTGCCCAGCTCAGGACTGTACAGACCCATCCATGCATCCCGGTTGAACAGGGTATTGGACGTGTCGAGCGACCCGGAGGGCAATTCAAATTCGTTTTCCAGTTTCGAGATTGCTTTCAGATTGGTCATGCCCCACAGGTTGCCCAGATCGTGTTCGATATCGAAACCCAGTCGGTTGCCGCTGAACCAGGAGGTCTGGAAACCAAAGGTACTGGCGTAGGAACCGGCCGGGGTTCCACCGGCCGGGATACTCTGGGGATTTTTACCCGAGCCGTAGGGAATGTTGGCAACACTCTGTTGCGTGACGTGGCTTAAGGTCGGTTCAACCAGACCATATATTTTCAGACGGGTTTTGTTGTTGTCGAAAATGGTCAGGCCTTCAGGGTACTGGTCAATAATGGCCGTACCGTCCTGATCGTAGCGCAGCGACTCCGGTACCGACTTGACTGGAGCAGCAGTTGCTGAAGCCACACCGGGCGCTGACTGTGCAGCAGCGGCGGCAGGCATGGCAGCAGGTGCTGCGGCAGCTGCTGCCTTGCTGTTGAGCAGACTTTGCACCATCTTCTGCAGTTCCTGAATCTGTTGATTCTGTTGCTGGATCTGTGCCTTCATGTCGGACATGTCGTCGGCACTGGCGTTGGCCAGCGGTACCAATGCAAATGCAGCGGCAATGGCGCTGGACAGCAGTAAATTTCTTGGCTTACATTGTTGGGTCTGGGGATGCGAGCTCGGTGCTTTCAATTTTAGTCTCCTCGTTGTTTTAGTGTTGATTCCTCATATCGAATTTCTCAATGAATCAGGAATACCGTCTTTATAAGATTAAATTACTTTCTGAACGCTTTCAGTGTTGTAAATCCGAATCAACTATTTATAAACCCGCTTTGCAACCGCAGCAAAAATGCCTCAGATTGGTGGATTGTTGTTTGTTTTAAATGCAATCTCGGCCTGCAAACCATCGTGGCCGAGTGGGCGTGACAGGGTAATCGTGGCCCCGATAAATGCACAGATTTCCCTGGCGATCGACAATCCCAATCCGGAACTGGTTGATCTGGAACTGTCGAGCCGGTAGAAACGTTTGAAGACATTGTCCAGTTCGTCAGCCGGAATGCCGTGTCCGTTATCGCTGATCTGCAGGGTTGTCGCACAGAGCTGCTGGCTCAGTGCAATCGTAATTTCAGAGCCTCTGGGGATGTGCTGAATTGCGTTGTCGATCAGATTGGAGATCAGTTCTTCGATCAACAGCGGTGTTTCCACGATGTTCAATGTGGTGTCCAGTTCCATGACATTGAAAGCAATGTCCTTTTGAAAGGCAATCGGCGCAAATTTCTCAAGGATGCCCACGACCATTTCTGCCAGATTGATCCTCTCCTTTTTGCCGTTGATAAAAATACCGCTGTCGTTGGCTTTCTCCACGCTGGCCAGCATCAACAGGTCATTGACAACCTTGACGCCGGAGGCCACCTGGCGTTTTAAATTGGTAATAAACAGGTTGCCACTCTGTCTGAGCTCGGGATTGCGCAGCGCAATCTCGGTTTCTGCGTTGATGATCGCGTACGACGTGCGCAAATGGTGTGCGGCGTTTTGCAGGAACTCTTCATAGGACTGGGTGTTTTTTTTCAGTCGAAACACATAATCGTTAATAGATTGAATGACGGGTAACAGTTCAGACGGCACGTCGTCGATAGTCAAAGGTCGCAAATCTCTGGATGAGCGTTTTTCCAGTTCGCCGGCCAACTGGTTGATTGGTTTCAGGGTCCACTTCAAGGCCATGGTCAGGGAGCTCATCAAGACAATCAGCATCACAAAATGGATTTTGATGGTATTCCAGAACAGACTGTTGGTCAGTGCGAAATATGAACCCAGCGTCTTGGCCACGGTAGTCTCAACGAAGTCGGCTTCTGAATTGGGAATCCGGTAGAAATACGACACCACCCGGACCGGTTCACCATCGAGGGTTGAAAAGTAAGCGTCTTCGCTGTGATTCAAATCGACTCTGGTAGAGCAGACCAGCTCATTATTTCCCGCAAACAGAAAGCCTGATTTGTCGCGCACTGAAAAATACACTTTGTCCCTGAAATCATCCGCCAGCATTTCAAACGCGGCCGGCGGGGTAATGATTTCATAAAAGCTGCCGTCGACTTTGACCTGCTGGGAAATGACTTTTGCCGAGGCCAGCAGCAGATTGTCTTCGACCAGAATGGCGGCTTCCTTGGATTGTTTGTACACCAGCAGGGCGTCGATCAGAATGATCAGCAGGGATGGAATCAATATCCACACCAGCAGCCGTGCCTTGAGGCTTTTAAAGTGATGATTTTTCATCGGGGACAAAAGAAAGCATATAGCCCAATCCACGCAGGGTGATGATCTGTGCGCCGCTGCCCTGGATTTTTTTGCGTATGCGGGTAGTATAGATTTCCAGTGCGCTGGGCGAGACAAAGTCATTGATGGAATACAGACTGTTGATGAACTCCTGCTTGGAGATGGTTTTGCCGAGTTTTAAAATCAACAGTTCCAGAACAGCGTGCTCCTTGGGTGTCAGATCAATGTTCTGGTCATGATTTTTAAAGATTTTGCTGTTGGTGTCGTAACTCAGCGAGCCGCAGACGATGACTGGACTCTTTTTGCCGTTAACCCTGCGTATCAGGGTGCGCATGCGCGCTTCCAGTTCATCGATCTGGAACGGTTTGGTGATGTAATCGTCGGCACCCAGATCCAGGTTTTCTACTATGGTCTTGGAATCGTTTTGCGCACTGATGATCAGCACCGGCATATCGATGTTTTTGGTGCGGATTCGTCGCAACAGGTTCTGGCCCTTGATTCCGGGCAGATTCAGATCGAGCAGAATCAGGTCGTAGCTTTGCGTGTCGAGCAACGAGGAGGCGACTTCACCCGATCGGGCATGTTCGACAACATACGCCGACTGGGACAGCAAGTGCACCAGGGAGTTGGCCAGTTCCAGATTGTCTTCTACTAATAGCAGTCTCATTGGCGTTGTGTATTTGGTATTTGCAGGCTCGTCAGACTACGATACAAGCAATTGGACCGCATGAGCAACATATTTAAAATATTATTGCATTGAAAGTATTCAGAAAGGTTGGCGGGAGTATCGTCAATTCGATTGACCTCAATTATAAAAATTATGAAGACAAAAATTCCCCATACCTTGTTGGCCGTGATGTGCTTGCTGTGTTCGATGCCAACTCTGGCGGGTGAAAAAATCACCATCATGGTTGGCGGACTCAATAAACAGATTTATTTGCCGGCCATGCTGGCCCAACAACTCGGTTATCTGAAACAGACCGGTCTGGACATTGAAGTGCTCAGTGTGCCATCCGGCATGAATGCGGAAACTGAAATGCTGTCCGGTTCCGCTCAGGGTGTGGTTGGGTTTTACGACCACACCATCGATCTGCAGGCGCGCGGCAAGTCGGTCACTTCCGTAGTCCAATTCAGTCAGGTACCCGGGGAAGTGCTGCTGGCCGGAAAAAATGCCAACATCAAATCCCCGGCTGATTTTAAAGGCAAGATCATCGGTGTGACCGGACTGGGCTCATCGACCAATTTTCTGACGCAATATATTTCGATGAAATTCAGTGTCAAAAGCAGCGATTTCAGAACCATACCGGTAGGCGGTGGCACGACCTTTGTGGCGGCCATGACTCAGGGAAAAATCGATGCCGGCATGACGACCGAGCCGACCGTAACCACGCTGGTGTCAGACGGTTCTGCTTTCATTCTGGCTGATCTGAGAACCGTGAAATCCACGCAGGAATTGCTGGGTGGTACTTACCCGTCGGCCTGCCTGTATATGTCTACCGACTGGCAAAACCGCCACAAAGCCGAAGTGCAAAAAATCGTCAATGCGTTTGTGAAAGCCCTGAAGTTCATTCATACGCATTCTGCCGCAGAGATCGCCGCCAACATGCCTGCCGATTATTACGCATCGAATCCGTCGCTGTATATCAAGGCCCTGGAAGCCGGCAAGGAAATGTTTACCGCAGACGGGATGATGCCGGCTGACGGACCGGCGACCGTTTTGAAAGTATTAAATTCATTTAACAAGGCAGTGATGGGGCAGAAAATCAATCTGGCCAACACCTACACAAACGAATTTGTCAACAATGCGCAGTGACAAGGTCACTTTTTTTATTTCATTCATTGATTCCTAACACAAGAAAATTATATGCAAACAGCCATGTCATCAACCGACAGATTTAAAAATATACTGCGCGTGACCAGCGGGAATTTTCTGGAAATGTATGATTTTTTCCTGTTCGGCCTGTATGCAATCTATATTTCGAATACGTTTTTCCCGTCGAATGACGAATTCATTTCCATGATGGCGACCTTCGCCACTTTCGGTGCCGGATTTTTAATGCGACCGCTCGGCGCGATCATTCTTGGCGCCTATGTTGATCGTATCGGTCGGCGTCGCGGCCTGATCGTGACACTCGGCATCATGGCCTGCGGTACGATACTGATTGCCTTTGTGCCGGGCTATGCCTCGATCGGCATCCTGGCGCCTGTCCTGGTGCTGATTGGTCGTTTGCTGCAGGGATTTTCTGCCGGAGTCGAACTCGGTGGCGTGTCGGTGTATCTGTCTGAAATTGCCACGCCCGGCAAAAAAGGGTTTTATGTCAGCTGGCAGTCTGCCAGTCAGCAAGTTGCCATCATATTTGCCGCCGCACTCGGCTATTTCATCAATCAGTGGCTCATACCAGCCGACGTTGCGGCCTGGGGCTGGCGCATTCCGTTCTTTGTTGGCTGCATGATTATCCCGGTGATTTTTGTCATCCGTAGTTCGTTGCAGGAAACCGAAGAATTCGCCGCCAGACGCCATCGCCCGGAATTGCGTGAAATTTTCCAGTCGATTATCCACAATCTGCCCACGGTGCTGGCCGGCGCGATGCTGGTGCTCATGACCACCGTATCGTTTTACATGATTACCGTCTATACCCCAACCTTTGGCAAAAAAGTGCTGAACCTGACCGTGACCCACAGTCTGATTGTCACTGTCTGTGTCGGGCTGTCGAATTTTTTCTGGTTGCCGGTGATGGGGGCCCTGTCTGACCGGGTGGGCAGAAAAGCGCTGCTGATTACGTTTACGCTGCTGACACTGTTGACGGCCTATCCGCTGCTGCACTGGCTGGTGATTGAACCCACCTTTGAAAAGATGCTGATGGTTGAACTCTGGCTGTCGTTCCTGTATGCCAGCTATAACGGTGCCATGGTTGCCGCACTCACGGAAGTCATGCCGGTCAATGTCCGTACGGTCGGTTTTTCACTGGCCTACAGTATTGCCACCATGGTCGGTGGCTCGGTACCGCTGATTGCCACGACGCTGATTCACTACACCAACGACAAGGCCGCCCCCGGGTATTGCATGTCGTTTGCCGCGCTGTGCGGATTGATTGCGACCTTGATGCTGTATCGAACCAGGCGTAGTGAATGACCAACCTGGTATATCGACATTCCTGAATAATCCTACTGTGTCATGAACGGCGACCCCGTAGGCTGGGATGGTGTAGCAGGGGTTTCAAGGAGCATTGCTCCTTGCCTGCGGAACGGTGTGCGCCTGCCAGCGCACACTCCTTTAATCCCAGCATCAACGGTTGAAATGCTGGGATTGCATCCCAGCCTACGTCCGTCATGGTAACGACGGAATAAAAATTGAGTTTTTGGATTCATGACACAGTAGGATTAGAAATGGTAATGCGCAGTCAGATAAAAAGTGCGACCGAATGAATCCGTATACCGTGAATCATACCCAAGCTGATTTCCGCCGCCGGCGCTGACCAGAGACAGTGGCGGATTTTTGTCAAACAGGTTTTTAACACCCACGGTCAGATTGAGTTTTTTGCTGGCGTCATACGCTCCCTGCCAGTCAAATGTCGTATAGGACCCGACGTGCAGCTGCATAGGGACCGGAACACCTTCCGTACCGTTAACCAACGTGTATACAGTTGCCTCGCTGGCTGTGTAAGACTGATCCCAGTAACCGGACTTGTAGTTGGCAATCAGGGTATTGGTGAAAGGGCCGGTACTCAGAGAAGCCATGCCATGCATCTGAACGCGGAACGTGACTGACTGATCAGGTCCATACGTACCCAAATCGGACAGTACCGGACCATTTTGCTGGAAGGTATAGTTCTGTTTGAGCATATAGGTACCAGCCCAGGCTGCGTTAAGTTTGCCAAAAGGCGTGCCGGTCTTTTCGGAAAAATCCCAGTCGATCCCCTGATAGTTGGCAACACCGCCGTTTAAAGGTGTTTCTTCAAAACCGATCGTCGTGTATTGACCGACTGGATCGTTGTAGGGATTTAAAAACAGGTTGGCATACTGCGTGGCATTGAGGAACCCGACAGCTTCCGGAACCCCGGCGCTAAGTACTTCATTGGTAATCTGTACATTCCATAAATCCATACCCAGCGACAGGCCAAGACCTGGTTCGACACGGGCACCCAGAGTCCATTGTTTGGAATTTTCTGCTTTCAGACCGGTACTGCCACTGTTGGCATTGCCGCCAGCCAGTACATCGTACTGGGTCGAGCCAGGTGCGCAACCCTGTGAACCTGGGAACGGACAGGCATACGAGCCCGAAGTGCTTCCATAGTAGGTCAGAGTTGATGCAATATCATTCATGGATGGCGCCTTGAAACCAGTGCCGTAAGAGCCACGCAACATCAAGGTTTCAGTTGGAGTCCAGCGCAGACTCATTTTGTAGGTCGCCTTCGAAAACGAATTGCCCAGATCCGCATTCGGCAATTGTTGGCCACCGCCACCGCCACTGACCAGAGGTGCATAGACATAGCCACTGTAGGTTTTGGCATAGGTATCGTAGCGGGTTGCAATATTGCCTTCGAGTGTTTTTGTCAGTGGCAGCAACCATTCTGCGGAAAGACCTTCATTATTCCGGCTGGCTGAAAATGGTACTGAGCCTGCAGAGCCACCAATTACCGCATCGGTGCCGGCCGCACCGGCAGGCTGACTGGCATAGCCGCTCGAACCGAGCAAGATAGGTGCATAACTGGTTGCCTGGAAAATATGGGTAAATTCTCCACCAACTGAAATAATCGAAGTGCCGCCTGCCATTTCAAACAGGTCGTGCTGGGCGTTGAACTTGACGTTGTCGGAGTCGGAAGTCGATTTGCTCAACTGGGTACCTGTGATCTGGGTGGCGTTGAGCGCCGAAATACCGGTATTCATGAACGGATCATAGGCGCCTGAAGCAATGACTGCATAAAACTGATTGAAATCGCTGTACCCGCCGGCAGCCGTGTCAGTTGCCACGCTGTTGGAAATGGTTAATACGCCGCTGAGATCCCATCCGGAGACCGCGCTGTTGAAACCTGTGGAAAAGTGGCGCGCATTGGTGCGGTAATCATCGGTCCTGCCGCCATTGGCCACTGTGCGGTAATACGCAGTGGCGTTGCCGCCATTGGCTGCAGTAATGACCGCGTTATTGGCTGTCAACACCGGCTGTACATACTGGGTGTACAGATTTTGTCCTTCATACAGGCCGAAAGGCTGGGCAGCAGGTGCATATTGCGCAGTCATTGAGTAATCAGTCAACAGCAGGGTCGCCCACGCGGTTGTATTGTCACTGATTTTAAACGTCGCTTTCATTAATCCGCTGTCACGGGTCGAAGAAGGTATGTCCTGAACGGTGGCTGCATAGTTAAACAGGCACAGTGTCGACATCGGACCGGCTGAGCCGGAAGGCAGCGGATTGGCTGCTGTTGACGGCCCTGATGCGATTGGGAAAACCGAGGAGTTTCGGCTGGGTCCGCAATTGCCATTTTGTGTGAAGTACGGATTGGTGGAAATGCCGAACGGGTTGGTGCCATTTGTATCAGCCGGATCGGAAGCATTGATCAGCAAGTTCGCTGTCGGGTGATTGTAAGACCGCGAATCGAAGATATAGTTGGTACCGCTCTGAGAAAAAATGAGATCGCCACCACGTGCGGAAAATGAACGCTGCGACGCTTCAATCGACTTTTGGTCGTCGTGGCTGTACGAAACCAGGACGTTAAAGTTATCTTTTTCCAGATCGCCAAAACCCTTGCTGACCCCGGCGCTCCAGCTTCGTCCGCCCGAATGTTGCGGGTCATTGAGTGTGACGTAGGCATCACCGTCGGTTTTATTTTTCTTCAGGATGAAGTTGACCACGCCAGCAATTGCATCCGAGCCATACAGGGCAGAAGCGCCATCGGTCAAAATTTCCACGCGTTCAATGGCATCTAGCGGGATGGATTCCAGGTTGACTGCGCCACCCTGGGTTGCCATCCGTACGCCATCAAGCAGAACCAGCGTGTATTTGGCTGGAATTGCATGTAATGCTGCTGTAGTCTGACCCGCGCCGCCGCCATTAACTGAATTGGCAACGGGAGTAAAACCCTGCATGGCAGGCAGGTTCTGGATCAGATCAGTGGCGGTTGTGGCACCGGATTTCTTGATATCTTCCTGAGTTAATACCTGAACCGGCAGCGCGCCTTCATGAACAATACGTTTAATTGAAGACCCGGTAATTTCAACCCGTTGCACCGGCGAAGAATCGGCGTTGCCAGAAGCATCCGAAGTCTGCTGTGCCAAAACTGGTTGGGTCAGAAGAAGCAGGCCTGCCGGAACAACCCCGGCAAACATCAGATGGAGTGAGCGGGATAACACGGTTTTATTGATCATATTTATTTCTTCCAAGAAAATGTTGTAGATGCTGCGGTTGATATTGCTTGAACGCTGGCGTATCAGTTTGTTCGCACTCAGTACAAAAATTTGGCTTCAGAACAAATTTAACTATATTTGAAAAATTACATTTCATTAAAATTTCTGGATTATTTATTTCGCGAGTTCAAATATGAAGTGCAACTGAAGATAAATGGTCAAAGGTGGGAAGATGCAGTAGCATCCGGTCTCCGAGACCTGCCAGTCAAAGTTGCCCGAAATGACATACACACATCTT
>Ga0316224_1001177_pt1 | contig 30470 bp, 54 predicted proteins | sample TBH18013metaG_FD_206254 | JGI IMG/M metagenome (GOLD analysis project Ga0316224, IMG submission 206254) | Freshwater microbial communities from Trout Bog Lake, Wisconsin, USA - TBH18013 | ecosystem: Environmental > Aquatic > Freshwater > Lake > Hypolimnion/Profundal zone | place: USA: Wisconsin... | reverse complement strand
TTTAAATATTCTAATTTATGGACAGTTTATGCCGAAGATGAAAAATATTTAAAATTAGGTTTAGATATGTTATTAAGTAGTGGTGAAAAAATATCAGATTATTATATTGATAAAAATTTTGATGAAAGAACAAAAGAAATGATTAAAAATGTTTTTAATTCGGGTAATTATATTAAAAAAGAAGAAAAGGGATTTTTAATAGGACAAAAATGTAATGTTATAAGAGAAAAAATAAAAAAATATAATTTTGAAGATTTAAAAAAAGATTCAAAAAATTGGTTCAAAATGAATGATAAATATAATGAATTTGAGAATCATTTATTGGAATTTACAGATTCAATAACAAAAGAATAATAGGATATGAGAATCTATTTTAATATTTTATTAAAAAAATATTAAATATTATATTCCAAGAAATTCCAAATATTAAGAAATCTAAATACGGATTAATTAATTGTTTATAGCATATAATACTCAAAATCAACAAAATTATCATTATTGATTTAAATATATGCCAAGCATCCACATGGTAACCTAAAATTGTTTTAGAAGTTTTCCAAGAAATCATTGGGTTCCATAAATTAGGATTTAAATTTTTAAAAATTGAGACATTAAAATTATCAAATAATGTATCCATTATAGAGTTAAAAATAGCTGCAATAGAAATTAAAATTAAACTTATCATTATTTTTTGAAAAAATTTTACAAACAATTATTGTTTCTGCAATATATATTAAAATTAAAAAAAGAAAATGTCGAAGCTTATAACCTTTATGTCCGCGCCAGCATCCGGCAAATCAACATTAGCTAGTTCAGTTCATACTGAATTAAAAAAGATAAATAAAAATTCAATTTTTATTCCAGAAGTTGCCACAGACTTTATTGCTGAATTTGGCATCCCCAATGAGCCTATAGATCAATTAGTTATTTTTTATAAACAATTAAGTGATGAAAGAATGTTTATTGGTTCTAAAGATTACATTATATGTGACTCATCTGGTATGCTGAACTATTTCTATTTTAGAAGATTGTTTAAAACGCCTTTAAGAAATAAAGATATAGCAATAATAAACCACATGCAAAAAGAAATATTAAAATCTTTAAATCAATGGTCTTATATTTTTTATTTACCAGTTATGTTGGATAATACAGATGATGGTATAAGGTATCAAAATAAAGAAGAAATAATGCTAATTGATAGAATGATTAAATCATGGTTAGAATTAGAAAATATACCTCATATAGATTTAAGCAATGTAAAATTAAAAGATAGGACAGATTATATTTTGGATATAATAAAATAACCACTCAATTGAGTGGTTATTTTTCATCTGCTAATATATCTTTAATTTCTTTTTCGTAATATTTAATTTCTTCCTCTATTTCTTTTTTCTCTTTTTCTGTTCTTGCATCTTTAAGACGGGATTTAGCATATGAAATTTCCGTTTCATATTCACCAATCAATCTTGATATTTCAGGATGTAATTGATGTCCAATAGGTAGTGGTTTTTTTGATTGAAAAATTGAATTACCCCAATCTTCAAATAATTTTAAATAATTCATTATCTACTTAATAATCTTATCAAATCTTCTGTTATGATTGATATTAATTTTTTACCGTCAACTGTAATTAAAGGTATATTTTTAATCCATGAATATTTATCATTACCATCAATTTCAATTGAATTAATTTTTTCTACTAATTTTGGATTTTTGCTGAACTTTTTAATATAATAGCCTTTTAAATCATTTGTGAATCTACCTAAATCAAAACCTTTTGTTAAATTATATTTAATCATTTGCAATCCTGCAACAGTTTTAGTGTCTTGCTTTTCTATCATTAAATACCAAATAGATGACTTTGGAATTTTAACATTTTCCATAAAATTTAAACCTTTAGATGCTTTTACATTTTTTGGAAGTTTAGCAACTTTACCGATAAATTCTACTTTACCTTCTTTTACTTCATCATCATATTTTATTTGACCAATATCTTCCATTTCTTCTTTATCTTCTTCTTCTGGAACAGTATAATCATCTGCATCAGGTGATTGTGCTTTAGGCTCCATATATCTAGTACTTTGAGTTTTTTGTCTCTTAGTAGTTGTATTAGGTAAGTTAGGAATACCAGTATGATCTTCTGGTTGAACTGAAGATGAATTATCTATTTTAGTTTCGTTCATTTCCGAAAACTTTTTAAAAGATGATATTTTTTTATCTGCCATAGTTTGTCTTTAATTATTAATATTATATATTAAAATAATATATTGTTTTTTGTATTCTCCTTTTCTTCTCTCTTTTTTCTATAATATTCTTTTAAAGATTCTGATTTTTTTCTTTTTTGTTCATCAGATTGTTTATGTCCTTTATGTGATTCGGAAAGTTTTTTAATATGTTCCTCCGAGAATTTTTTACCTTTATTTGATAGAATTATTTTCCATAAATCTATATATAATTAGTTCACACTCTTGTAGAAATACTTATCCACAGTAAAATTTCTCCAATTTTTTATTATATTAAATTGATCAAAAAATAATGATACTATTTTATTTAATCTCGTTAAAAAACCTTCCATTATTGGATTATTATAAATGTATGGACTTAATGTTTTATTTAAAATAACATTTTCATAATCTACGTACTTTTTGGTTAAATCATCATTTCTATGATAAAAGTCGTGTAATTCTGGTATATCTTTGTCGTTGTATAACATATAATTATATATTAAAATCATTTGCTTTAAAAATAACTTTTTAGTAATTTTGCATAAAACTATTATGATAATAATAAGCCAAAAAGCAATAAATTTCTTTGAACTAATACTAGGTAAAGGTATCAGCGCATTAGCATTCTACCCATTTATATTTATCACACCCGATACAGAAATAACCGAAGAATTAATTAACCATGAAGAAATACATTTAAGACAACAAATAGAAATGTTGATTATACCATTTTATATATGGTACTTAATAGAACTTTATAAAAAAGGATACATGAACATAAGTTTTGAAAAAGAAGCTTATGCAAATGAAGATAACTTAAAATATCTAAAAACAAGAAAATTTTTCAGCTTCTTAAAATATCTTAAGAAGTAGGAGCCGTTGTTATAGAAGGTCTTTGTGATGCATCCACTGTTCCCTGGTAAAATACATTAACTGATTTTAATCCAGTAGAATTAATATCTGCATTATAAAAAATTTTATTTCTATCATACCAACCACCTTTTATTACAGGAACTTCATCAGCTTCAAAAATTATATCTCCTAATACAGGATCTATACCTAAAACTTGTGATGCTGTGTACCCAATTACAGAGGTAGCTCTACTTAATTGAAAATTAGTAGTTGTAACAGGCATTGCTGCATTTAATCCTGTTTTGCTTACATTAAATGAACCAGCAGCAGAAGTTTGCATACTTACCAACTTAGCTTTGTTTGCAGTATGGTAATCTTCATTCTTCTTTGAAACAAAATTAACATCCACAGAATGTATGTCAGTTATTGTTGTTAATGCAGAAATTATATCTGCTTTTGGAATTCTTCCAATTCTATATAAATCTAAGAAATAATTAGACAATACGTTATGTATTTGTATATTTACATTATCCTGTGTAGCATCCGAATAAATTATAGCATATACATTTATAACATAAAAAGATAAATTAGGCGATGTTATTGTATATCTTCTAGATAACATTATATTACCACCTGATTTTAAATAATCATCTATTTTAGATATTTCATATGAATCTAATTGAAATGCGGCAACAGGTATTGTAAAATAATTTGAATTTTGATTTTTGAATAATGCAATATTTGGAGTAACTACTATATAAATAGAACCATATTGTTCATAAGCATTAACATATGAAAATATACCTAATCTCTTAATAGTAAAAGCATATTGTTGCGGAAGTCCTAATACAAAATTATTACTATTAATTGGTAACATATTTCTAGTAAAAGCAGTAGTTTCTGCATCAGCACCAAAATTTATGTCATTATAAATTGCAACATCAAAATATTTTGTTATATCTAAAGTATTACCATATCCATCAATTGCCATATCAACAAATGTCCAATCATTCATTGTTCTTCTAAATATATTACCTGTTGATCCATCTGTTACTAAATAATTAATAATTATATTAGCACCTGCTTTTGGTATAGCGCCAAAGTTTGCATTACCAAATATAATATCTACGCCGCCACCAAATCCGGTTCTAACAACACAAGATTGTTCATTAGGTAATAAATCATATAACCAAGTTTTTGTAGTCCAGTAAACTCCATCTACTATTACTTCAACATTAAAATTTTCAACATCTTTTGTACCTCTAACACTAACATTAAATGTTTGATTCATATCTCCTGTTCCGGTAAAAGTAGTTGTTGACCAAGCACCTTGAATAATATTTACTAAAATTTGTGAAGTTTTAGAAATCATAAATGTTTGTTTATCTTCTCCTAAATTAATTGCATAAGATAAACCATTGGTTTTATTTTTTAATGTTTGTTGATTTTTTAAAGTAATTCTACTACCTGGTATATTTGATGGTATATCAGTATTTAATTTAACAGTTAACATCAAAGCACCAGTAGCACTAATAGCTCTACCTGGAATATATCCAGCAACAACAGCTTGACTTCTGATGATTTTAGAATTAGTCGAATTAACATTTGAAAGATCAAATTGTTTAATAGTATTTTTTAAATATAATAAAGATAATTGGAATAAGTTTTCTATTACAAATAAAATTTGTCCATATGGGCTTGATTCATCAAATAAAATATTGCTAGTATTATATTCTTGTTGAAGAAAAGTCTTTATTTGTGTTTGCAAATTTGCAAAAGTAATTTCAGTAAATTGTGTAGTATTACTAGTATTAGCCATATTTATGATTTATTTGTAATTTATATATTAAAATAATTTTTGTATCTATATTTAATATATAAACTATAAAAACAAAAATTTTGGCATGTCATTAACGGATTTAATAACATTTTTAAAAGCATATGGATTACAAAGTTCTGGACTAATAATCATCTCTATATTACTTTGGTCTTTCTTAAAAACAGATTGGATTAGCAAGAAAGTAACTGATTTATTTAATATATTATTTTCAAAAAATCCAGCTAACAGTATAAACATGTCGCACATAATTAACCATAATATGTTTAATTATATTGATTTTTGGATATATTCTAAAGTTCCTACTATCAAATTTTCCACTGAATACCGTACTGTGATTTTTAGGAAATATTTAACTGTCTTATTGATGAAGTACAGAGATAATATGCAGAAGTATATTGCCTCAAATGTTTATGAAGAAATGGATGAAGCTGAATTATGGAAATCAATTTTAACGCTTTTAAATAATATAGTGTATGATTATGAAAAAGAAATGGAAACAATGGGTATTCCTAAGATGATTATTGAAAAAATGAAAGAAAGGAATAATGAAACTATAACACTTATTATAGATCTAACTGAAGGTGTATGTTCATCAGAATTTTATGATTCGGATAAAAATCTATTAAAAATATATAGTATTCAAAATATATTACTTTCGGTTTTACAAAATACAATTACTAATTCTGAAATTGTTTGTAATTCAATTAATGGTGGATTAAAAGGACAATTTGTAATTGTTGATGGTAAAAAAATAGTGGAAAAAGAAATAGAACATTAAAAAAAGCGGCTTTAAGCCGCTTTTTTTAATTAATCATTTAATATACTATCTATTTGTATTTCTCTATAACTTGCTAAATCAACAAAATACTTTGATTCGTATAATCCCATAAATGATTGATGAGTATGTGCTGGATTTCCATTGCTATATTTTTCAGCAGCAACATAATAATGTTTGCAACTGGAACAATTATTTGCATAATATATTTTGCCTTTTTCCGCTAAAGCACCACTACCATAAACTTCGCCTGGACCAAAAGGACCAATGGTATAAGGTTCACATGCTTCTATACATATAATAACTTTCATATTTAAGATTTTTTATTATATTCATTAATAAAATTAATTATAAATGATTCAATTAATTTTGATTTATTGATTTTTTCTTTTTCAACTATTTTATTAAACTCCTCATATAATTTATCATCAATTGTATATGTCCTCGTAGTTTTCTTTTTCATAAATGTCATAAATGTCATAAAAACCATTTTAGTTTTTAATATATAAGTTATATAAAAAATAAAAAAATAGTTTATGTTATTAACGGAAAAATTGCTAATTAAATTAGCAGGAACACAGGGAAATTATTATAATAATTTAGGATATAATTGTAAAAATGGTGATATAATTGAAATAGATATAAAAGACTTACCAAAATGTTCTCACACTAAAGTGGATGTCAAATGCGATATATGCGGTAATGAAAAAAAATTAATTTATAAACAATATAACAATAATATATCCAAATATAATTTATATAGTTGCTCAGAAAAATGCGCTAATTTTAAAAATAAATTAACATGTAAGGAAAAATATGGAGATGAAAACTATAATAATAGAGAAAGCTCGGAAAAAACTTGTTTAAGAGTATATGGTGTGACATCTCCTAATAAACTAGAAGAAAAAAAAGAAAAAGCAAAAAACACTTGCATGAGAAGATATGGTGTAGAGTATATTTCACAGAGTAATATATGGATAGAAAAAAGCAAAGAAACTAGATTAAAAAATGGATTTCAATTAACAGATGAAGAAAAAAATAAATTCTTAATTTATAGCAGAAAAGTAGAGTATTTAACCAAAAAGAATAAAAATAAATTATTGGAAAAATGGGATGGCTATGATTATTATGACAAGGAATATATTAAAGATAATTTTAATTTATCACCAAACAATAAATCTTATCCAACAATAGATCATAAAATATCAGTATATTATGGATTTAACAACAATATACCAATAGAAGATATAATTAAATTAGATAATTTATGTATTACAAAAAGAAGTATAAATTCTTCAAAATTATTTAACTGAGAATGAATTTAAATTTAATTAAACCATTTTAATTCTGTTGTACCATTAAATCCTTTTGTCCATGATATCCAACAGTACGCAATTGCACTACCACCGCCATCTTTCATACCTTGAAAGTCTGCATTTTTAGCACAAGTTATTCTTGAACTTGATACCCAAACTGTTTTTGGCGGATATTTTTTAAATAATTCTCTCCTACCTTTACCTTCTAAAAATTGCAATTTCAAGAACATAATTACTTTATTTCCATCATGTACAAGTTCTAATCCTTTTTCAACAAATTCTTTAGCATATTTATATGGCGGGTTTGTAATTATATCACCATTAAATACTCTTGTTTGCTCTAAAAAATTAGTATTAGGTATACCATATCCTCTATCAATTAGATCAGTAGAATAAACTTTATGTCCTGCTTCTTCAAATATTTTACTTAAATGTCCCTCACCACAAGAACATTCCCAAATATTTTTATTTAGTGTTTCTAACTCTAGAAGCATTGTGGCAGCTGCTGGATCAGTGGCATAAAAATCCTCTTCTTGTCTTTCTTTTTCTGTATGGTTAGAGGCACCTAATGTTTTATAAATACTATTGCCGTTTCCGGTCCAATCTTTTTTTGGCATTTGATTTTCTTGTTTTTGTAAAGATACGAAAAATTTTTTAGATTGCAAAATCGTAAACTAAATTAATTTCAAATTCATCGTCCGTTAATTTCATATCATAATCATTGAAATCCTTAAAATCTTGGTTATCCGCATTAATTCTTCTATCAATAGAATCGTTATTATCATTTCTTTCTAATAATCTTTTTCTTCTTATATTATCATCTATTGCTAACCAAATAACAAAACAACCTTTTCTGTCTTCCGCCGATAGTTGAGATAACTCATGTGGTGTCATTATAAATATATTGTTATTTTCAAAATTTTCAGTAGTTATACCGTAATACCAATCAACACCATTGATTACAAACTTTTGATAAGTTTTAATTTTATTTTCGCTTAATAGCAAATTAAATTCGGCATTTGATGAGAAAAAGTAATCAACACCATCTATTTCATTTTGTCGCATTGGACGAGTTGTTACTTTAGGTGAATATCTTTCGCCCTTCTTTATAAGACCCTTTAATAGGTAGTCTTTGCCGGACGCACTACCGCCCATTATAATAAATTTTTCATTTTTCATATTTATTATATGTGTGAAAAATTTATTGTTTAAAATTAAAGATACATTTCTTTTGTTATATAATAATATTGTCCTTTACCATCAAATGTTGTGTATGGCAATTTGTAAGCAACTTTATCCCAATATGGATGATTTCTTGAATAAAATGTGAATTTATCATTGCCAAAATATTCAAATAATAATTTTATGAATATTTTACCAATTTTTTTGCCCACATACTGTTCCTCAACCTTTATAGAAATTATATAAATATTCTTTTCATCAAATTCCAATGTTATTTCTTTCCCAGTTATACTTAATACTTGTTCATCAAACATTGATAAAAATGCTTGCCCAAACTTTACACCATTATTAATTAATACTGCAAAATTTCTATCATTATTAATCTCTATATAATAATTTTCAAAGGATTCAAGAAAAAAATTTAAATATTTTTTAATCATTTTTACTCCAAGCACTAAATTTCTTCATTTTACCTGGTTTTTCACCAGTATAATCTTGTTTTAATTGATAAAGTTTTTTATTCTTTTTTTTCCTACTATATCTACCTGCTTCCTTTTGAAATGGATTACCAGATAAATTTACACTTATATCACCAGAACCAACAGTTCCGCCACCTGATGTGTACGCTGTACCAATTGTAGTACCAATATTAGTAGATGGTTGCGCAGCTACTACCCCGCCCATGCCTGCGGTATTACCACCGGTAGCACATGCTGTTCCATCTTCGTTTAATATTTCGATTACTTTAACTTCTATATTCATAGGTTATATATTAATTTTATTTATATTTTGTTTAACAAAGTTATCCCAATTCATTATTGGTTGTTCTTCTAACTCGGCTTCTTTTTCTTCTTGTTCCTCTATCTTTTTTCTTATCTTATCCTTTTTCTTCTTTTCTTCACTTTCCTCTTCTTCTACTTCATCAATTTCTTCTATATTATCCTCTTCATCTTCTTCTATATCAGTATTATTCATATTAGTGCTGCCCATATTATTGCCTATTGAGTTTGGGCCTATTGATGTTGTCATTGAATTAGGCATACCATAAACTTCACCACCTGTTATAGCGCCAGCATTCCCACCTGTTGCTGAAGTTCCGTTTTCATTAAATTTACGTATATATTTCATATTATATTAACTTTTACTTTTCTATCCTGTATAATTTTTTCTAAATCTTCTTTAGAAAATGTTCTTTTATAAATATCGGTTTCTTTTACAGATTTTAAATCCCAAGTATTCTTATCAGATGTTTCATATATAAACCTATCAGCACCATCTATTATTTCAATTGTCTTTGAGGATAATTGATCATAAAATTTCTTGATATTATCATTTATTTTATAAATATTGGTAGTTTCCCATTTATTTAATATTTCATTATAAACTTGTAATAATAAATAATAAGGATTATCTAAATCAGAAGCTTTTTTATCATAAATAAACATAAAACGGCAAGGTGTTTTTAAAAAAGTTTCATAATCAGAAGTAATTTCCATATTAGATTTTTTTAAACCATTGTCAGATAATGTTGTAATAAAGGAATTATCTTTATCTAAATTTTTTAAATCTATATTGGTATTTCTTGCTAATTTTAATGCGGTATAAATATCAACTGGTTTAGCATTAATAGATGCTAATAAAGAATCAAACCAAATATTTAAAGACTCATTTAAATCAAAATCCATATCTTCAACATCAATAACTAAGGACTCTTTAAAGTTAATAAATTTTTTAATCCACATTTTAATCTACTGTTTTTAATATATATTAAAAAAATATATTAGAAATGAATTTGATAAAAAGATATTCCATGTTAAATGAAGCTAAAGGAGAATATGTATACCAACCAACTCATTTAGTACATGAGTTATGTACCGCTATGATATTATTAAATAATACTTTTTTAGATAACATTTTAGATCGTGGATTAAGAGCTAGATATCAAGATAATACAGATATTTTTTTAAATGATTTAAAACATTTATTAACAGGCAATAATAGATTACATTTAGGTAAATTTACAAACAACAGATGTGAAGAAGATAAAGATTACGGCAATGTTAATAAGTTATTTGAAAAATTAACATTTACTATTGATGATGATTGGCATATATTAGTTGATGCTAGAAATGCGGCAAGAAATATTATAGATAAATTAATTCCAGGTGATAAATTAAAAGAAGAAATGATTGCTGCTATTTATTGGATTGGTCCTAATAAAACTGAAGAATTTGAAGAAGATATTGTTGTTGAATTACAAGATGGTAGACAATTTTCATTTTTTTTAAATAAAAATGTAACATTGTATAAAACAGCGGCATTTAATAAATTTGCTGATGAATTAATTGGTAATGATTTTGAAAATATGTTTGGTCCAAATTATATTAGTAAATGGAATCAATTAACAAAAAGATGGATTGAAATTATTTATAATAATGCTAATAAAAATATTCAATTTCAAATTGAAAAATTTATTGATCCTACTAAAATTAATTCTATCCACTATTTTTTATATTTTGATATTCAACATAGAGATCCTAGATTTAAAAATTTAGGTGAATATATTAAAGAATTAGATGGCAATTTCTTAGATTTTTCTGATTTGATGGCTGCTATTTGGAAAAATAGGGATATTTGTTTTGCTGATCCTGATAAAGTTTTTAACGAATGGATGGAAGAAAAAGTATTAGTATTAAATTCAAGAATATTGGAACACCTTTTAACTGAATCATTAACTAAAAGAGCTGTGGGCGATATTGAAAAATTAGATGATGGTATGAAATTAGCCAAAGGTAGAGTTAAAATGAAATTAGTTAAAACTATTGTGACTAAATTAGGCTGTCGTAATAGAAATATGTTTTATTTAGGCAATAATGGTAATATATTCACTATGGTCCCTACTGTTAAATTTTTTAGAGAAGGATATGAACACTTAGATGTTAAATTTGATTATCATGTTGAGTTAACAGTTAAAAAGGAAGAAAGAAAAAATGACTTTCAAATAAGAATAGTAATTGAATTAGAAGGTAAACCTTTAATGAATTGTGAAGTAGGAGTAAATTTTGGTAGAAAAGAAATGTCAGGGCACTTATCTGCTCGTTATAAATTTGGTATGGAATCAGACTTTAATGAAAGAATACAAGAGAAGATGAAAAAACCTAATCAATCAAAAGATGAAGAAGAAACAAAGGATTAAAAAATTCTATGAAATGTTTAGTAATTATAATTATGATTATATTATTGATGTTTTAATAAAAGATTATCATTGGGGAAATGTTATTGTAAATGAGATAAAAGAATTTGAGAATAGTGATGTTGCTAAACCGATTGATAATGATGATTATATAGTTAAATTTAATCATTGGTTATTCTTAAAATTTAAAAGCCCAGAAAGACTAGAAAGGGATGATTTAGTGGTAAAACCACCGACAAGCTGGTATGCAAAATCTACATGATAATAAAAGAGTATAAAAATTTTTTAAAAAGAGGTGTTGTAAGTTTTGATTTTGATGGTGTTCTACATTCGAGTATGATACCCGGTACATTACATCCAATAAATTATACTGATGTTGGTAGTTGGACTCCTAAATATGATATGATTGAATTATTAAATCAAGAAAAGAAAAATCATAAAATAATTATTACAACAGCAAGAGATACTTGGAATAAACCACATATACAAAAATTTCTTGAATTACATAATATATCAGTTGATGATATTATTTTAACAAATAACCAACCTAAACGTGATTATTTAGTTGCTAATAATGTAATAAGACACTATGACGATAACGCTAAATTAGAACAAGAATTAGAAGGCACGGGAATTGAATTTATATTAGTTAAATAACTTATTCTTCCTCAGATATTAAACACTTTTTAAGAATATAAGCAGGGACTTTAATCACTTTTATAGTTTCGTCTCCTTGCTTTATTGCTTTAGTTAATCTATGCGCACCATCATAAACAACCCATTTTTTACCCATTTTGCCTATTAAAATAGGAACATTAGTATCTGCTTCTTTTACTCTATATTTATAAACTTTTGAATATTTTAATATCCATTTTAATTTAGAAACATTCATTTTAGATATTTTACTTCTTTTAGTCAATTTAAACATTTTATTTAAATCATATTCTTTATCTTGGTGTGTAAAAGTAGATGAATGTTCTTGATAGGTTTTTAAATGTTTCATAAAGTATATATTAATAATAATACAACTTTTACTAAATAAATTAATAGAAAAGTAAAATAATTATATTATGTCAAAAGCAATTCTTAAAACAAATAAAGGTGACATGGTTATCGAATTTTATGATAATGATGCGCCAAATACAGTTGCTAATTTTCAAAAATTAGCTGAGTCAGGGTTCTATAATGGACTTACTTTTCATAGGGTTATACCAAATTTTATGATACAAGGTGGTTGTCCAAATGGTAATGGTTCAGATGGTCCTGGTTACACAATCATGTGCGAAACATCTGGTAATAATCAATATCATGATAGAGGTGTTTTATCTATGGCAAAAACACCTGCGCCCAATACAGGTGGCTCTCAATTTTTTATTTGTCATAATAGAGAAAATACGTGTCATTTAGATAGGCAACATACATGTTTTGGTAAAGTAATAGAAAATGTTGATGTAATAGATCAAATACAACAAGGCGATACTATAGTAAATATAGAAATACAAAAATAAAAATAAATAATCATGGGTAAAAAGGCAAAAGAACACAGAAAGAAAATAGCTAAAAGAAATGAAGCTATAAAAACAATGCAGAAAAAATACGAAAAGGAAAGAAGCAATTTCTTAACTAATCTTATTCAAAGAGAAAAAGAAGCAGGTGCATTTAATAGCGCACCAATAACTAAACAAGAAGATATTATCGGCGCACCAGCACCAACATTAACAGAACAGAGGGGGCCCATTATATAATATATACCTTATGGGATATTTATATAAACACATCAGATTAGATACCAATGAAATATTTTATATAGGAATTGGCGGCTTTAGTAAAGTAGAAATAGATAATTCATATAAAAGAGCCTTTTCTAAAAAAGGTAGAAATAATATATGGAAAAAAATAACAGAAAAAACTAATTATAAAGTAGAGATTATTTTTGAAAATCTTACATTTAAAGAAGCATGTGAAAAAGAGAAGCAATATATTAAATTATATGGCAGAATTGACTTAAATACCGGCTCACTATCAAATTTAACTGATGGTGGTGAAGGAACATTAAATGTTATGGTTAATGAAGAAACAAAATTAAAAATTTCAAAGAAATTAAAAGGAATACCCCTTTCTGAAGAAACAAAAAGGAAAATAAGTGAATCTTTAAAAGGTAAAATTGTTTCATCTGAAACAAAAAAGAAATTATCATTGGTAAAAAAGGGCAAAAAAATAAATAATATAATTTCTGAAGAAACAAAAGAGAAATTGAAAAAAGCTAAAAGTGGTAAAAATCATCCTATGTATAATAAACACCATAGTGAGGAGGCTAAATTAAGAATTAGTATAAATAAAAAAGAAACTTATAAAGGCAAAAACAATCCATTTTATGGAAAAACTCATAGTGAAGAAACAAAGAAAAAATTAAGTGAAATAAATAAAGGTCAAATACCAGTAAATAGACACAAAGTAATGTGCATAGAAACAGGAGTAATTTATAATTCGGTTCATGAAGCACAAATTACATTAAACATTAAACATGTTTCTTGTGTATGTAGTGGTAAAAGAAAAAGTGCTGGCGGTTTGACTTTTAAATATGTAGAATAAAATTATGAATTATAATATGATGTATAAAAGTGATGATACAAATTTAAATGATTTCATCTATTGTAATGGAGAGTTAAGCGAAAGACCATCTAAGGTGGTCTTAGCTTTTAACTTGAAAGCAAAGGAATTTATTGAATTTATAAATAATGCCTCAAGTAAAGTTATTAATACTTTAATTGAGATTATTCCTGATAAAGATGAAAGTATAATTAATGAGAAAACTTTAGTTAAAATAGAAGATAAATTTTTTATATCTTATACACATATGGATACAACAATGGTATCTGGATTTGTATCTAATGTAATTTTCTATCATAAAGTAGAAGATAGAAAATTAGTTAGTTCTTATTTAGATACATTGAATAATTTTGTGGTAGAAATAGAAGAAATTAAAACTAAACTTACATATGCTAGCAATAGTTCTTCGGGATTGGTTTTAGAACCTATGGATTTAATTGCAGCTGATTATGAAAATATAGAACTATATTTTAATGATTCTACATTAAAACAAGCTAAAAAATTAATTAAAAAGATTAACAAATATGAAAAAGGTATATCAATTTTATATGGAAAAAGAGGTACTGGTAAAACAACTTTATTAAATCATATAGTAGATAAGGTAGATAAGAATAGTATATTTATACCAATATCAATGATTGATTCCACTATTAATAATCCTACATTTAAATCATTTTTAGAAATGGATAGCATTTTAATAATAGATGATTGTGAAATTTTAAATGCAGATTTATATGGAAAATCAAGTTTAACATTTGCTAATATATTACAAATGGTAGATGGGTTCTTTTCTGATGAAATTTCCGTAAATATTATTTTATCATTTAATGTAGAAAATGAAGAAGATATTGATGGAGAAATATTAGAATCAAATAATTTGATAGATATTCTAAAAATAGAAGAATTAAAAAAATCTAAAGCAATTGAATTAGGTAAGCATTTAAAATTAAAAAGTAAGATAGATACACCATTACTTTTAATAGATATATTAAAAGAAAGATTTGATGACACACCTATAAATATAGGATATCAATAATAAATATAATTATGGATTTAAATTATTTAATGACATCTGACTTTAATGAAGGATTAACTCCTGAAGAATTAGTAGAATTACTTATTAAATTTAGATATGAATACCGCTTATTAAGCAGCAAAAATACTGCTTTAGAAAAACACATAGATAAATTATCTGTTGATTTGGAGAATATTAATGGTCTTTTGTATGAAGTAGAAACAAAAGAAAAAAGAAAAATAGCTTTATTAGAAGATGAATTACATTTTGTAACTAATAGATTAAAAAGAAAATTAACCTTAAAAGAAAGAATTTCTGGAAAAATTGAAAGATAAAATATAAATTATGGAAAACTTGGATAAATATGATGAATTACTTAAACTCTTAACAGAAGAAGTAATTATTGATGGCAAAAAATATCTATTAAAAGAAGAATTTGAAAAATTCTTTATTAAAGATAATCAATCCGCTGGTATAAGAATTAGAAAAATTATGCAAGAAATACGCACTAAATCTAAAGAAATACGGAAATCAGTACAGGAGCATAAAAACCAGTTTTAGATTTAAATATATATTTTTATAAAAGTATGTAATAAGTGTTTATTGGAAAAAGAGATGGACAATTTCTATAAAAATAGAAACATGTGTAAAAATGTTTATATGAATCGAGAAAAAGTAGCATGGGAAAATAGAGGTTTATATAATGGTGAACTAAATTACGGATGGGATATAGATCATATTATACCATTATCTTCTGCTTTAACAGAAGAAAAATTAATAAAATTAAACCATTATACTAATCTGCAACCATTATGTAGTTATACTAATAGATATATAAAAAAAGATAATTTAAACTATGCTTAAATTCAGTAATATCTCAGGTCAAAAAGTAAATTTAGAACCTAAAATTGAAATCTCTAAAGAGACTTTAGAAGTAGAAGGTTTCAAACAATCAATTTTAGCTTTGATTGATAAAACTTTAATTGTAAGAAACGAAGGTAGTTATAAACACGCTATGATTGTTACACAAATTGATGGCAAAGAAATGTTTATAGAAGCTTTAATTGATTTTCTTTCTGAAAAAGAAAATAAAAAAGCTATTACTTATTTAGAATCTTTAAAAGAATCTAATACCGACTGGAAATCTATTGATGATAAAATTTCTCAAATCAAAACAGATAGTGAAAATTTAAAATTTCTTGCCGAAAATTCTGAACATATAGAGCAAATTAAATCCTTTTTAGAGAAATATTCTGGCTCAGAAGATTTTAATGATATACTAGATAATCAATTACTAAAAATATCTGATTATAATGTGGCATCAACAAGGTCTAAAGTAGCATCAATAATGTTAGAAACTGAAAAGTATAATAAATATCCAAAAGGCATGTTAAGATCTATTTCATATAAATTTGCATATAGAGCAAATCAACTTAAATAAAAAAAGCCGCTTAATAAGCGGCTTTTTTCATAAAGATTCTTTGTCTAAATAATCAGTTAAATAAATATTACCATCTGTATATTTTGATGGTTTTTTCTTTTTTCTCTAATTTGTTCTAATAACCATTTAGAATAATAAGAAAACTTTTCATCATTTACTTTGGAACTTAATCTAAGTTGAAATAGACTTTCTGGTAATAAAATTTGATAAAAATATAAATCTTCTTCTTTACCAGTCGATATATAAAGATCGTCTTTAGTATGAATAGGTTTCTTAACCGACATCCTATCTGTATTATTGATTAAATCTTCCAATTCAAATCCATCATGCCCATATGGGTATATACTGATTGTATAGATGCCATCGCTGTATATAGAGCCAACATGTATATCTTTTTCTTGGAATTTAAATTCTTTTGGAAGTCTAATTTGTGAATACGATACTGTGCTGAATAGGAGAAAAATTAATAATAGTTTTTTCATTAGGCGTATAGTGTTTTTTTGGCTTCTGCTTTTGCAAGAATAATACCATATTCATAAGCTCTTTGCGCTATTTGATAAGATTTTTTAGACTTTTTTGCTTCTGCTTGATTTTCTTTAATCCTTCTTTTTATATCAAGAAATTCTGTTTGAATTTTCTTCATATTTCTCGACCTTGATAAATTATCTATCAAAGAAGTTTTCGGATTTTCCTTCTTAGCAGTTAATTTAACATGCCTTTCATATTCTGCTTGAAATTGAAGTATTAAGATATTTCTGCTCGCCAATAAGTTTTGGAATGCTTTTGCAAGTCTTTGACGTTCAGCGGCTATTGTATTTAATTGTTTTAATGTCATTTTAATTTTTTTAATTTTGATTACCTGGACTTAATTATACTCTGAAAATCAGAAGTAAATTATATCTCTACCTGGTGTCCAAGTACTGTGATTATCTGTTTCATATATTTGTTTTCTTGGGTTTTGGTAGTATCAACATAAATACTATAGATATCGGAATCATCCCCAAAATACCTGCTATGGCACCTATACCTATTTCGATGGGTTGTCTATTTACAACCATTCCTATTAGCATACCACAACTTGCCCATAGCAGTATAGATAACCCCGGAGCAAGTCCTTTTTCATCACTCCATAAATGCCCTACCAATATATAGTATATTACACGATACCCTTTGCTATTCATTATTTGTTTCATATCTTTTCATTTTGGATACTGTCTATTTTGTTCTCTACATTACTGATATACCCAACTATCATTGCTATTAATTGCCCCATTTGTGCAGTTGACCACATATCACTATATGGATGCTTTATTGCAGCATCTTTCCATATATCTACTGATAAGTTAGTAAATATGCTTTTACCAGTTAGTTGTTTGTAACATTCATTACATAGTAATATTTCCGAAAGTGCTTTATCGCCAGTTAGAAACATAGAACCAGTATTTTTATTATAAGTATTTACCCATTTATTTAGGATAAAATCCTCTAGTTCTTCGGTATCCATTTCGCGGATTATTTTTTTAGTTGAAATTGTGTTTGTCATGCTTAAATTTTTACAAAGATACAAAATAATACTTAGACTAACAAATTTATTTTGCGAACAAATAACACGCTTTAAAATCGTCTAAACTATTGAATAAAGGTATGTCATGTACACTACAAACAACTTCTACATTTCCTTTACGCCAAAACCCATCAGGGCATATTACAAATAGTTTTCCGCTATGAGCATGTAAACCTAATTCAAGTAGTGATATAGGTGATTTAGTTGCTGGGTCAAGATACATTATTATGTAATCAGCCTTATCTAATGCATTCATTTCCCATTTAACTTGTTGATTAAAATGCGGATCTTCATACGATTGAATCCATGATGAATCCCAATCTTTTCTTCTTGGATTAAAAATGTTATAGTTTTGGCACAATAACCATTTACCTAAATTTGCTTGCCAATCTTCTGCGGACCCCATTTCAATTGAGCCAGCAAGGAAAATTGATTTCTTGCTTCTATCTCTTAGAGCGATATTTTGTGGTGGTAAAAATTCCATTTTGTTGTTTTTAAATTAAGAAAAGAATAGGGAGTTAATAACTCCCTATTCTTTTTATATTTACCATATGAATAATGGCATATACCATATAGGAGAACAGTACCAAGGATCATAATATACTCCATAGTAATCATAATCTTCTTCATATTCCTCTATAATAGTTGTTGTTTCTTCAATTACAAGATATTCATCATCAGAATTAGTGTTATGAGTAGCGGCTAATTTAGCCTCTTCTAATCTCTTTTTATTAAACTCTATTTCTTTTTGAAGAAGAGTCATCATAATTTCAGTGCCTCTCTTAATCATATTTTCAAGAACAACTTCACCTAATTCTTCGGCGGTAATTGCAGTTCTAACAATTTCATCTATTTCTATCCACACATTATCAGCCAACAAATCAAATTGCCAACCAGTAACAGAAGTATCAAAACGATTTTCGTTGATAAATGACATGAAAACAATCTCAAAAGGATTTATTTTCTTGAATGTAGCAACTGCTATACGCACATCAAAGAACCTTTCGTCATTCTTATATACATTCCATTCTTCATCAGAATTAAAGTCATAGAATTTCTCAAAGGCAAATTCGCCTGCTGCTGTATCTACAAATGAATAGATATCATATATCTTAAGATATTCTTTATATCTACCCATAAAGGTATCAAAAACTGATTGTCCAGAATTTGTAACTACATATTTATCACCAGATATTGCTAAATAATTTTTAGCAAGTAACTCGATAAATAATGGTTCAAGCATTCTATCATCACCGTTCATAACAGTTTTGAATATTCTACCATTTGTAATCAACTCATTTAATAAAATGATTGATTTAAAACTTTTAGCATCATTTACATTCATACGATAACTTATTTTGTGGTTGAAGTTCTTTTAGCACGGAAGGCAGCCAATGTATCGTCGGCAGATGTACTACCAATCAATTCGTCTATTTGTGATGCGGCGGAACTATTAGCAGCAGTGCCAGCATAAGCTTCTGCACGAAATTCGGTTGCAGCAGTTTTTTCTTCCATGCGGTCTAATGTGCCCATCAAGCCATCTGTATTTGTAGATGACATTGCTTTATTAATAGTTTCGGATGCTTCTGCAACTTTTTGCCTTGCTTCGATATTCTTAGACTTATCTTTAGCCGCTTCAATTGCTTCTTTAATGTGCATTACATTTGCTTCCATAGTTTTCACTTGTTCAGCAGATTTAGCCACAAGTTGTTCTTTTTTGGCAACATTGGCTACTGCTTCATTGTATTTAGTAGCAGCAGTTTTAGACAAATCAGCAGTTGTAGGTGAATTATCACCTTTATCTATCTTATCAAGAATGCCATTAAGACGCTTTTCCCATTCAGAAACTTCTTGCTTAGCCTTTTCTAAGTCTGCACCATTTTTAAGACTAATAGCCTTAATTTCTGCTTCTGCATTAACAGCAACATTAAACTTGCCTTCTAATTCTCTAATTATTTGTGCAGAGATTTCAGTAGGATTTTCCATTTCATCAACTACTGTGTTTGCTTTTGCAGAAAATATTCTGCCTAATCGGTTAAATATACCCATTTTTGTTTGTTTTATTTTTAAATAATTATCTTCTTCTGCCACCACCAAATGAACTACGACTACCACCAAAACTACGTGATGGAGATGAATGTGATGGGGAACTATGTGTTGCAGATGAATGAGAAGAACCACCAAACCCATTTGTATTAGAGCCACGACTTCTAAAGTTAGAAGCACCACCTGCACTAAATGAACGTTGAGACTGTGTGGGATTAGATACACTACTTCTTTGTGGCGTAGGAGTAGCACGAACTTGAGTAGGTGATTGCCTAACTTGAGAACTACCTGAAGAATAACTTGGATTTCTTACAACAGTTCTGTTAGTTACAGTACGAGTGCGCATATAACCAGGATTATAAGGCGTTCTATAGTGAGAATGATAACATCCATATCCATGGTAATACCCTCTATGATAGCCCCAGTATGGGTGGTAATAAGGGTGTGGATGAAGCATCCACGCTAAGAACATATATTGCCCAAATGTCAGCCCTGGTTGTGATTGATATATGTATGTATTACCACAATAATCAGGTGTACCATTAATAACATAAGAGTTATTTTGTGTATTAACTGTTAATGTAGCAACAGTTACTTTACCAGATTGTGTTTCATCATACACACCTAAAGAATTACCACTAATTTGATCAACTTTTAGATAATCAATGTTGCCATCATTATCTAAGTCAAGGTTGTTTATTGAGTTACCAGGTTGGTTAATAGCTTGCGTAAGAGCATCTGGATTAGTAGTAGTTTTAAGCAGATTTGCAAAACCATTAACATCAAATCCAGGAACATCATTTGATTGAACATTAACATCTTGCGGAGCAGTAACAACTGGCTGAGCATGTGTAACTATAACACGATTTTGTGCGGTTGAATTGCCGCAAGAATTAAAGCCTATTGCCGATGCAACTAATAGTGCTAAATAAACGATTTGTTTTCTCATTTTTTTTATTTGTTTTGTTTTAAAGTACAAATGTACAACTATTTTTTAGAACAGCAAAAAGTAATTTCGCTTTTAACTTTTCTTTAACTTTTTAAGTTATCTTTCCTAAATTCCGCCATAGTTTGGAGAAGAGTTTCTAACTGCTTGTAATAAATACTATCCTTATCATAAGTATTCATGGTATCTGTAATCTCTTTTACCTCCGCATCATAGTTATCTTCTATAGGATTTTTTAAATACTCATCTATTTCGGCAGAATTTTGCTCACGGATTTTTATTACATCTTCTTTAAAAGATTTAAGCATCTTACCTAATCTTTCATCAACACCAATTTCAGGATTATCCAGTATAGATAATATGATTAGTTGTCTTTCTTCAGAGGTTTTCTTTTCTTCTAATAAGAGGTAATAACCTGATATTTCTTCATCAGTAAGAAATCTTTTTACTTTATTTTCCATTTTCTATTGTTTTATACATTTCTTGTAAAAATTGTTTAGCCATATATTTTTCAGGGTCTCTTGTGGTTAAATGCTCATAAACTTGGTCTATTAAAGCATTTATATCAAAATCGTCATAATTAGATATTATATAATCAGATTGCCTAATTTTTTCAACAGAAGATATTTGCCTACGCATCCTATTTTTATAGTCTTGTTCAGTTAAACCAGATCTTTGAAATGCTCTTTTAAGCCTTATTTCTTCTGGTGCATAAACATATATAACTCTGTCAAGAATTTTGTCCATTCCTACCTCATATAAAGTAGCTGTTTCAATTAAACAAAATTTGGCAGATTCGTTATCTGCAAAAAATTTGTCAATATCGGCATTTATAAACGGGTTAATGAGAGAAGTTAGTTTATCTAACTCCGCTTCACTACCCTCTATAAACACTTTCTGTGCTAAATTTTTATAAACATTACCCTCATAAATATCGTCACCAAATTCTTTCTTGACTAAATCAATTAGTTCTGGTACTGTAACAAGTAATTCTTTAGAATGATTGTCACAATTATAATAAGGAGCACCTTTTGCTTGAAAGATGCTGGAAACATGTGTTTTCCCTGAGCCTAATTCGCCTGTAATGCCCACTTTTATCATATTATAGTATTTCGTCTACAACACCTAATTTAAGTGCTTCTTCTGCTGACATAAACCAATCTATCTTTTGCTCAAGAACTTCTTTAAGTTTTGATTTACTGATATTAGTTCTATCCAAAGTTATATTTTCTATAATCTTTTGTAATCTTTTTGCTTCTTCTACGTCTTGCTCCATATCTTTTAATTTACCCCATGCAGCACTTGATACTTGATGGTATAAAGGTGTAGATAATTCATGTGCAAATCTCTTATGTCCGCTAATAAGCATCATAAAACCACAACTCATAGCACAACCTGTTACAATTGTATGTATAGGTGTTTTGGATCTTTTCATAACGCTCAATAAACCAAAGCATTGATATACATTTCCACCATAAGAATCAATATAGATTTTTATTGGTTTTGGTTTATATTCGATATCATGGAAAGCATATATCTTTGCTAACCTCATATCATCTTCATTAATCTCAATAATTTTCTGTGTCAAATCTCCAATTGAGTTTTGTTCTACTTGTTTTGTAAAATACAAGTTTCTGTCTTTCGGTAAGTCTAATGTTACTGATGCCATTTTTATGTTTATTTATGTTAATAATTACCAAGATTGATCGTATAAGATATAGTCATTTTTTGTATATCCTAATTCTAAAAGTCTTTCGTGTATTGCTGTCCAGATAGGGAAATTATCTTCCCTATCTCTTTCTATTTCTTCCCTTGTCATAGGGTATAATCTCTTATATCCATTTATTCTATCTTCATCAAGATAGTTCCACATTTCTTGTGTTAAGTCAGAACCTTCTAATAAAATTACTTGCCTTGCCATATTATAATAATTCTTCTTTTACTAAGTTCCAGTTTTTATATCTTGATGAACCATAGTGTATAAATTTTCCTCCAAAAGGAGTTTGCATATAATATTCTTCTTGTGTTTTTGGAGTAGGTATTAATGTATCATCTATTAGATAGTCGCCTTTTAATAGACCTTTATTCCAACAGATAATTAACTTTTGTGCTGCTTTTAATCCTAAGTATTTTTCTACCCAAACTCTTTTTTCGGTATAACACATTGGATTTTGATATGATGGACGAGTTAAAATCCACACATCATACTTTTCTTCTAATTGTTTATATGCTTCAATTGCACCTTCAATAGGTTCCAATGAAGTATAAAAACCAAATGTTGTTTGTGGTAAACAGATAAGTTCACTTTCTAATTCATGAAATCTTTTCCAGTAATCACAAAGAACACCATCCATATCCACATAAACTATTTTCTTATTCATATAATATTTCGTTTATTTGTTTATCTCATTCTATCTCCACAATGGTAATTTACCTACATAATTTCTTAAGAAGTAATTCTTTTGGCCACCTATACTCTCAATCCATTCAGCAGTTGGTGTTTGCCCAAAATCAGCATTTTTGACAAAAACTTTATTTACTTCATCATAATCAAAGCCAAAATCAGGATATTTCTTTTTGTTAAAAACTCTTTCATCTGCTATAAATGCTATAGATGTCATTTGATCGCCCAAATCTGGCTCGTAAAAAGGTTCGCATATAATACCATTTTCTATTAATTCTATTAAAGATTGATTAATTGTTCCTAATTTATTAGGATTTAAATTCGTTGTGCCACCATTTAAAACTATGGATGTTTGCCAATTATCTGCCCAATCACGATATATTTCGGAATCGTGTACGCGGCCATATCGTGTAACCGAATGTTGAAATTGTATTCCAGCTTGTATCGGAGATAATTGATATATAACTAACCCATACATTCTTAATTCTAATTTTTCTGTAGTGCCCATCCTATTGTGTTTTTGGCAAATATTTTATTGCCTATGATCATTTCTTTTGTTATTTTTAAACCTAAATTTCTTTTTAGTGTTTTAACTTGTAATTTATGGATTTTACAAAAATCTTGTAACTTTACAGCACCATTAATTTCAAATGTTTCGCCTATATTTGACACAAGAATATATATAACTGAATCTTTCCTAATTATACTATTCTTTTTACCCTTTCTTTTTTTAGCAGATTCACTCATTTTTCGCCTACTTTCTTCAGTAATTTTTGGTAAAATACCGTTTTCTATGTTTTTTCTTTTTGTCTCTTTTGCTTTTTCAATTGACTCTAAACTTCTTTTTTTACCAAAATTAGAATTATTTTCTCCTTGTTGTTTTATAGATTGTTCTTTTCTTCTTTCGGAAGTCCACCATTCTTTTGTTCTTTTAGATAATTGATTTTTGTATTCTTCTGTCTTTAATGTTTCCATTAGAGTTGATTTTTTCAATGATTCAACTCTTTTATCTTTTGTTTCTTTACTTTGAATATACCCGGAAGAACCTTCTCCGCCATCGGTTAAATTAGTTAATGGCCCATTTCCTATATTATATCTTCCTATTTTAGCTATTAATTCTTTTTCATGTAAAATAGCTTCTTCCTCGGTGATATTATCGTATAATATTTCAATAAAAGGAATACATCCACACTCTTCTTTTATGTGATTTATTTTCCCGTTTTTAAAAAAATTCCTACTTCTCTTCTCATTTAGATGTTGTTTAACCCTACTATATTTTCTTCTTTCGGTATATTTTCCCTTACCTATATAAAAAGGTTCATAAAGAAAACATATATCTGAAAATTCATAATTCCCCGATTTTCTATTATCATAATAACAATAAATAAAATAATGTTCCATAAAATTAATATATTTTTATTATATATTAATTTTCAATACCTTTATATTATACCATATAAGATTATTCTATTTTAAATCCTGGTATATATACATTTTCTTCTGAATCATTCGGTACATATAATGTATAATACGCAGTTAATTCATCTCCAGGATGAATATCAGTTATTGTAACTAAATGGATATGTTTATATGGAAAATCTTCATGAACAACCTTACAGTTAGGTGTATCTGAGTGATTAAAAAAGCCGCCTAATGGCATTCTGATATAGTTATCAGGAAAACGTTCATCGTACAAATGGGTCATACCCAAATCGCTATTAGCGGGTATAAATTCTGTTGCGAACAATCCTAATCCTTGAATATTACTTTGGCGAATTGTGAGTGATTTCGGTAGTGGATTATACATAATGTCTTTTTACAAAGATACAAAATTAAGTTTAATTTAACTAATTAATTTTTTAATAATATTAAAATTATAGGATAACACTTTTGAAGAATGCAGGGCTTTACTTACCATGTTAATTATCTCTTATAGTCGCCTGTCCGACTTTACTACCTAAAACTGATGAAACAGTACGTAGGATGGAATTATAACCATCAACCTATAATTTTATTTATTATTTACCATTGCTAATTTATAACCAATTGCAATAGCTAAATGATATGAAGTTCCTGATGTATTAGGTAATGCTTTTTGTGCTACATCTTGTGCCTCAGCATTAATCTTAGCAATTTCAGATAAAGGCAAATCTTTACCTATACTATCAAAAAACTCATAACTTATTCCGTGTACTGATGTTTCTTGACCCATATTAAAAATCGTAGTATTTCCAGCTCTTACAAGTCATGTTGATAACACACTGGTAAAATAATTCAATAGCAGCTTCAACATCTTTTTTATGAACCATTTCTACTGTTGTGTGCATGTAACGCAAAGGCGATGCAATAATAGCAGTTGGTGTATTTGCAAAGAAGAAGCCCATTGTATCATTACCTTGGCTACCAACTTCAACTTGATATTTAATTTTATTAGCCTCAGCAGTATCTCTGATATAATCAATAATCATCCTATGATTTTGTGCAGCATATTCAAGAGTTGGACCCTTGCCTGCTTTAATATCACAATTCTTTGATTTACTCATATTTGGAGTATCAGTTGCGTGGCATACATCATGTACCAAAGCAATATCAGCTTTTAATGTTTGTGCAATAAGTCTTGCACCATGTAAACCAACTTCTTCTTGTACGCTATTAACAACATACAAATCAAATGGAAGTGTCATGTTATTTTCTTTAATTTTTTTAGCAACTTCGGCAATAATATAACCACCTATTTTGTTATCTAAAGATTTGCCGCAATAAAAATCACCTAATTCAGAGAATGTTTCTTCAAAAGTAACTAAATTACCTACTTCAACACCTGCAGCTTCGACTGCTTTTTTATCAGCAAGACCCAAATCAATCCAAAGATTTTCTGCTTTTGGCGCTTTTTCATCTGCTGTTTTACGAACATGTATAGCCGGGAAACCAAATACACCACGTATTTTACCATTTTTTCTTGTATGCACAAGTACACTTTTTGAAGGTGCAATAGCAGCATCAGAACCACCATGTCTATTAACAGATATCAAACCATCGCTATCTATATGTGATATAATCCAAGATATTTCATCGCAATGCGCTTCGATGACTACTTTATATCGCTTTTCGCCTTTTGCTTCGTTTTCGTCTTGAACTTTTGACTTAATTATACCATATACAGTACCGTATGCATCAGAATGCATTTCATCGACATGCTGTTTAACATAGTCAGCCCATATTTTTTGGCCTTCCCACTCTTGTGCTACTGGTGAATATGCGTTAATGTAATCGTTTAAAAATTGTTTGCTCATTTATTTGTTTGTTTTAATCGTTTAAAATTTCGTCTATCCTCATATCTCTTGCAATTGATAGAGGCATAATTTTATTATCTATTTTGTAGAATTTTTCTATTATCATTTTATACATATAAGATCCTTCTTGCATATATTTGCTCACTGACCCCTTGATATTTGTATCAAAATAATAAGTATAAAATTCATCACCTATATCATATTCATTTACTATTTCTTTAACTTTGTGAGGAACACCCTCCCAGTAAATTATATCACCTATATCAATTATCATACCTTACTATTTCAAAATATCTTTCTCTTAGCATTGAATAATAATCTATATTATCCATACCATAGTTACCTATTGCCCACATATCGTTATATTCAACAATAACATTTTCGCCATTTTCTAATATACCAATATCCATTGTGTAACAAATAGGATGCTCTTTTAACAAAGTAATTTCTTTTTCAACCCAATTATAATTAGGTGAAATGCGAAAATCTCCTGAGTAATTTCTACTATCTATAATAGTAGAATAGCGAATATAACAGCGCCATTCAGAAACTAATTTATTTTCAAATGGTTCAGTTACATATACTTCTGTTTCATCAGGAAACTTTTCCAACATAGAAATACACATTTTATCAAATACCATGCCACTAAATAATTTAGTTTGAACTGGTTTGATAAATAAGTTTTGTCCACTTTTAACTCTATCAATCGCATCAGAAATCCAAATTTGTTTAACTTCTTGTGAAGGTTTCATAGAAGGCACAACTTTGTTTATTTGTTTAAAAACTTCAGTCATAAACTCGACTGAACCAACGAATAAATGTTGCTTAATTAAAGCATCAAACTTACCAGATTGAACTTCCTCCATAGAAGTTAATCTAATATTTTGACCACTATCTAATGCTCCATATAAAGCACAAGCAGCATCAAAATGATGCGGTAATTTTCTTTCTGAATCTGATTGTATATAAACCATTTTAGATTTTCAATTTATCTAACAAAGAATTATACTTATCTTTTGCTTTTACCAATAAATCTTCAGTATCTTTTTTGATTGAATGTTGAGTTTCAAAAAAGTTAGAAGTAATAAGTAATGCCTTAATTAATTCTTTACCTTTTTCGGTAATTTGAAATAATGATTTATCATTTTGAGTAGCATAGCCACTTTTTACTAATTCTATACAGATTTCGTAATTCTTTTTGGCTTCATAACCTTCGGAAGCAGAAATTAGTAATAATAATTTTAATTGTTCTTCTTTCATATTTTTAATTTTTATGTTTTTTACACCACGAACATTGTGGGTAATGAAAATAGTATTCTTTTGATGAATAACCTGAAGGCATCTTCAAAGTGTAATATTCACAACTATCATTTGCCTTTACAATCAGGTATTTTATATTATCATTTATTATTAGATATTTTTCTTCATGTTCTCTTTCTATACAGGAAGAAAAAAATACTAAAAGTATAATTATAAGGTATTTCATATAGAAGTTAAGCGACTATTAAAAATTGTTTGTAATCTATCGGAACCAACAGAAATAGTATTAACTTGTATTCCCATATAGTTTTCAACAAAGTTAACAAAATTTTTACAATATTCGGGTAAATCTTCAAAATATTTTATTTTTGATATGTCCTGCATCCATCCATCAAACTCGTAAATCATAGGTGTTCCATCTTCTAAATAGTCAACACATACCTTTATTTTTTCCATAGAAGAAAGTACATCTAATTTCATTAAACACAATTCAGTTACGCCATTTATCATGCAAGAATATCTTAATTCTTTTAGATTTAACCAACCACATCTTCTTGGACGACCTGTTGTTGAACCAAACTCATTACCTATTTTTCTTATCATTTCACCTTCTTCGCCTTCATCTTCGGTTAGAAAGGGTCCAGAACCAACCCTGGTGCAATATGCTTTTGTTATACCAATAACATTATTAATTGATTGTGGTGGAATACCAAGACCAGTCATAACACCACCGATACAAGTATTAGAAGAAGTCACAAAAGGATAAGTTCCAAAATCTATATCTAATAAAGTACCTTGTGCTCCTTCTGCCAGAATACGCTTACCTTTTTCAATTGCTTTATTAAGGTATAATTCTGTATCTGTTATTGTAAATTGATTTAAATAACAAAAAGCATCATATAATTTATTATCAGCTATTACAACTAAATTAGTTTTTTTGATACTTTCTATCATTTCATCATAAGTATCACATTTTACTTCACCTAATCTTAATCCTTCTCTGGCTACTTTTGATGTATAAGTTGGTCCAATACCTTTGAGTGTAGAACCTATTTTTTTATCACCTTTTGCTTCTTCGAGTCGTTTATCTTCTAATTTATGGTATGGTAAGACAATATGTGCTTTATTAGAAATAAGTAATTTAGATTTAACATCAATTCCTAATGCTTCTAATCTTTTAATTTCATCTACTAATGAAATAGGATCAATCACACATCCATTACCTATTATATTAATACAATCATGGAATATACCACTTGGTATTAAGTGTAATACATGTTTTGTGCCGTTAAAATTAAGCGTGTGACCCGAATTTGCACCACCTTGGAATCTGGCAACTATATCGTAGTTAGCAACTAAATCAACTATTTTACCCTTACCCTCGTCTCCAAATTGGAGACCTAAGAGAACATCTACACATTTAGATATTTTCATTTCTATTCTTATTTTTAAAGTGGTCTTCCATTATTTCCTCTATAATTTCAGATCTTGATTTACCGCTTTCTTGGGCTTTTATATCTAAAAGTTTATATATTTCAGGGTTTAGTGTAATCCCAAAGTTTTTCTTTTTATCTTCAAAGTTAATCTTTTTTCTTGACATAATCAATTATATTTTAAGATTTTTAAAAGTTTTATATAAAAAAGTCATAATATGACTTTTTTATTTTAATATATAATATATGAAGAAGAAAAATGAAAAAAGAATACGAATATCAATAACCATTTCACCGGAAATAAATGAGTTAATAGAACAAAATGCGTCAAATAAATCCAGATATATTGAATATGCCTTATTAGAGTATTTTACAAAATGTGGTTTAGATACATCAAAAATTAAGTTATAGTTATGATTTTAACAAAGGAAATAGAGATAATAGTTAATTCAAGGGTGGTTTCTTATTATAGAAATCTTGGGTATAACACTGGTGCCAATCAAAAATTATTAATACCAACAGAACATTTAAATAATGGAAGTCATGCTAACATAAAAGTTAAATGTGATAAATGTGGTTGCGAAAATACAATTAAATATAAAACATATTCAATAATAACAAAATATGATGGGTTATATTATTGCAGAAAAAATAAATGTTTTGCTGAAAAAGTAAAAAAAACCACAACTGATAAATATGGAGTAAGTAATACATCAAAATTAAAAGATAAACAAGATAAATGGAAAGAAACTAATTTAGAAAAATATGGTGTAGAAAATACGTTTCAGTCCGAAATAATTAAAGAGAAAATAAAACAATACTATCGTGATAATTATAATGGTGCAGAATGGAATACGCAAGTAAAGGAAATTCGTGATAAAAACGGCTGGATACCAGACGAAGATTTAGAAGGATTTAATAAATATAGCAGAATAGTTAGAAAGCTAACAAGAAGAAACAAAAAAGAACTATTTGAAAGTTGGAATGGATATGATTATTATGACGGCAATTATATCAAAGATAATTTTATATTAGACCCTATGGATAGAGATTATCCAACCATAGACCATAAAAT
>Ga0316224_1001170_pt1 | contig 30681 bp, 26 predicted proteins | sample TBH18013metaG_FD_206254 | JGI IMG/M metagenome (GOLD analysis project Ga0316224, IMG submission 206254) | Freshwater microbial communities from Trout Bog Lake, Wisconsin, USA - TBH18013 | ecosystem: Environmental > Aquatic > Freshwater > Lake > Hypolimnion/Profundal zone | place: USA: Wisconsin... | reverse complement strand
TTCCAGGGCCGCCCGCTTGGCGTCGTCGACCGCGAGAGCGCCGCTATCGGCCTTGGCATGGTAGAACTCAATGATCCCGTAAGCCGCCTCGGCGATGTTTTGCACCTGGGCCTTGCGGTCGTCGATCATCTGACTCCTCAGGTTCATTAACATGAATCCGGAAATCACCATCATGCCGACGACGGTCGCGCCGACGATCAGCAGCAATTTGGAGCGGACCTTAAGATTATCGAGCAGAGTCATGGCGGCAATCCTCATAATTTCGTATGAGACATATAATACAAGAGGATAGGATTCCTGGGGGAATTATTTTGCCGCCATTACCCGGCGCGCACCTTGGTCAAGAATTCAACCACCTCGGAGCGAAGCAGTTCCGAATTACGCGCCAGCTCGCTGGCGGCGCTCAAGACTTGATTCGCTATGACGCCATTGGTGGCCGCGGCCTCGGTGACCCCGCCGATATTGCAGGAAACATCTTGAGTGCCGCGCGCGGCTTCACTGACATTGCGGGCAATTTCCTGAGTGGCGGCGCCTTGCTCCTCGACAGCGGAGGCGATGCCCGCTGAAATCTCGCGAACATGATCGATAACCTGACTGATTTCGGCGATCGCCTCGACGGCCATGCGAACCTCGGATTGAACCGCCGAAACCTGTTCATCGATTTCATCGGTGGCCTTGCCGGTCTGATTGGCGAGATGTTTAACCTCGTTGGCCACTACCGCGAACCCCTTACCAGCCTCGCCGGCCCGGGCGGCTTCGATGGTGGCGTTGAGCGCCAGTAAATTGGTCTGGCTGGCGATATCGGTAATCAATTTAACGACTTCACCGATCCTGTCGGCGGCCGTGGAAAGGGAATTGATGCGGGCATTGGTCTTCATGGCGCCGTCGGCGGCTTCCGAGGAAATGCGCGCCGATTCGGTGACATTGCCGCTAATTTCCGCGATCGAAGCCGACAATTCCTCGGCGGCCGCCGCCACGGTTTCAACATTGGTCGAGGCTTGCGTGGCGGCGGAAGCGACCGAAGTCGCCTGGGCGCGCGTTTGCTCGGCCGCGGAAGACATGGATTGAGCGGCGCTCTGCATTTCCGTTGCCGAGGAAGCCACGGTTTTGACGACGCCCATGACGCTGGCTTCGAAAGCATCGGCCATGGCATGGGGCGCCCGCTTCTGTTCAATGGAGGCGGTTTGTTTGGCTTGCTCCTGCTGCTGGGTCATTTTCTCGATTTTAAGGGCGTTATCCTTGAATACCCGCACCGCGCGAGCCATCGCGCCGAGCTCGTTGCTCGATTCGATAAAGGGGATCGCGACCTCCAAATCGCCGCCAGCGAGAATTTCCATGGCCGTGGTGATAGCCTTGAGCGGATGAGTCACACTGCGAGTGATGAGGAATGAAAGCAATAAACCGAGCACCAAGCTGACGGCGCCGATAAGGATGGCGACAGTGATGGCGACTTCGATTCGCTCGACAACCTGCTCGGTCTGATTGGCGGCGGCCTGCTCGAACATGGCGGCCAATTCGGTGCCGAGATCGTCGATCTTGGCACCTTCTTCATTTGCCCTGTCGATCAATGCCTTGGCGTCGGAACTGTCGAGTCCGATATTGTGGCCGCCGATATCCTTGAAACGGAGGATAGCGATCTTGTAGGCGGCGACGTTTTCACGAAGACTGTTCAAGCGCGCCTTGCGTTCCGGCGCCTCGGTGGTTGCCGCCAGTTCGGAAAGGCGGTCCTCGGCCGTATCGATGGCGGTCTTGGCGTTGTCAAAATAGATCGCGTCACCGACAGCCAGGTACTTCCATACGCCATACCGGGCCTGGTAAATCTGGCGCTCAACCTTTTCATCGAGCAATTCATTTCCCTTTAATCGGAGGACATTGGCCAAATCGCTTTTGGTCGCTTGACTAGAGAAAACCGTATACCCGCTTAACCCGCCGATCAAAATCATAAGCAGACCGAAACCGATGAGTAGCCGTGACGCAATCTTGAGATTGATGAACATAGGAACCTCCTTTATTTTAGATGATCACAGCGATATCGACGATTTTGTCGTGGGCGCGACGTTCGGTTCGATTGGCGGCGTGAAACGAAAAATCCTTGTCGCCGAATTGGGCCAATAAAGTACGCGCGCAGGCCCTGAGTTCCGACAAGGTCATGGTTCGAGCGCTGGGCGCGTCCTGTTGAATTCGTTCGATCGCCCGCGACAGCAACGCCCAGTAATCACCCCAATCAGTCCATTGACGCTGTTCCATGAGCGCCACGTCTCGCGCGAATTCCCCGCTTTGCAGGAAGATTTCAGCGAGATCGGCAGGGACGCGATAACGGCGATTGAGAAGGCAATCGGCCCAGCCGGAGAGACCGGTGAGCAGAATGGCGTATCGATTGGGTTTGGTTAGGAAAATTTGCGGGTAGTCAGTCTCGCCGTTGACGATCGTCATGAATCGTTCGTGGAGTGAGTCGGGTAAAGCATTGGGCGAAATTTCCACCCAACCATTCATGGCGGCAAGAAAGTTGCCGCCCGCCTCTTTTAGAGCGTGATGATGAGGGGATTCCCTATCGTAAAGATCTTGCAGAAAATTAAGATCGGGAATGCGCGGAGAAGTCGTGAAGAATCCCATTAGATCGGGGCCTCGTCTTCATCTTCTTCCAAATTCAGCGGATCGACATGGGCGGCTTCGGTGATGACGTTGAAGCGCGCGTAAAGCATGGCGATTTCGGTTCGTACCGAGTCGAGTTGATTGCTCATGCGGGCCGCCAAGGGAGTGTTCGAGCCATGCCTGCGGACGATGCCCTGAAGATCCGCTTCCAGGGAGGCGGAGAGTCGCTCCAATTTTTGAATGAAGTTGCCGATATTCTTGCGCATGATCAGCAGCGATTCGCCGGCGCCGTCCATTTGAACCAGCTCTTCGATCGCCTCCATGGATAAGATGGGAAGCTGCCGTATTTGTTGCATGAACATGGGTGACGGCATATCGCCCGTGGGAGTCGGTTGCTTTAGTATCTCGGATTTCTTCGCCGCGAACGCCATGATAAGTCTCCTGTTCCTTAATCCATCAGGCCGAGAATGGCCTTCAATTCCTGACTGGTCGGTTCACCCGAATATTGATGCATGACCTTTTCGCTCATGTAGAACAGCGCGGGCACGCTGGTCAGATTCATCCTTTGCATGAAATCGTGATTGCCGATCACCATGGCCTCGGATTCGATCCGCGTGCGTAGAGCGGCGCGGTCGCCGGCTGAAAGCGGCTTCCCGGTTTTAGCCTTGGCCTCCTCGTCGGCCTTGGCGAGCATGCCGTCGACGGACATGGGGGTATCGAATTTAATGAAGGTATCCGGCTTAACCTTGCCGAACCCGTTCATGGCGGTCAGCAGGGTGTTCTGCGGCGAGGACGACTCAAGTACCGACATCGATACGCCGATGGAATCGGGCGTCACGGCGCCGATCATGATGGCGCGGACCTGCAATTTGCCGGCATTGACCTGGGGCATCAGCAGATTCCAGGTGGCATGGCAATGAGGACAATTCGGATCGACCAGCATATAGACGATATGAGGCGCGTCCGGCTTACCAACGGGAATCCAATTGGATTTTTCGACCCAATTACGTTGCAGGGGGGTTAGTTCCAAACCAAGCGGAGCCTTGCCGTCATCGGCAGTGGCTGAAACGTTTTGCGGCAGGGATTGCTGCGGCGCGGCGCTGGAATCGATGCGGCTACCATTGGGAAAAGACGGCGCCGCCGTTGCCGCTTGCGGATCTTGGCGTTGCTCCGCAGATTGCTGCGTCTTGTCGCCACCCTGAGCTTGGGTGATCGACGCCTTGAGCAAATCTTCCGTGACGATGCCGTTGGTGAGGAGATAGGCCAATTGAGACCGGGTCAAATCATTGCCGGCGTCGTCGTAAGCTTGACCGAGGATGACGGAATGTCCGGAGGGGGTGATATAGACCGGTTGAGGGATTACGCCTTTCTTGAGGGCCAGATAGGAATCGAGACCGTCGAGCTTACCCATGTATTTCATGGACACGCCGCGGTCCTCCATATTCTTGACGATGGTCACGGAGGCCGGCGAAGGCGAAGCGGAATCGTCATTGCCCTGGGCGTTGTCGATAGAGACGGCTGTCGGTTCGGCTGATTTCGACACGCCGTTATCCAAGGTGGCCACGACCGGCAATAATTTTACCGCGCCGGTCATGATGAGGGCCGCAACGGTCAGAGCGGTGCCGCTCCAGAGCGCGTATTTGCCCCATTTAACGCGGGGATCGGGTTTCGGCTGAGGTTTGGCGACGATGGGCGGTTTGCCCTGCATGGGTTTGGTGGTTTTCGCTTGTTGTTGCGGACGCTGTCCGAGCGACGGGGGCGAGCCGGCTTGTTGAACGCGGCGCGATGCCTCGATGCGACGAGCAGCCTCTTCTGGCGAGATGATCTTCGTCGGAGTTTGGGATGTCCGCTGTCCGGGGTGAGGCGCCTGGTCCGCCGAGGAATCCACTACCGCGGCAAAGGGCGAGGTGCGCGAAGGCGGTTCCTCAAGATCATGGTCGTCGAAAAAAGCGGAATCCTCCGATGCAGGCAATAATTCACCCCGCTCGAAAGCCTCGTCCTCCGCATCCTTGACGCGCGATGTGTCGATTAACGAGATAAAATGACGCATGTGATACCCCTGTATCCGGAAAAACATCAAATCACTCGACAAGCACGCATCTCCCTGTTGCGCCCGTCGGTAATTTTGTATTTAATGTACAATACGAAATGCAGTCAAGCGGTTTTTATTATATCGGCAAAACAATCTCTCGGAGGATGGAATGGCTGGGTTTAACAAATTGGGGTGCGGCGCCGATGCCATGGAGGTCGCGCCACCAGTCGGTGAGATCGTTAAACAGGAGGCGAACGACGCGGTTCCAGTTAAGGCGAAGCGGGTATTCAGTGGCGGATCGACTCGTTCTCCGGAAGATGATTTTGACTTCAGCACCCTGAATGAATCGCCTCTAAAAAATGATGAAGAGCTAAAAACGGAAGAGGCGCAAGAGGTGGACGGCTTTCGTCCGCCCGCCGTCAAGGTCGAGGGCAACGAGATTATCTTCACCGCCGAGGTCACCGCGATCAAGGGAGAGCGCGACGATTGGAAAGCGTTCACTGGGTCCGTCTCCGTCCATAATCCCGCCGATTTCACGTTGATCACCGGTGCCGATCCGACGGAATGGCAAATGAACATGATGCGCGGCACCGCCGGTCTTCCCGTTCCGGTAAGCGTCAGCGGCAAGGTCTTGATGGGCGGCCTGCTCAGCATGGGCGATGTGGCGCGGTTGTCAGGTAAATTCGTGACGCATCAACAATACGGTCGGCAATTCAATGCCTCCGCGATCATCCGCACCTCGGCCCTGAACATGACCGCCCCCATGGTGGAGAGCTGGCTCAAGGGATTGGAGGGGGTCGGCGAGAAAACCGTGCGCATCCTAACCGATACCTTCGGCGCCAATCTCACCAAGATCATGGATAACGGCCCGGCGCTTGAAGCGGCTCTGCGCGATGCCGGGTTGAAGCGGCCGCTGTCCATGGCGGAATTCATCGTTAAAAGCTGGGGGGAGCTTAATAAGGAGGATTGCGCGGTCGATTTGCTTTGGCTGGGGCAATTGGGGTTTAACAGCAAGCAATCCGAAACCATCGTCGATCGCTATAAGGGCGCGCTGCGGACTCAGGTCATGGAAGATCCCTGGGCGTTGACGGAACTCGACGGCATCGGATTCGCCACCGCCGACAAAGCCGCGCTCGCGCTTGGGTGCGATCCCATGTCCCCTTCCCGCCTGAAAGCTTGCATGACGCAGATTTTCAACGACGCCGCCGATAACGACGGTCACTGTGGCTTGCCGACGTCGTATCTAGGCAGCGAAATGAAGCGCCTGCTCAATGTCGATACCGGGATCGTCGCCGCGATCATCAAGGGCGAGGTGGCCGACGGCGTCTTGAAGGTGTCCAATTTCGATGGCGCGGTCTTGCTTTACCGCGAAAAAATTCTGCGCATGGAACGTGAAATCATCGACAGCCTGGTCGAGGCGTTGGAATGGAACGAATTGGCGCGCGACATTACCGAGGATCAGGTGGACGCGTTGGTGAACGAGGTCTGCACCATCGCCGAGGGGGAAGAGAAACCGCTTAATCTCGGGCAGCGCTCGGCGGTGGAAATGCTCGTTTCCAACGGCCTCGGTCTATTGTCCGGTCCCCCGGGCAGCGGCAAGACGACCGTGCTCAAATACGCATGCCGGGCTCTCGACAATCATAATTGGAATGTCCATGGACACGGCCCGGTCATTGTTGGCGGCGCCTTGGCCGGACGCGCGGCGAAGCGGATGAGCGAATGCATGGCGCCGGTCGAGGTTGAGCCCAAGACCATTCATCGCCTGTTGGGGTGGCATCCGGAGCGGATTTGGATTCCGTGCCTGCAATGTCACATTACCAGCACGGAATTCGGACTGCTGATGAGTGAGGAGGTGATGCCGTCCGATTTGGTTGAGCACTTCAATTACGTGGCCAATCAACTCGGCGGACTCGAACAGGCGATCGGAAAGGTCGTTACCGAGGCGTCGCGGCGCGAAAATCAGCGTGGCGGCGGCTTCACCTTCGATCGGCATCGGAAATTGCCCGCGGACATCGTCTTGATCGACGAGTCCTCCATGCTCGACGTCGGATTGTTCCACGCCGTCGTCACGGCAACCGATCTACAGACGTCGAAACTGTTCTTCATCGGGGATAAGGATCAACTCGCGCCGATCGGTCCGGGCCGCGTTTACGGCGACTTGGTGTCGAATCCCTATATGCCGAAAACCATCCTCACCGAGAACAAGCGGTCGGTGAAAGCGATTTCACAGGCTTTTTCCGCTGTCAACGAGGGGGGGATGCCCCCCAAGGACATCGATAACGGCACCTGGAAGATGTTGTTCACTTCCACGCCCGAGGACACGGTCGCCACGGTGAAACAAGCCGTTCGCGAGGCCATGGATAACGGATTCAGCCCGGCGACCGGAGATCTGGTGGTGATGACACCAACCAAGGTCGGGGTAACCGGCAGCTATGTTTTCAACCAGATCATCAAGGATATCGTCAATCCGCCGCGCGCCGACGAACCGCTCATCACCGGGGTGAAGACCGCCGAAATTCAAGCGACCTTCTCGCCGCGGGATCGGGTCATGCAACGCGAAAACGATTACAAGAAGGGCATTATGAACGGTGAGGTCGGCATCATCACGGATATACGTCTCAGCTCTGAAAGCAGGGGGTCGAAAATCAAGAATCCGGAATACGATATCGATGTGGATTTCAATGGCCTGGGAGTGACGCCTTATAAGAAAAGCGACTTCGTCACCGCCGTCGATCTGGCTTATTCCGCGTCGGTGCATAAGTTGCAGGGTTCGGAAGCGCGCTTCGCCATTACCGTGATGACCGATAAAAATTACTACACCGTTTCCAGGGGCATGGCCTATACCGCCTTTTCGCGCGGCAAGGAAAAAAGCTGGTTCATCGGTTCCGAGCGCGTTCTGAAAAAAGCCTTGAGCGTGATCGATATCGATGCGAGGCATACGCATTTTGCCGCGCGATTGACGGCCACCATCAAGGGAAGCGGCGGCATCACGCACGAGATGGTCAGCAAGCCGTCGGCGAGCAACGACAAGACGACCAGCCGGGTCTTGACGCCGAAATTCGGATGATAGCGGGAATTTCATGATGATTTGAGAGAACGACCCGGCCTTATTGTTGGCCAAGCACGGCATCATTTTCTTTTGCGCCAAATTGAGCGGCAGCGATTTCAGCAAGACCGACCTGCGCGGCGCCTCCTTTTGCAATGCCGACCTGCACAACGCCAATTTACGCAAGACCGATCTGCGCTGCGCGGATTTGCGCCGACCTGCGCGGTACGCTGCTGGAGGAAATCAGACAGCGCGCCAGCAACCTCAATCGAATGGATAACCGAGATAATCTTCCGGAGCTAAGCTTTGGCTAGTGGGGATTTGCCGCCATAACCAGAGACAGGATTCGTGAACCGCGCCCAAGATGATGAAAATCATGATGGAAAACGCGGCCACGAAAACGCAGCAGAGACCGGTAAGGAAAGTCGCCATCCACATCAGGTCGTCACGCAGACGGCCGCGGTCGGATTTAGTGTCGTCGAAGCATTTCCCAAGAACAGTGCTGGTCATGATTCCCTCCCGTGACTTCTCCCCGCCCTAAAGGACGAGGCTTCTCGGCCGTCGCATGACAGTATCCCATCACGCGACAGCCTTCAGAATCTCGCGATTCCGCATTTCCTGCTTCATCGACCGGATAACTCCAGAGTCTCCACAGACTGGAGCCGAATGTCCTTCGGCGCGTATTTTGGTGCTCTGTATCCCCCACCTGAAGGAAGGGGATTTATAGCGCGATCATGTTAAAAAAAATCAAAATCACGCTTCACACGCCTTGAGGTCGGTGAACACTTCCGCTGTCCGCCGGATTTGCCCAATGATTTCGATCGTGTTGTCATTGAAAAAATAAGTTCCCGGCGACCGGCAATCGCTCAAGGCCGTCGATAGTTCGCGCATTGAATCGAGGAGCGCATCGCGTTGCGTTTTAATGCTCTCCGCCAGATCCATGGCCAGCGTTTCGCGCGGCACTTCCTGACTGGATAGGTGTTGTGCGGTCATGACTTACCCCCCTCAAAAGATCAAATACGTATCGTATATACGATACGGCGAAAGATTATGTCGCCGCCGCACCCCTGTCAATGTGGAAAATATCGATGGCCGCGAATTTTTAGAAAGGATTCCTCAAAACACCAGTTGACTTGTATTGCATATATGATACGGTACGGTATCGATAAATCATGACCATACCGGCTCAGGGCCGGTTTTTTCGACACAGGGGTTTTTCATGAACAAAATCACTCCCACCTCGACGCCGGCGCGTCAACTCACTCACGCCACCATTGAATTGCCGTCGATCTCCAAACAAATCTGGGACATGAAATACCGCTTTCGAGCGACCGGACCATCCGAGATTCCCGATGACGAAACGCCGGCCGATACGTTCCGACGCGTGGCGAAAACCCTGGCTTCTCGGGAAAGTGAAAGCGCTTATTGGGAGGAGGTCTTTTTCCAAGCCATGAGCGAGCTGAAATTCCTGCCGGCCGGGCGCATCCTTTCCGGTGCCGGTACCGCGCGACGCGTAACCTTGTTCAACTGTTTCGTTATGGGGCGCATCGGCGACGACATGACCAGCATCTTCGACAATTTGAAAGAAGCCGCGTTGACCATGCAGCAAGGTGGCGGCATCGGTTACGATTTTTCCTCGATCCGTCCTCGCGGCGCCCTGGTCAAGGGGGTTGGCGCCGATGCCTCGGGACCGTTGTCGTTCATGGATGTGTGGGACGCCATGTGCCAAACCATCATGAGCGCCGGTTCGCGCCGGGGCGCCATGATGAGTACCCTGCGTTGCGACCATCCTGATATCGAGGACTTCATTGTCGCTAAGCAAAACCGCGCGAGGATGCGTAACTTCAATTTGTCGGTCCTCATCACCGAAAAATTCATGCAAGCCCTGGAACAAGGCGGATCGATCGATCTGCACTTCGACGGCAAAGTCTACCGGACCGTCAAGGCCGAGGATTTGTGGAATAAGATCATGCGAGCGACATATGATTTCGCCGAACCGGGCGTCTTGTTCATCGACCGCATCAACAATGAAAACAATCTGCGCTATGCCGAGACGATTTTCGCGACCAATCCTTGCGGCGAGGTGCCATTGCCGCCTTATGGCGCGTGCTTGCTGGGGTCGATCAATTTGGCGCGTCTGGTCGACCGGCCCTTCACCTCCCATGCTAAAATCACCGCGGAGAGTTTGAGCGAGGTCGTGAGTGTCGCCGTGCGGGCGCTCGATAATGTCATCGACCTGTCGGGCTTTCCCTTGGAAGAGCAGCGGCAAGAGGCACTGGCCAAGCGACGCATGGGGCTGGGGATCACTGGACTGGCCGATGCATTGATCCAATGTCGCGTCAAATACGGCTCCGAGGAATCGCTGCGGTTGACGGAGCAATGGATGACGATCATCCGCAACGCGGCTTACGACACCTCGATCAAGCTTGCCCGTGAAAAAGGCAGTTTTCCCCTGTTGGATAAAAGAGCATATCTCGACGCCCCCAATATCAAGGCGCTACCCCAGGGTTTGCAAACCAAGATCAATCGGTATGGCATCCGTAACGCCTTGTTGACTTCGATCGCGCCGACCGGGACCATTTCCTTGTTCGCCGCCAACGTCTCCTCTGGTTTGGAACCCACTTTCGCTTTTGAATATACGCGTCATGTCAAGCAAAAAGACGGGTCCACCACCTCGGAAAGGGTGCGTTCCTACTCGGCGACCTTGTATCGCGATTTGTTCGGCGAAGAAGGGGATTTGCCGGATTTTTTCGTCTCGGCTCAGACCCTGGCGCCGCGCGATCATGTGCTCATGCAGGGCCTGATCCAGCGTTTTGTCGACGCTTCGATTTCGAAGACCGTTAACGTCCCCGAGACCATCTCCTTCGACGATTTTCAAAACATTTACCGGTTGACCTATCAATCGGGGTGCAAGGGTTGCACCACCTACCGCCCCAATGAGGTCACCGGCTCGGTCTTGTCGGTCGAAGCCCCGAAAGTGGTCGAGCCTAAACGCGTTATCGAGGAAATCGAGCCGGCCGCGGTCACCGACGGCGTCATGCAGCGCTGCGACGTCTTGCAAGGCGAGACCTATAAGATCAAGTGGCCCACCAATGAGCACGCCATGTACATCACCATCAACGATATCCAAGAAAATGGCGTTGCCCGCCCCTTCGAGCTGTTCATCAACTCAAAGAACATGGAGCACTATTCCTGGACGATCGCATTGACCCGGATGATCTCGGCGATTTTCCGGCATAATCGCAATATCTTGTTCGTGGTCGACGAACTGAAGGCCGTCTTCGACCCTCAGGGCGGTCACTGGATGCCCAATGTTCTGCGCGGCACCGGTCGCAAGTTCGTCCCCTCGGTGATCGCCGCCATCGGTGAAGTGATCGAGGCGCATATGCATTCGATCGGTTTCATCAAGGATGACGAGGATGTCTTCGGTTTATCGTCCGAGGCGGTTATTGAAGTGGTGCAGGCCCATCCCTCCAACGGTGCGCGAACCTGCGGTAAATGCGGCCAGCCCACGCTCATTCGCGAAGAGGGATGTGAAAAATGCCTATCGTGCGGCTATTCGAAGTGCTCATAGGGGGTAGCGATGAGAACCAAGGCAAAGGAAGTAGCTGATAAAATTGCCATGGATGCCATGCTGCGGCAAGGCAATTCCGCCGATACCATCGAGGCTGCGTTGAACGAGGTTGCTGATCGATATAAACTCGACCTGGCCAAGATGAGCGCGCGCATCAAGGTTTTGGAGCGCATGGACAAGGAAGCGTCGACCTACGTGGAATCCACCATCTGCATGCGGACCAATTTCACCGGTGACAAGCCTTATCGCGGCTGGAAGGGCTTGGGGCTGGCGCTGACCGAGGCCCTGGATGAGCGCGACCGGTTACGGTTGGAGAATGCCAAGTTGAAAAAGAAAATCGAAGCGACCACGGCAACGACGCTGTTCACGGAGAATTCGTAATGACGGATCGAATTGCTTTTCAAGAGTGGTTTAGCAACAGCAAGGTTGTCGATAGAAGTGGCCGACCACTGGTTGTTTATCATGGCACCAATCAGGCTATTCGATCTTTCTCATCGGAACGACTAGGCGCTAATACGGGGTCAATCAGTTCGAAAGCTTTCTTCTTTACCGACAATCCGATCGAAGCTGGCGAGTATGCGGCTATGTCCGCGAGAAAACAGGTCAGTAACGCATTGGAACGTGAGGCTAATGCCGAGCGATTATTGAAGGCGCTCGAACAGGCGAATCGTCGTGGTGATTATGAACTGGTTGAGCAACTCACTTTGGAATTCGAGGAATCAGAGTGGGAAGCAATGAGTGGAACGGAAATGGGCGCCAATATTTTACCGGTGTTACTTCAAATACGTAAACCGCTTTTCATTGATATGAACGGTGGCGCTGATCTTGAACGTATTGCAGCAGCTATTGAAATTGCGAAAGACAATGGCTCTGATGGATTGCGTCTTGATAATGTTTATGATCCCGTTGCCGAACGACCTGGTAATTTCAATACCACACAATGGGTTGTGTTCCATTCCGAGCAGATCAGCTCGATTTTCGAGTGGAATATGAATTTCATGAAGCAACCAGAGTTGCGGCAAAGTTTTCACATTGAGTGCGCGCCATGATTAAAATCCTTGATTCACATACCTAGCGACAGATTGACCGACGGAATCTTCAACCGCCCCATATGACGTTCGATGAGGCGCAAGTCCTGATCCGTGACCCCGCATGCTTGGAAATGTTCGCGCCAATTGGTCATGACGTCGGCGACTTCAAGTGCAATATGCTTTGCCTCGTCTTGATTCAGACCAAACCGGCCACATTCCGAGAGTGTGTTCTCATAGGTGGGCGACACCCCAATACGGCCGACGGAAATCGCTTGGACTCCCTCCCCCTTGACGTCAGGCACAATGTCAAACGCCTTTGAAAGTCGCCATCCGCCGTTGATAAACAGGAAGCCGTGATTCTTCAAGTGGTCGTCGGTATTGCCGCAAGCGATGTTTACGATCATGCGACGGAATAGTTCCACGCAATCCGTGGCGGGGCAGCCGATTAAGCGCATCCGGTCGGCAATCTCCATATAGCTTCCCGCGGATTCCGCTTCATTATGACCAGTCAAGCTCATAGCCGATAAATAGGGGTGACGCACCTCGCCGTCATCGGATCGATGTCGATCGAAACGCTTCACGAGCAGTGCTTCACGACTACCGAGATTGACGATCGCGGTTTCAGCGACATTGACGCCCGCCTTGCTTGCCAGCGTCATCATGGCGTATTCGGCTCTAACGACGTCGATCTCATCGGAATTCTTGCGTCTAAATTTGCTCAGCCAAAGCTGGCCATCGGCGCCCCTTACCGTTGCCTTGGGGCGCGCGCCACCCAAGCTGGTGCCATTGGCAAGCAATCGCAAGCCTTCATCGTCAATCTCACCACTTTCATCGAATTTGACCATGACGGCCTCGATGGCGGAAAGATCCTTGATTTTGATAATGGCGGGGCGAATGAGTGGTTGCTGAGCGGAGAGTCCGAAGGCTAGCGATCCGACGCGATCATCTCCGGTGAGCAATAGACGATCGAAGGCGGAAGGAATGTATCGAGAGTTTCCGGCTTTAGCCTGGTGGATGGCGAATTGCTCGTTGACCAATCGCGTACCCCATCGGTCCGGACCGGCATCGACAAGCGCGCCAAAGAGCAGATGGCTGGGATTGATGACGGTATTCAGCGGCAAACTAAGAGGATCGAGCGAGAACCCCTTAGGATGGCTACCCCAGTTGCGGCCATAGTCAAACGAAAATTCAGGACGCCCTTCGCGATGAAAACCGACGCTTGCCCGTCCAACAGCGATCCATTGCCTATCAAGATGGGTAAACACATAGAGATGTGTCGGTTGGACCGCGAGATCATAGCCCGGATCAGAAATCAAGGTCATCGCGCGCCCTCCTCCGCTTAGGCCCCAAGCGGCGGATTTCCTCTTGAAGTCCGACGGCGTCGAGCTCTGGGGCCGCCAGGCGCTTCAATTCACCGTCAAGCCGTAAGATCCATAGAGTGGTAACCAACACCCCCAGGGAGACCGTTGGGTCGCCACGCTCAAGCTTTTGAATGGTCGGCGATGAAACGAAAACGCGCTCAGCCAAGGTCGCCACGCTGAGTTTACGTCGCTTGCGCGCCAGGCGAATGTTGGCGCCGATAATGGTTAGCGTGGCGCGAACTTCATCGGAAAGACCAGAGGTGAGACGCTTGGTATTGGCCATAATCGTAAATTATCCTTGTTAATATGGCAGCATATTAGCAAGGATAATTTACATTTTCAACAAAATTAGGTTGACAGCATATTATATATACGATATAAGAACGGCATCAATCACGCATCGGGAGGTGCATCATGGGTATTGCTTTTCTGGAGAATGAGTCCTTGACCGTTAAGCAAGTCAGTCTCAAAACCGGTTTGCCGCTTAGCGCCATTTACGATCATATCAGAAGTGATGACACACCTCGGTGTCATTATCCCAATGGTCTGAATATCAAACATTTTTACGAATCGCAGCTCGTCGAATTGGTTAAGGTTTGCGGATTTGAGCGGAATCGCGGCAATACCCTCTCTTCGGTAAGCGGGTCGTCGATCGTCAAAGGCGCCTATTCATTAACATCGGACCTGACGCAACATCAGATGAATATCGATGTCGACACGCGCCATTTGATTGGGCTGCGTTTCACTCCCAATTTCAATGGCGATGACCTGATTTTGGAATCCGATGCCAACGGTCATTACGGTTGGCGCGAAAGAAAGATTGGGGTTCATGGGAGTATTTGTCTGACCCGTTACGGGTTGGAATTGGATCAGACCATTAACCGCTACGTCCTTGACCATCAAAAACAAGCTTGACGCGATGAATGCCTTGGAAAATCAGATCGTCGAAGCAACGAGAAAGCTTAATGCTGCCGAAGCCGATTTCCATTTGTTCTTGAGCACCAACAAGATTACCGTCGACGAAAACGGCAAATATCACCGCGAACTCGACATCTGAGAGCCCTGACAGACAAACCCCGAACACGATATGCCGTCGTATTCGGGGTTTTGCTTTGCTCTCGCGATCACATACCTATTACCGGCACAGGCGCTTTCTGCCGATCCAGGACGTCGCGGTTCTCATTGAGGTAAGTCTTGCTGGCTTCCCAATCGGTTTTCACCGCTTCCGGCAAATCCTTCTTCATGGCCTTCGAGATCGCGTCGGCCAGGCTCAGCATTTTTTCGCTGGGCTGCTTGAGGACCGGTTGAGGCTTAGCAGGCTGTTCGGGAATCGGCGCGGCTTGAGGCTTGGCCGGCAGGAATTTTTCCGGCACGGCGACGAAGACCGGCCGCTCCACCACCTGTCCCGCATGGGCCGTCCAGAGTGCCTGGAGTTCAGGATCTGGATTGGCCAGGGGCAGTCCACGCTGAGCGGCGATGACGGTGCAACGAAAAATGAATTCGGGCGTGCCGTCCAATTGAAGGCTCGGCCATCCCTTGGCCATGGCCTGCTCGACGATCAGCCAAGCCACCTGATCATTATCGCTGTTGGCCGTGGTTATCTTGCCGCCGACGTCATAAACCAAGGCCGCCCCCATCTTGATAGTCGCGCGAGCGCCGTCGGGATCATGGGTGACGGACGTAATGGCGGCGCGCAGATCGGGATGGATTCCGGCACTGTAAAAGGTGCTCTGCAATAAATTCGAATTCGACGCGGGCTCGGGCGGGTGCTGGCGTTGATTACCAAATAAGGGCACCAAGCCGTCCTTCGGCTTCTTCACCAATTTATTCACGAGGGTCGACCATACTCCGGTCCGATTTTCGAATTGGGTCGGATCGATCAGCTCGGTCTGAGGCGCCGGCCCAGCCGAGGCTGAACACAATATTGGCGGGGGCGCCGGCACGGGTGTCTCAATGGCGATCGCCTCAGGAACGACATCGTTCGGCTTGGTCGATTTCGAAGATGCCGGCAATACCAGCTTCTCCGGATGAGCCGCGGCGTTGACGACATAGTCAAGGCCGTAGGTCTCGATCATTTTGGCGGCAACTCGCGCCGTGGTCAGGATATCGCCGAGAACACGGTGGGGTTGGCCCGGCTTTACTTTAAAATGCTCGGCCACTTTACCCAGATTGCCGCTGCGGTTCCGTTGCTTGTCGCCCCACAGGAGTCGCCAATCCAGACGTCCGGCCGCCAGGGCGTCATTGAAGTTGGCGGCGTGCTCGACCTGGTCGTAACGCTTGAGATTGTCGACGACGACCCGATTGTCGTAGGCATCGGTATTGAAACCGGTGACCAGGCTATCGACAAAAACGGAATTGACCAGATAATCGGCGGCATCGCTAAAGGTAATTTGATCCTTCACCTGGGCCGCGGTGATGCCGTGAACCTTGACCGCCTCCGGTTCAAGGGGCAATTCCGGATTGATTAAAGTGCTGTCCTCGACGATCGAGCCGTCCGGAAAAAATTTCATATAGCCGACCTCGACAATTCCGGTGGGCGTTTTGAACCCCGTGGTTTCCAGATCGTAGATGACGACCGGCTTGTCGAGGGCTTTGGCCAACGCGAATAAAGGGGTGAATTCACGCTTCGCTTCCTCGGTGCGCGCCAAAGTCTCTTCCTGGGCCATCCCAGCTTCGGTCGATACCTGAACATTTTCCATGATGACCACCTTCCCTTAAAATCCAGGCCCATCCATCTCATCGCGACGCGACCGCTCCCGGGCGACATCCACGCTTTTCTTTTCCGGTCCGACCAGCATGATGTCCAGCGGATTGCGGAGCACCTTGAACAGCTCGTTGATGCTCATCTGGCGGAAGTTGCTCAGGTTCTCCGAGAATTCTTCCGGGAAGAAGTTGAACCCGGCCTTGCGGGCAAGGGTCATGTCATCAACCAGTTTTCGCCATTGCAATCGCATCTTACCGCACGATTCCAGCTCGTCGTCGATGGCGATCGATTCCTTGCGTGAATCCTCCATGCGGCGCTCGATAACCGAGGTGAAAGCGCCACCCTTGGCGACGACGCTCGTCATCTTGTCGATGCGTCCGCTTTCGGCGATGGTTTCGTCACCCAGTTTCTTGTTGTTGAACAAGTTGTCGCGCGCCGCGCCGAGCGCTCCTCCGGTCATGGCGTTCATAGTTTCGAACGGCAGGGCGGAGGCGCGGGCCATGAGCTGGTTCTTGCGGAATTGCAAATGCGAGATCTCCTGGTCGATCTCATCGAAGCGGGTTTTCACCGTCTTGATGAGATCGTCCATTCTGATCTGCGTGGCCGCCTGCTGTTCTCTCGATCGCAGGGATTGTCCAATCCGCAATACGCTCATTATCGTCCCCCAAGTTAAAAGTTGACCATCAAATCGGAAATGCGCAGCGATTCGCTGACGGTGCGCTGATATTCATCCGGTGAGATCGCGCGATCCTGGGACAGGCCGGGCTCGTCGACGAAAGGCTGATGATCGTAGCGCTCGACATCCTGATAATCATGGACCAGGGCCGGACGCAAGGTGGCCAGGTCGCCAGCCTCGATACCGGGGACGAAAACCATCCCGGTGCTGCCGGAGATATTGACGACGAATCCGGACGTGTCATCGTAGAGATCCTCATCGGACCCCAGTGAAATCGGATCGATCGTATCGGTACAGATGATATCGTGGGCGTCGCTGGTGTTGCTGAGCCCGATCTTGTCCGAGAAGACGATTTCCTGGTAAGCGAAGTTCGACATGAACACTTCCAAATCCATGTCGAAGGCTTGCAGGGGATTGATCTGGGTATCGCGTTGCTTGATCAGGCCGTCGGGATCGGTGGCCATGCGGAAATGCAGATCGTGCAAGAGCGCTTTGAACGCCTTGACCCCCTTGTCATCGCAAAAGTAAACAGCTTGCGGGGTCATCTTGACCTCGATGCGGTTACCGTCGCGATCGTGGGTGAACAGCTCGTTGGAGATCTCCATATTGGCGGCCATCATCCCGGAAATAACCGGCAACAGCTCATCACGATGGACGCAGAGGAAATTGCGCTTGAGAGCGCGATTTCTCATCAGGGTGCATTGAATGCTGGTTTTGTTCTTACTCACGATAGTCCACCTTTTTACTCGGGTTATCCCTGTGCTCCATTTCCCCTGTTAATGTACATTTCCCTGCAATTGCGTTGAATACATGGCGCCAAGCACGGCGCCGACCTTTTCGTCATACTGGAAACGCGTCCATTCCAATTGAAGCAAGGCGCTTTGCATCTCCAGACTTTCCTGAGTCAGTTGCTCGGGCGACGACATCTGCTTCATCTTCATATTCCAGTCGACGCCGCTGAAACGATAATTGACCAAAATGTCCATAACTTCCTGCCAGGACGGATTCGCCGGAATTTTCGAGGCATCCATTCCAGCCGATTGAAGCAGGCCGGTGGCCCAGGCATTAAGCGAGGCGGTTCCTGGAGCGGCGCCTTGCGTATTGGCCGCGGCGCGACGCGCGATTGAGTCGCTTAACGGCGCGCCGGCCATGCTGTGACGGGCGACCCTGGTGATGTAATCGGCTTTCTGTTCGGCGGTGGCGTTGTCGCCGAGCTTGTGCGGCAAGGTGTTGTTCATCATGATCATGAAATCGCGAATCCAACCGGCTGGGCCTTGCGGATGATCGGGGTCGGCGGGCGTACCGTTGGACCAGGCGCCGACATTACCGCCGGGTTGTCCGGTGATCTCGTTGGTGTTCAAGGACTTGGCGGCGAAGATGTTGTTGGCGTTGATGGCGGGGTCGACGCTTTCATCGGTTTTGCCGGTTCCATTCGCGACCGTGCCGCCAACCGCCTTGATGCGCGCATAATGATCGCTGACCAACATATTGGCGGCGGCGCTGACGCCATTCGTGGTAGCGGCCGGGTTGTTACCGCCGCCATTCATACCCCAATTGGCCTGGCTGACGCCGATCGACGAGGCGGCGAGCGAAACCGCCTGGCGTTGCGCCGGGGCCGCTTGCGCCGCGGTCACGGTATAGCAGGAATTTGGCGGTTCCAGATGGCGGCCATTGGCGATAAGGTTGCGCTCCAGTTCCCGGTATTGCATGTCCTGGGTCTGTTGGGCGGACATCAATTGACCGTTGGCCTGCGCGGTTACTTGCGTGGAAGCGTTCATGGCCTGGAGAATGCTGAGCGTGTCGTTGTGGATTTCCGAGACCAAGCTGCCCTGGATCGACGAAATGATATTTTGCGACGAAGAGTTGATGGCGTTGATCACCTCGGAGAAATTGGTGACGGTTACCGCCATTTGAGCTTGTGCCGATCCACCGCAGGTCAAACCGGCGAGCAGAGCGAAGGTCGAGAGGAGATGTTTGCGTTGCATGATTTATCGTCCAAACATCGAGTTGGCGGCATTGCTGCTGGCTTGACCGCTGATGACGGCCCAAGAATTGGATGAATCCTGCGACGTGTTGAGAATGCGGCCGCCGATGGCCGAGACCGAGGCCGGATTGCTAGCCGATCCGGTGGTCACCCCCACATTGCCGAAGTTCATGCCGCCGAAAGTGACATTCTGGGTCAAATTCAAGCCGCTCATGGATTTGCCGACAGTCTGACTTAGCGCCATGTTGATGGCGGAGCAGGCGTTGGCCGACAGAACATTGAGGATCGAGGACAGACTGGGAAACTGCGGAATCAACGAGAGACTGGAATTCAGCAGATTGTTTAGGCAGGACAGATTCCCCAGCGATTGCGGCGGCGCGAGATGGTTACCGTTGTAATCGTATTGTAGGGAGGCTTGCCGATAAGCCACGGAACGGGCGGCCAGATTTTGATCGCATCCCGGCTGAACGACCGGCGCCAAAACCGGCGCTTGCATGGCGCCCGCATCCGTTGCCGTTTGAGCCCACCCGAGATTGGGCGCCGTGAGGCACAACAGCGCCGCCAGACTGACGGTCGCGAAAGAAAGTCCCCTGTCCCTGTTCATCGTTTTCTCCTGCCCCGTATGAAACTCAAGCTCCCGCAACGCCTCGTGCCTGGATGCGGTTTCGAAATTAAAATTCAGGATGCCCTTGATCGGAGCAACAGCGCGACGCGCGATCTCGGAAACGACCTTGGTCAGAAGACGGTCGCAGGGATCGTCGCTCAATGAAATCGTGGCGGCGCCGGCGGTGAAGACGTGTTCCATCTCCCCCGAGAGACCTGGCGTCAACAATGCCTTTTCACTGCGGAGCAGCCAATCAACGCCTTTGGGGGTCAGTCGGCTTTGCGCGAATAGACCGCGATCGAGAAATTTGTTGATATGCGACACATAGGTGGAGGGTCGGCCGAGATTCCTCTTGACCATGATGTTCAAAAGAATTTGCTCATCATTATAGGGAATGAACCGCGGCTCGGGTCGACGGCCGGATTCCCATGGCAAGAAACGGGCGCGCCGAGAGAATTCGACCGGACCATGACCGGGAATATCGATCGTCGCCACCGTCTTGGGTAAACTGGATGCAATGATTTCCCGGGCGCAAATCGACATGAGCGCGTTGGGCTGGGCGATGGCGCGCAAATCCTGAGCCGAGAGATCGACGTAAGGAAAACGGCCGAGTACATCGCCGATGGGGTGCAGCCCCTCGTGGGGACTTGCCTCGCCGGTCGAGCCGCCCCCATCCTTGACGTAATCGCCGGCATGACGGAGCAGTAAGGTGTTGACACCGGATTTGGAGGCGCGATCAAGCAGGCTCAGCAGGCTTTCCGAGGACAACGATTGCCCGTTGGTGCGGGGATAGGACATCAGGCCGCGCTCATAAGCCTTCTGGAGCATGTTCTCGGTTTTCGCCATGGGAATACCCAATTCACCGCTAGCCCTGAACAGCAGGCCGCCCATGGTCAAACCGCGCGCCGGCGGCAAAACATCCTCGATCGACGAGGCGTTCCTGACGGTCAAGCGCAAGGAGGCGTCGATCAGGCGTTGGGCCTGGGCCGGCGACGTCACCGGGACCGCGGCGGTGAAGAATTCACCCTTATGCCCAGGGCAAACCAGGGTAACTTCGCCAATCTCCATGGTGATTTCATTTTCCTGACGATTGACCTCGCCCAAAAGGCCGGTCAGGACACGACCGGCGGCGATACCGTCATGGGACAGGGTACCGCCGATCAGGCGATCGGCGACGGCACGGGCGCGGCCTGGAACACAAAGGCGGTGATCGAGCGGAGCGCGTCCAGCCAGGGCCTTGCGCATATCGCCGATGGTAAGCTTGGTCAAGGTGGCGCGCGTGATCGACTTCGCCGATTCGCCGATCAGGAAGGCCACGTCGCTGGCAATGACGTCGCCTTCCTGATCGGCGTCGGTCATGATGACGACATGACGATGAGCGCAAAGCGATTTCATCGACTCGACCAGATGACGATTGGAAGGAGCGCGCAGGATTTCGCGGTACTGCTCGTCGATACCCAGGGGCGTCAAACCCTCGGGAAAGCTCATCACATGACCGCGAGTGGCGAACACCTCGCCATCGATACCCAGTTCGCCGAGGAGATGATCGAAGACGGCGATCTTGCCCGGCGCTTCGATGATAAAGACCGGCGGCGATGAAAAACCCAACGGGTTCCTGGCCTCCGATTGCTGACGTGACGGAAAGCGCGCGACTTGCGGGGTAGTCATGACGGCACCTGTAGCGCGCTCATATCGTTACATCCCCGGTCCGCGAAAGTGAGGGGAATCGACCTTGATCTCCGAGGTGGTTTGAGTCACCGGAGCGATCAAGGCATGGTGATGGACGGCCGCGGTGAATTCGGGATGCGAGGCGGTAACACCGCTCAACAGATCGATAACGGCATCGCGAACCTTACTGCATTCCTCTGCGCTATAGCGTTTACGAGGGTCGCTGATGGTGTTGTCGAACCGCTTGCAGAGGAAGCGGTTGATGTGCTCGATACCATTGAGGCTCGTGGTCAATTTGCTGATATTGGTATTGTCGGTATGAACGCGGTGCAGCATCTGCTGGGCGATACCGACAATCTCGACGGAGCGCCCGTAAAGGATGACCGCCGCGGTATAATCGCTGGCCTCCATGGACTCGTCACCGAACTGAATCATCTGATCGGCGAGACCAAGATATCCGGTGACGGCGTTAAAGCGCTCAACTATGTGGTCGTTGGCAGCCATGATGGATTCCTCCAAATTCGTACTCTATATATAATACTGATAAATGGTTTGCGTTTCACTAAAAAAAGCATGGGTTATGAAGTTTTAATTTGACAAATCATGGGGCTTGTTTTTCAAAAATCGAAATTCCCCTGAAACCCCTTATAAACTGCCAAAAATTAACTTTTTCGGTCTGAAAAACTTAACAATATTGTTATGGAAAACCAGGTATACATCCAGGTGTGGTTGCTGTCGAATCATCGACACAAGATCTGGTGAGGTTAACCGTATCGTCTATTCAAGACGGAATAAGGTCATTTCCTTCCGCCTCGACCGCGGTGTCGGCGAAGCGATAAAGATAGGGCACCATATTCCTTTGATCGGAGGGGGCGCGACCGAAATTGCGCAAGAGATTCTTGAGGTAGGCGCCGTTGATGCTTTCGCAGGTGTAGAACAAGTTGGCGACCAGGAATTCCGTCATATTGGGCGGCAGCTTGTCGCTGTATTTGATGATGCAGTTACGCAGCGTGCCTTGCGAGACGCCGTTCTTGGTTTCGAATTCCTGCAAATAGATCTGCTTCATTTCCTTGAGCGCGTCGTTAATCTGGCCAGGCTCCAGACTCAATAGCTTGGAGAGGACATGCACGTCACGTGCCGTGGGAGCGACATAATTGTGTTTCTTGGCGTTATCCTTGAGCTTATCCCAGAAAGCGGCGAAATGCCCAGGCACCTTGGCGGCGATGGTAAACCCGGAAACCGAGCTGATCTCATCTTTCGTTTCGGTCATCGACCCCCAATAAGCGTTCCAAGCAAATTGAATCGGGCTTGGCGGCGTGGTTTGCTTGATGAGCTGATTGATGGCGACGCGCGCATCGCTTTGCTCCATGGCTTGCCAATTCTTCTGATCTCCCAGACCGCGAATTTGCCGCGCCGTCCTGAGCGTTGGGTACACATAGGATTTCAGCAGCTCGGCGAAATAGAGGCGGAACTGCGAGCTGGTCAGAAAGGGATAAGGGACGAATGAGCGTTTAACCGGAGTGTGGACGCGAAAGGCGTCGAGCAGGCGGCCGATCCGATGATTGAGGGCGTCGTCGAAAGCGTCGAAATAGGCGCGCTCAGCTTCCGATCGCGGTTCGCAAATTTCCGTGAACAGCTCGTTGTCGATGGTGACCGGCTTGATTTCGATTGGGGCGGTGCCAGGTTTCTGGGGCGCGGCACCCGATGCTTGACCGGACCGCTTTTTCTTCGCCTGCGTTTTCTTTACCGCCGGTTTCCCGGTCCTTAGGCCGAAGATGGAGCCCAGCTTGCGTTTTACGGTGCCGCCTTTTTTGTAGACGGTCCGGGCGTTTTCCCGAATCGAGTTCACCACCTGTCTGATCAGGCTCGCCTTGGGTTCGCGAATATGACCGACATGTTCAAGCATGCGCTCGCACGCCAATTCGATGAAGGCGAGATCGTTGCGATCGCCATCGGGCGGCATCACTCCCTTGAAATCGCCCTTCTTGATCGCATGCAGCGCTTCCGGCTCCATGAGCTTCATGGCATTGACGACGATCTCCTGGAAAATATGGTGAATCTCCTCGGGATCGTAATTCGTGGTGATGGCGGTGTCGGATAGGATCGCCTTACGGATGCTGAGAAGCTGAGGTAGGGACAGGTGACTCGTTAATTCCGACATTTGCACGAATTTACGATGAAAACGCTCGGCGGAGAGATCGCTATTGAAAATATGGTTGGGGCGAAGGGCGTGCGCATTCATGGTTGCTCAGTTCCATTATTGACCGGGACCGACGCCAAAAGTGGCGTGCAGAATATTAAGGAGGAGAACGATATTGGCCGCCATGGCCCCACCGAAGATAAAAACCGCGGCATTGCCAAAGCTGCCTCCTTGCGATTCACCGCGACCGATGGCCCTGATCATGAACAACCCACGAACATAGGCGACGATACCGATGAATTGAGCCCAGCGCATATACGCATTGAGGATCTGCGCCGATTGGGAAATGGTGGCATTGGCCGAGGCGTAGGAAAGAATCTCGGAAGAAGTGGAAATGGACGAGGAACCGAAGAGGGTTTGTTCGACGAAGCTCAGAAAAGTGCTGGCGGAGATCAACAGGATTCCGGCGACGAATTCAGCGGTGATGTGAGAGGGCTTGACATGCCCGCCCCGTTGACCGGACACCTCGATAATAGAGTGAATAGCCATGGCCATCATGATGAGGCCGGAGCTAAAGCAGATCGTCCCGATCATGTCGTAAAGCCCTGGGAGCGAGCCGATCGCATTGGATAGCGGCGTCGCCATTTCACTCAGACCTTGCGAAACGGAGCTCTGGATATTGCTCAACAGATTCTGGGGGGGCGGCGGTACTATTCATTAAATCTTACTCCGCCTCGCCCAGGTTCAATTGACGCCCTTCAGCGGCAATCCCCTGATCGGTCACGACGCGCCAATAACCGTGATGAGACGCGCCATCGATGGCGATGACCGTGCCCCAACCCGGAATCGGTTGCCCCACGCCATAATCGTTGATGTCCGTGGTGGAATCGGTTGCGGACGAATTGCCGGAAGATACCCAAACGCGATCGCCGGATACGGCGCGAATGATCAGAGCCTGTCGCACCGGCGCGGCATTAACCGGGACGGCGGCGACTTTAGCGACCGCGGCGGCAACCTCCTCGTTAAGAGGCTCGACGTCTTTCTTCGTAACGGCCTTCCTGTCGACGCGAGGATGCGTAACCCTCACGGTTTGACGATGTTCCGTCTTCGGAGCCGCGTCGGCCTTGGCTGATTTGCTGGATTCAAGGGCGGCAAGCCGCGTCTCGATACCGGCAAGCCGCGAGTCCTGTTTGATGAGCACGTTCTTGATGTCCTCGATCACCGAATCGACGCGCGACAGATGAGCTTCCTGTTGATCGGCGGTCGCCTTGAGGGCATCGACGATAACTTTCGAGGCGCTCTCGACGCGAGGTTCCGGCTCTACCTGTTGCTCGGAAGGTTGCGTGGCTCCAGTTTGCTGGGCATCGTCGGCCGGTTGAGCGTTAAATTGAAGCGGGCCGAAAGATTGCCCCTGAAGAGGCGCGGCGCTCGCTTGTTGGGGCTGAACCTGTTGAACTGGGGTCTGTTGAGCTTGGGCCGCGACCGGTTGCTGGACTTTCGGGGGCGGAAGCTGCGCCTGCTGTTGCTGTGCTTTGGCGGCAGCCTGTTGCTGCTGGGTACCGCCGGTAATGGCCGCCCAAGCGAAGACGCCCAGGATCAGCGCGACAGCGGTGCCGCCGAACAAATAGACCTTGGAGATCCCTCGCTTTTTGGGGGTATAGGAGGTCACCGGTTCCGCGACTAGATCTTCTTCGAAAGGCGGTTCCTCGGCGAATTGCTCGTCACCGATAAAGTCGCCATTCTCATCGAGAGGATGATGCTCAAACCCATCGTCGTGCTGAGTATGGTCGTGCCCATGATCTTCATGAGCGACAAAATGCTGATCTTCGGTCAATCTACTCATAATTCATCATCCTCATTACAGATAGGCTATTTAACGAGCTCGTGGACACTGGACAGGAACATGATGCCGATGCCGCTATTGGCGTACATCTTGACCAGCGGTCCCTTGGGGGCCGCCTCGCCCACATCGGCGGAAACCTGGGTGCCGAATTGACCGAGCCCGGCCATCATGGCTTGCTTGGTCGAAGCCGCCGGCGTCGCCACCGTAACCGCCCCAGCCCCCGATACGACGGCGGTCTGTCCGGCGGAAGCCATGGCGGTGGCCATGCCGGACAAGAACTTCGCCCCCAACATCAGGCCGTAGCGCTCCACATAACGAGGGTCGTAGGAATCGGCGATGGTGGCGGCGTCGGTATCGGGATCGATGACCACGGCATCAACCGTGTAATCCTCGCCATTGAAAACCATCTTGTTCAGCTTCAGGACGAAACCGGACGCTTCCTTGTTGATGCTGGAGACACCCGACAATTTGGCGCCGCGCAGTTTACCGTCGACGATCTCAACCATGACCGGGGTGCCGGGTTCATCGGAATTGATCGGCAGCACATTGCGGCCGGGGACGATGGCGCCCATGGTGTAAATGACCGGGCCGGTCTGTTTTCCGCCCGAGACTTTCTCGGTTAAGTCCGCCGCGGCCTTCGAAGTCCCGTCGGAAGCCCCTTTCAGCAGCGAGGCGGAAGCCACGGAAATGACGTCAGGCTTGCTTTTTTTGGTCCAGCTCTCCATGAGGCCCTCGGCTTCCTTCAGCTTCGCGGTCAGCAATGCCTGACTGCTTTCGGCGATCGCCGCTTGTTGCCGCTGAACCTCGACTTGATGAAGTTGTTGCTGACGAGGATCGGGTTGCTGTTGCTGCGGTTGCTGAACCGGATCGGCTTCCACGGCGGCTTGCTTAAAGCCCACGCCCATGGTGGGGATGGCGGACCCGCCCGTCTTGGCGGCTTCCTCGGCATGTTGCTTGTCCGCGGTTTCCAGGGCCTTCTGATAATAAGGAGAGTTCATCTGCTCCTTGCCGCCGACCGTGGAGTCCACTTCCGGCACCTTGGTAATCCGATCGACCGCGATAGTGGGGTGATTGGCGTGCCAAATCGACCAACCGACGGCGCCAACCGCAAGCCCGCCGATGGCGACCATGATCCGCCAACTGGTCGATTTCGACTGCAATTTCAGGTTTTCCATCAACTTAGCCATTACAGCCCCCGTTCTTTGGTCGAGCCCGTGTCGGGCGTGATATCCAAGGTGACGTTCACCGTCTTGCCGTTCTCGCTGACAATGACCAGCGGCACATCGGGGAGCTCGCAGATGTTCATGCCGGTCGCGTCATCATCGACGGAGTATTGGATGCAGCCCGGCGACCTGACGATGTTGCGCGATTTGATGTACAGGTGACTGTTGTATCTCCAGGCTTGCCCGGTCATCCCGGTAACCCTCAGTTCATCGGCGCTGGCGGGTGGAATGCCGTGGAGAAAATTGTTCAAAACGGCGTCGCCAACGATCGGCATGCCAGCCTCGGCGCTAGGCGGAGGCGAAGCCGGTCCGCGACTGGCCAAGCGTAACCGGACGCTGGAATTCAAATCCGACGTGCCCGCCGCGAGATCGATGACGAGCGGCATGGAATAGCCCTTGAGGTAAATCACCGCATTTCCCTGGGCGTACATGGTGTTGGGACGCACATAAATGTAGTGGGCGTCGTCCACGGGCTTGTCGATGGTGAAATCGGTGGGATTACCGTTCACGACTTTATCGATCGGCCAGGGGTGTCCGGTGACATCGAAAACCGAAATAGGGGTGACATAATCTTTATAGAGGGCCAGCATGGGGTTACCGTTGCCGGGCTTGATCGCCACATCAAGTTGAGTCTGTTTGGGCTTGGGGCGATTGGGTCCGCTGGTTGCCGCGGCGCGTTGCGTGCCGTCAAGGGACTCGTGAAGGGCGCGAATTTCATCGGGAGACATGGACATCAGGGTTTTCAGCACCACTTTGAATGCCTCGGCATTATCCTTGACGTCCTGCTTGCGGCGCAGCTCTTCGGTTTCCTTGGTATCGGGAAGCGGCGGCAATTGCATTTGCGCGCCTGGTTTGGCGGAAGGTTCGGCTTGATAGGTTTGCGGAACGATCTCGTCGGCATGCGCGGGCGAGAGGGCCGACAACACCCCGCAGATGGCGGCGCTCAAAAGCCATTCACGCCGCCCTTTTCGTTGTATAATACCCATCTTCCTGTCCCCTGTTGATCCGCGAATCTGTTTTGTATTGTCAGTATAATACAAATGCAGTACGGCTGTGGTGAAAAGTTTCCGCTTTTAACGACGGTTTGACGCGCCAGGTTCTTGGTTGAGCAGCTCGCGCAATTTCGCGGCGCCATAGAGCAATCGAGCGCCGTACAAGGTGAAGTACAGGATGAAAATGATCGAGGTCGCGATGTTGACGGTGACCTGGAACGGACCAAGCAGCGAGTTGTTGCTCAAGCCACCAAACCACCAGTAAAGCAGACCGGCCGAAATTCCAGCCGCGATTATCAAGGCGCCGACACCGACGTAAGTGTTGACGCGGACGTCGCGAAGAGTGGCGTGCGTTTCCCTGGTGATCAGATCGGTGCCGTCTTTCTTGGCCAGCATGATGTCTCGACACCCCTTGATGTAACGCCAGGTGTTGACGATCGACCTGGGAAAGCCGAACAGCAGGGGGCCGGCCGGAATCAGCCACTTGGCAATGCGGCGCTTTTTCACGGGTTGATCGACGTCAGGGTGATCAGTATTCGTCATGAGTCTTCTCCTTAAGCGCTTTGAGGGTGTAATCCGGATTGAAGGTTTGGCGCTTCATTCGCACCAGCTTGACATTGTCGGGATGGGCTATCGGCAGAGGATAAAGCGGCTCAAGTTTACCGGAAGCGCGCCCCGAACGATGATGGGAATAATGAGCGGACGCGGAATCGGAGGCCGCATGCCCCATGATGGCGGCCACTTCCTCGACCGGATAAACCAGTTTAAGATCCGCGGCCAAGGCGTGACGGCACGAATAGAGGGAATAGTGCTTCTTGAGCCAGATATCGCGGCAGGCTTGCGCAATCAGCTTGGCGATCGTCTTCATGAAGGAGCGGCGCGCCTGAGGACTCAGGTCATAAGCCTTGATCAAGTCGATCGTCTCACGGATCACGCCAATCAAGCCGTCGGGCATGTCGGTCAACATCAGGATGCGTATCGCACCGCAGGCACGGGCGCGCGAATCCTCGATGTTGACGTTGTGCTTGGCATTGCGGACCACCAGGGCCGGACAACCATCCACGCGTTCCACCTCGGCGTTCCACCATTCGACCGGGCGCAATCCGACCAAGCGGCTGGACAACAGCATCCGGGCGGCGATCCCGGCGTAGGGACTGCGCTTGTTGCTCAGGACCGTCAATAATTTAGCGAGATCCTCCTTGGGAACCGGGCGGGCCTTGTCGCGGCGAAAATTGCGGGTTTCATCGGACCCGCCGCTCTCCTTGGCGGCCTGGCGCAACTTGGCCAGCCTGATGCCGGCCATGGATGAGGAAATGGCGCGCAATCGGTCGGCGGATTGGGCGCAAAGATCGGTGGAAGCGCGGAATTCAGCATTGAGCTGCATCAGGACGTGGAGTAGGGCCGCGCGATACCCCCTCCAGGTGGCCGGACTCAAATCGTTGACGAGCGTGTCGATCACCCAATCGGTAAAGCCTGACAAGCCGGGCTTGTCGGCGTGCTGGTCGAAGTGGATGCGGCGGTCGATGGGGCTGGATTCCAGCCATTTAGCGATGAGGTCGGCGAATTTCTTGGTGTAACGATCGTTGGTGTCGTCGGTCTGGGTATTAAGCGGAATTATGACGATGGGCGTGGCGTTGGGGAGCGCGAGGACGGTCAGGATTTTGATGGAGATGAGCGGATGGGTTGATGATTCCCCCCGTTGCCGCGCCAGAAACGCCTGTTGCGTCTCTGTGTCTCCGTCCGTTGTGTCTCCGTCGTCAGCCGCGAGATTGGTTTCAACCGCCGGCGCCCGGTCATCATGAAAATACCCCTTGCCACCCAAGATTCCGCGAGCTTGGGGGTTGTCTTGATCCATATTGGCGGGAAAAGGCGCGGCCTGATTGGGGGTGGCCATGCCGCTTTCCGCTGGGGACAACATCCTTTCGTTATTGTCGATACTCATTTTTACCCCTAATAAAATAAATTTTCGCTGCCTGTCATCAATTCCACCCAACTCGATATCGGATTACAAGTTTTGTGTTACTCATAGAATACAAGATTTTTATCGAAATGTGGAAATTTTTGCCAGTCTCCACGAAGGAACTCATTGTCTCTTGATTGTCTCCATTCATTTTTGTCAGACAAATGTCAGTCGTTTGTCTGACAAAAATGAATAATATACGTGAAACACCTTATTTAAGGAGGAATTATCGGCGCTATCGCCGTCCATAAAGCGTATTTTGTCAGACAAATGTCAGTCGTTTGTCTGACAAAAATGAATAATATACGTGAAACACCTTATTTAAGGAGGAATTATCGGCGCTATCGCCGTCCATAAAGCGTATTTTGTCAGACAAATGTCGGACAAATGGCTGACAAAATTCGCCAATTTTATAGGTTTCTCTCGTTAATGGATGTGAAACGACTGGTTTCAGGTGATTTTTCCGCGTCGATCAATATTTTTCAGTCAATTTGTGGCTCTTCTCACCTCTTATCATCTCTTCGATATTTATTGAGTATGTTCGCTGGTTTGCGCTATATTTGGGTGGTGAAATTCATCGCCTCCCCTGTCGGTGCAATCACAAAGAACCCCGCCGGACCCCCTGTATCCGGCGGGGTTCAGCTTTTTAGGTTTGTATCGTATATTGGAATTACGGTCAGCTCTACGCCGTCATTCTTAACGAGAGGCTGTTATCGGGTACTGGTTTAGCGGAAGCTGATGCGGTGAAAGCCGACCGCAACTCGTCGAGCGACCAAGGGGTGGCTGTAGTGGCTTGGGCGGGTTCCTGGTTGGAAACGGCGTTGGCCAGGACATAGTCGTGGTGTTGTTGTGGAACATATGGCAACGACCGCCCCTCACGGCCCACAGCTTCCAGGCACAGATCGCGGTCACGATGTTGTTCGGGGACATATTCAAGCGCAAAACCACTCTGCCGAACAGCTTCCAGACAAAGGTCGCGGTCGCGATATTGTTGTGGAACACATGTCAGCGCAAAACCACTCTGCCGTACCGCATCCAGATATAGATTGCGGTTGTGATATTCTTCTGGAACATACTCTAGCGCCCAACCATTCTGCTTCACCGCTTCCAGATACAGGTCGCGGTCGCGATATTGCTCGGGAACATGTTTCAACGCCCAACCACTTCGACTAACAGCCGCCAGACACAGATCGCGGTCGCGATGTTGCTCGGGAACATGCACCAGTGCAAAACCATCTTGCCTTACCGCTT
>Ga0316224_1001164_pt1 | contig 30817 bp, 26 predicted proteins | sample TBH18013metaG_FD_206254 | JGI IMG/M metagenome (GOLD analysis project Ga0316224, IMG submission 206254) | Freshwater microbial communities from Trout Bog Lake, Wisconsin, USA - TBH18013 | ecosystem: Environmental > Aquatic > Freshwater > Lake > Hypolimnion/Profundal zone | place: USA: Wisconsin... | reverse complement strand
CAAATGACCCAACCGACCATTCCATCCCTGGCTCCTGTTCTCCGGTTGCCTGGAGGCAGCGAATCGTACTCGCGTCGAGCCGGGCAAGGACTTTTTTCGGAGGTCAGGAGATGTGTGGGTACTTTAGAGCGGCGAGTAGGCCATGATCGGGATTCCGTTCCTGGCGCACCAGGGCAGCAGATCGAACTCAATCCCGCGACTATCGGGATGATACAGCACCTGATTCGCGGCGCACCCGTCGGGCAGTTCCTCCATGTCATCGGTGTCGAAATTCGACACGCCCCAGTGGCGGATTTTCCCGGCTGCCTTCAAGACTTCGAACGCACCGACCGTCTCGGCCAGATCGTAGCCGCCGCGCCAATGCAGCAAATACAGATCGATCATGTCCGTCTTCAGGCGCTTCAAGCTGCGCTCGCACGCGGACGCCACCCCGGATCGGGAGGCGTTCTGCGGCAGCACCTTGCTGACGATGAAGACCTTGTCCCGGATGCCGGTGACCGCCCTGGCCACGACCTCTTCCGCGCCGCCGTTGGCATACATCTCCGCCGTATCGATCAGGGTCATCCCCAGATCGACACCCAGACGCAGCGCGTCGGCTTCCTGCGCGGCATTGCCGCCACGTTCACCCATATACCAGGTTCCCTGCCCCAGCGCGGGAACCGTCTCACCGTCCGGTAGAGCAACCGTGCGCATCAGACTGACAACCCCTCCGCCACCCGCATCACTCGCAGGAAGTTAGCGCCCCACAGCTTTTCAAGGGCGCCCCGGTCGTAGCCCCGGCGCATCAGCTCAATCGTGATGTTCGGGCTTTGGCTAGCGTCGCGCCAGTCGGAGATCCAGCCGCCGCCATCGAAGTCCGAGGATATCCCAACATGGTCGATGCCGATCCGGTTGACCGCATAATCGATGTGATCCGCGAAATCGGAAACCTTGACGTCCTCCGGCCGGGCGTTCGGCTTCAGGAAGGCGGCGACGGCGGTGATCTGGATCACCCCATGCACGTCGCGGATCACGTCCAACTGCCAATCCGTCATGTTGCGCGAATGATCGCACAGCGCACTGACGCAGGAATGCGTCGATACGATCGGCGAGCGGGATTCCTCCGCCGCCTGCACCATGGTGTCGCGCGAGGTGTGGGCGACATCGACCAGCATCCCGACCCGGTTCATCATCCCGATGGCTTGGCGTCCCAACGCCGACAGACCGCCGTGCTCCACTTCCCGGTCCCCGAGATCGCGGCGCGGGTTGCAGGAATCCGCCAGCGCGTTGTGGCCGTTATGGGTCATCGTCATATAAATGGCGCCGCGTGCCCGAAATGCCGCGATCCGGGTCAGGTCGGCGCCGACCGCGAAGCCGTTCTCGACGCACGGGACAATGGCGAGGACCCCGTCGGCTTTGGCCGCCACGATCGCATCCGCCCGGTTGGCAATCCGCACCACCACAGGCGAATCCACCGCCGCCATCTCATTAATCTGGTCCAGCATCGCAATGGCTCGGTGGTACGCGGCGTCTTCAGCCGCCGGCGTGCGTCCGGTTTGCGGCACATACGCCACAAAACAGGCGGCACTGAGTCCACCGCGAATCATCTTTGGCAAATCCACCCGGCGTGTTCCATCCTGGAACGGGTCCGGACCGGTTGGCCAAGGAATGTCAACATGTGTATCCAGCGTCACGATGGTCCGGTGGATAGAGAGTGCGTCAGGCTGAATGGCATCGTTCATGCCGACAGGCTTACAGATAACCGCGTCGCGCGGAAGAGGTTGGAGCGATAAAATGAGAACAGCAGTGTGGCTGTCGGTCGGGTTCGTTGCACTAAGCGGCGGTGCCAATGCCGCGACTCAGGAGCAAATTGGCAGTTGGGTACTCAGCTGTCCGGGCGACAAGCCGGGAGCGGAATCGTGCATCATGCGTTTCAACAAACGGTTCCTCGACAAGGGCGGCATCACCGGCGATCTGGAAATTCAGGGGCAGGGCAAGTTCCTGGTGCCGGTTATCGCCCTGCGCGGCCTGTCGCCAGAGATCCTGATGGCCGCATCGCTGGCCGGCAAGACCGAGGCATCGATCCAGTTCGGTAGCGGTCCGCGGGAGGACCTGACCTGTTCCGCCGGCAGTTCGGGTTACATCTGCGCGCCCAAAGACGACGCTACCGCCAAACTGGCCGCCGGGTTACAGGGCGCTCGGTCTGTCACGGTGCGGATCGGGGTGTCGATGGCCGGCATGACCCCACTGCCGCCGCAGGAAAAAGCCCTGGAGCTGTCCGGCACGAATGAGGCCATGGCCAAGCTGCGAATCGCCGGCCCGTCGCAGGTGCCGACCGCCATGACCGGGCCGATGGCCGCGATGGCATCGCAGTCACCGGAAGGCATGATGGGCATGGCAGACAAGATGCTGAAGGCCGCCGGTTATCCGAACGGCGTTCAGCAAATCCAGGCGCTGATGGCGAAGTATATGAAGGGGTCTAAATAACCCCCTCCTCCGCCAGTCGTTGCACATCGGATGGCGTCATGCCGAGCAGTTCGGTCAGCAGCCATTCGTTGTCCTCGCCGTAACCGGGGGCGCCGCGGTTGATCGGGCCGCCGATATAGGCCGGGGTTTTTGAGAGTTTCATCGGCAGTTCGTACACAGGCCAGGTGCCGATTTTGGTGCCGGTGACCTCGGTCAGCCACTTCAGGTGTTTCAACTGCGGATCGTTGTCGCAGCGGTCTTCGGCGTTTTGGCAGACGCCGGCCGGGACGTTGGCGTTTTGTAGAGCCATCATCACGTCTTCGGCGCTGCGTGTGGCTGTCCAGGCCCCGATGGTGGCTTCCAGCGCGTCCTGGTGCGCCAGACGGTCATTTAACGAGGCGAATCGTTTGTCGTCCAACCACTCGGTGTGGCCGGCGACGCGGGCCAATGCGTGCCATTCGGCTTCGGTGAAACAGGCAATGGCGACCCAACGGTCGTTGCCCTGGCAACGGAACGCTCCGTGCGGCGCGGCTGGCTTGTAGGGGGACCGGTTGCCGTAACGACGCCATTCCCGCCCGTTCGCCGACCAGTCGAGAACCGATGTTCCGGTCAGGAACGTTCCCGATTCGCATTGCGATGCGTCGATCCACTGGCCCTCGCCGGTCTGGTCACGGTGATATAGCGCGCCCAGCAAGGCCAGCGCGTACCCGTAGGCACCCATCCAGTCGAGATAGGAATAGCCCCAACCAACCGGCATCGCCGGTTCCGGCAAGCCGGACATATCGGCCTGCCCGCCGAACGCCGCCGCGACCGGGCCAACGGTGCGCATCCGGCCATAGACGCCATGCGCGCCCATCCCGGCCTGCTGAATATAGATGATGTCCGGGCGAATTTTCTTCAGTTCGTCGTAGCCAAGGCCGAGACGCTGCAACACGCCGGGTGAAAAACCCTCGGCCACGACATCGCAGATACGGACCAAATCTTTCGCGATCGCCAGTCCTTTCGGGTGGCGGATATTCAACGAGATCCCGCGCTTGCCGGCGTTCTTGTTGTTGAACTGGCCGCCCATGTTGAGGTCTTTGACCCCCGGCAACGGCCCGGTCGCGGCATCGCGGGCCTCACGCCCTCCGACGGGTGCCATCGCCGCCAGTCGTGTGTCGGGATTGTCCTTCCACTCCACCTTGTAGCTTTCGGCCCCCATCGCGGCGAGGAAACGCGTGCCGCCGGCGGAGGCCAGGAACCACGCGAAATCGAGGATCTTTACCCCCTGCAAGGGGAACGGCTTGCCGTGCAGGGCCGATATGACAGGGTTTACATCCCCCTTGGGCTGAGCCGGGACTGTCGGGCGGCGCGGCGCTTCCGCCAGAACGGATTCGGTGTCCTCACCCAGCAGCGGGGCGCGGCGGCCGACCTGCCAGCTTGTCTTTGTCGTCAGCCATTTGCTGGTGGGGTAGCAGAACGACCTTCCGTGTTCCGGGTGATACACCTCAGCGAAGGATTTGCGCTGGATCCAGTGTTCGTCGAGCGCGTTCTCATGCGGCTTGCGCAGCGGCGCCCACAACAGACCAGCCTCCTGAGCCTCCAGCCACGGCATGTCTTTGTAGGTCCATGCCCGCGTGAAGCGTTGCACGACGTCGATCATGTGGGCTTTGGTTTCGTCGCTGGCGGTCGAACCGGGCACTGCGCGCGCCTTCAGATCGGCATCCGGCGGCGGCGGTTGCAGATCGGCCTGCATGCCGTATTTCGACAGCAGCGGCACCAGCGCCATCAGGTCGCGCGCGCCCATGCCGTGCCCGATATACCACCGCCCATCCTTGGTATGCATGATCCCGGGCGAGTGGTTCGGCATCTCCAGCGCATGCCGGCAGGTCAGCCGCCACAGCGGCACCCGCCGCATCACCCAGTGCATGATGTCGAGTTCGGGGTTTTTCGACACTGCCTCGTGCACCGCGACGGACACGTCCTGGCCGTGGCCGGTGCGATGACGCGCAATCAGGGCGGCGATGATGCCGGTGGCGAGTTGCTCACCCGCGATGTGGTAGGCGTGCCAGACCTGCGGCGCGATCGGTGGCGCATCGTAATGCAAAGTCGGATCGGGATCGTAGCCGCAGTTCATCATCACGCCACCCAGCGCGAGATGAATCAGATCCGAGGCTTTGAAATCCGCCCATGGGCCGTCGTCGCCGAACGGGGTCATCCGGGCGGTCACCAATTTCGGAAACCGAGCGTTCAAAGCCGCACGGTCAAGACCGAGCGCGGTGTTCAGGGCGCCGCATGAAGAATCCAGCAGAATGTCGGCGCCGTCCAATAATCGGATCAGCGTTTCGGGATCGGCGGCGATATCCATAGCCACGGATTTCTTGCCGCGATTGTAGTTCCAGAAGAACAGCGACCGTTCCTTACCCGGCTCATCGTCCAGGAACGGGCCGATGTGGCGGGTGGCATTGCCCTCGGGTGGCTCGATCTTGATGACTTCACAGCCGAGACCGGCGAGCAACAGGCCGGTGTATTCAGCGCGTTCGTCGGCGATTTCGATGACACGCAAGCCGGCCAGCATGCCGGGGCCGGCGTTACCCATCATCTCACCGGGGCCGGTGGAGAGTTCGGTCATTTCTTGTTTCCTCCCGAGGATCGCGGATCAGGGTCGCGTGCGCGCCAGCATTTCCAGCAGAATGGCGTTGACGGTGTCGGCGGATTCGTACGCCGCCCAGTGGCCGGTGGCGGGGATCAAGCGGATGTCAGCATCCGGGCAATGGGCGCGCAGGGTGGCGACTCGTTCCGGTCCCTTGGGGTTGGCCGGTGCGTCGAGTTCGCCCCACATGCCGTTCAGCGGCGACACCAACTGGTCGATCGCCTTCATGATGGCGCCACTGCGGGAGATCGCCGGCGTGCGAAGGCGCGAGCGGACGGTGTTCCAGTCCTGGATTTCAATGGACAAATCGTCGATCTTGGCCGGGTCGGCAATCATCAGGCGATTGAGATTGATTCGATGGGTGTCCCGCCGCTCCTGCCCGTCCAGGTGGCGCACTTTCTCCAACCGTACGGCCGAACCAAGGGCGCCGACGCCGGACGACCCGATGATGGTGACGGAGCGGACCCGCTTGCCACGAATCGCGCCGACGCAGGCCGCCATGGTGCCGCCGAAGGAGAAGCCAATGACCTCGTACGAGGTGTCCGCGCCGACGACGGCGTCGATCCCGTCGGCGACGATGCCTGCGATGGAGAATGCATCGTCCCCGTCGGGCGGGAAGTCGGATTCACCGAGGCCGGGAAGGTCGGGGACCAGCACGCGATAGGTTGGGACCAGCGCCGGGATGGTGCGGATCCAGTGGCGCCACGATCCGGCGCCGCCGTGAAACAGCACGACGACCGGGGCAGTGCCGCCGGATTGGTCCCACAGGTGCCAGATCATCTTGCCCTCGCCGCAAGGCGTTTCGAAGCGGGTGGCCTGCTGCTGGACGCGGTCCAGGATGGCGTGCGGGTCCTCGATAATCTGGTCGTTCATCCTGGGGTGGTCCTCTGTTTTCGGTTGGGCACCAGTTTATAGACAGGCTCTGGCCGGTGCCAAATCCTCACAGGTATTCGTCGGCCAGTGCCAGGTCGCGGATCGCATCCACAGGACCGCTTCGCCGCACTTCGCCGCCACGCATCACGTAGCCGCTTGTCGCCAGTTTCAAGGCCGGTCGAGCCATCTGTTCGGTCATCAACACCGTCGTGCCGCGGGCGCGCAGTTGCAGGATCGCGTCGCTGATTTGCCTGATCCAGACGGGGGCGAGGCCAAGAAACGGTTCATCCATCAGCAACAGTTTTGGAAACGACGCCATCGCGCGCGCCAACGCCACAATCTGTTGCTGGCCGCCGGATAACTGCCCTGCCGGTTGCGAGGCGCGATCTACCAACAATGGAAAAACGGATCGCAGCCAGTCCAGTGCCTCGGCCTGCCGTTTGCGGCCAAGGCCGAACGCTCCGGTCAGGACGTTGTCAGTGACCGACATGGTCGGAAAGACGCGGCGACCCTCTGGCGAATAGCCGATGCCGCGTCTGGCCCGCTGTTCGCACGGAATTTGCGTCAGGTCGGTGCCATCGAACATGATGCGGCCCTTCGCCGCCGGAACGAGTCCAATGATGGCGTTGATCGTGCTGGATTTTCCCGCGCCGTTGGCACCCACCAGCAGGACCGTCTCACCTTCCGGGACATTGATCGAAATACCGGACAGGGCGGTGATTCCACCGTAACGAACCCACAGGTCTTCGATGCGGAGCAGCATCAGATGGCATCCTCGGTTTCGCCGAGATAGGCGGCGATCACATCGGGCCGGGCCAACACTTCAGACGGCGGCCCGTCGGCGAGCAGCACGCCCGCGTCCAGCACGAGAATACGCGGGCAAAGACGGCGAATCAGATCCATATCGTGCTCAACGATCAGCACACTGGCCCCGGCTTCGCGCACATAATGGACAAATGTATCGACATGTTGGCGTTCGGTGCGCTCCAACCCGGCGGCGGGTTCATCCAGCATCAGGATCTTCGGCGAGGTGGCGAACGCCATGACCAGGCCGAGCATCTTTTGCAGACCGTACGGCAACTTGTCGGAGATTTCGGTCATGCGCGGGGTCAGGCCGAACTCACCCAGCATGTGATCGAGACCCTCCGGCCTCCCTCTTCCGCCGAAGCGAATGGCACGGGCTATGTTTTCACCGACGGATACGCTCTTGAACGTATTCGTCTGCTGAAAGCTGCGGGCAAGGCCGAGGCGACTCACCGCGTGGGCCGGTTGGTTGGTGATGTCGCGCCCGCCCAGGATCACCCGCCCGGAGGAGGCCGGCTGACGGCCGGAGACAACATTGATCAGTGTGGTTTTGCCCGCGCCATTGGGTCCGATCACGCCTAACAGACCGCCCGGCGCCAGGTTAAAACTGAGGTCCTGGAAGACCCGCAATCCACCGAACCGCTTCGCCAACGCTTCGACGCGGAGTTCCGTCATGACCGGCGCCCCGACAGTCTGCGATAACCAGCGGCTATGGTACCAACAATGCCGCCCCTCGCCGCCAGGACGACGACCAGGATCAAAACCCCGTAAAGGCCTTGGGCGTATTGTCCATGCGTGCCGAACAGATTGGTCGCATACACCAGCGCGCCGGTTCCCAGCACCGGCCCCAGGATCGACAGGCGGCCGCCGATGATTGTGTATGCGATGAAATCGACGGCCGTGGAGGAATCGAACGAACTTGGGTGCGCGGTCAGCAACATGTTCACCAGCGAGTATCCCGCTAATCCGGCGACTCCGGCCGCGACCACAAAACCCAGTGCCTTGTAGCGCCACACGACCAATCCGAGGCTTTCCGCCAGGATTTCATTTTCCTCAATGGCCGCGAAATGCTGGCGGAACCAGCGGGTCAGCACGCCGGTGATCAGGGTCGCCAGGATGGCGAGGCCACAGGCAAATTGCAGCACCAGGCGGTTGCTGCCCATTTCAGTGCCCAACAATGTCACCGCAGGGATGCCGGCGATGCCGTTCGATCCCCCTGTCAGGCCAGGGGTCTCGAAAATCAGAAGCTGCATGATCTGCGACAGCACGAACGTGACCAACACGAAATAGGTGCCGCGGAGACGCAAGACCAACGCGCCCAGTGGGATCGCCACAAGCGCCGGCAGCACGAAAGCGGCTGCCGTCATCAGGAAGGCATCGGTGATGTCGTGCTGACCGGCGATGGCGACGGTATACCCTCCGATTGCCATGAAAGCCGGTGTGGCGAACGACAACAGATTCATTCGCAGCATAATCCAGACGCTTTCGGCGGCGATCACACCGACAAAAACCTGGTTCAACACCGAATACACCAACACGCTGCGAGTAAACATCGGCACGACGAAGCCAACTGCCAGCAGCAGGAGTGCCAACAATTCGGTCCAGCCCAGAATTTTGCCCCGCACGCTCAGGCGCCCCGCACGGTGCGGCCCAGCAGGCCGGTGGGTCTGAAGACCAACAGCAGAAGAACCAGAACGAACAGCACCAAAGCGCCGATAGAGCCGCCGAAATACACGCTGGAGAAGGCCTCCACGATCCCGACGACGAAGGCCGCCAGGGCAGCGCCCTCCAACGATCCCAGGCCGCCCAGAATGACGGTCAGAAACGATGTGGCGAGCACCGGATCACCGACGCCGGGGGACAACGACAGGATCGGCGTGACCAGTGCGCCGGTCAGGCCCGCGAGACCGGTGGCGATGGCAAACGCCAATGGAAACAGCAGTTTTGGCCGCAATCCCTGTGCCATGGCCACCGCCCGGTCGTCGGCCAGCGCCCGCAGGCCGCGCCCCAGGTCGGTACGGTAAAGAACCAGCCAAAGCGCGGCTATAGCCGTCAGGCAGATGGCCAGGACGACAAGGTTTTCCCGAGGGACATAGATCGGTCCGACCCGCAGCGCGCCCGAGACGGGAAACGCAAATTCCATCGACAGTGGGCCGAAGATCGTCAGCAACCCGGTGGATAACACCAGATACAGCCCCAACGTCAGCATCAACGTCGCCAGATGATCATCGACCAGCCGTTCCAACAGAAACAACTCGAACACCCAGCCGAGCGCCCCGGTCGCCAGCACCGCAACCAGCACCGCCATCGGATAGGGCAATCCGAGGAACGTGACACAGCTATAGGCGACATAGCCGCCCAGCATGTAGAACCCGCCATGCGCGAAATTCACCACGCCGAGGATGCCGAAGATCAGAGTAAACCCCAGTGCCAGCAACGCGTACTGGGCACCAAGGCTGATCCCGATAATGGCGGCCTGGAAGAATTGCTCCACCCGATTATTCCGGCTTCACCTCTTGCCGTTCCACACCCAGGTTCTTGCCGTCCTTGATGATGCCGATGCCGAACGGAAACTGGAGTTCCTGGTTGATGCCGAACTGTTTCTTACCACCCCAGTAACCCTTGCCGATGTTGGGATCCTCGACTGGCATGGTGCGCAGCACGGCGGCGACTTTTTGCGCGTCGTCGGTGCCGGCGATCGAAACCGCCTTCAACGTCATCCGGGCGGCGGGCAGGTCAGCCCATACGGCGGTGCCCCCGATCGGGTCCTTACCAAAGAATTTCCTGTATTCGTCGTCGATCGCCCGCACCTTCGGATCGCTGGTCGGAATCGTTTCAAACCAATAGAAATTTTGTAAAATGTCCAACCCGCCTGACACCCGCACAATCTCATCCGTTCCGGGACCACCCAGACGCCCGATCGCACCCGTGAAACCGGCCAGGCGAAGCTGCTTGACAATCACGCCGGCATCCCCCGGAGGCGACGACGCGGTATCGACAACGTCGGGTTTCGCCGCCAGGACGCGAGTCACGATCGGAGCGAAATTCGTCGTCCCGCGCTGATAGTATTCCTCGGTCGCGGTCACACCATTCGCTCGGTATGCATCCGCATCGACGCTGGCGATGTCGGTGCCGCCCTGGTCGTTCGGCGCGATCAGCGCCACCGACTTCATTGGGAATTCCTTCATCGCCCGCTTGATCACCGCATCCGCCCACGCACCGGGTCCGGGGGCGATGTGGAACATGAGCGGGAACTTCGTTTCCAGAGCATTCTTGGCATACGCGGCGTTCCAGGCAACCTGTTCGTTGCGGGCGGCGACAGGCTTGATGCCCGTCGCCTCGGGGGAACCGACCGGGCCGATGATCAGCTTAATGTCCTGGGCGGCCAGCGCGTTCGATCCGGCGGCGGCGCCATCCGCAGTGTATTTACTGTCGTAGGGAACCACGACAACCTTGCAGGTCTTGCCGCCGATCTTCACGCCGCCTTCCTGGTTGACCTCGGCCGCGGCAAGTTCGGCGGCGCTGTTCATCGCCAGACCCCATTGCGCGGCACCGCCCGACATCGGACCCATGGAGCCGATCTTCAGCTCGCAATCTTGCGCAAATACAGTGGTCGGCAGCGCGAGCAACGCCGCGACGAAAAGCCGGTGCTTCATCTGTGTTTCCCCATTGTGCTTCTGCCTCGGGCTGGATTGGCGCCACGCGGCGTGCTTGTCTGATCGAAGCGTGGGACGCCGTGGCAATGCCGTCAAGTCCGACTGGTCGAGGCAAGGGGACACATGACGATCGTATTCATCGGCGACATCCATCAGATGTGGGACAAGGTGGAGCGCGGACTTGCCAGGCTGCCGACACTGCCCAAAGCCGCCGTGATCCTGGGTGACGTCCAATGCGACAAACCACTCGATGTTTTGGCCGCTCCACTCTTGTCGCGCGGCATCGCTGTGCACTGGATTTTCGGCAACCACGACAACGACGGCGGTCCCGGAATGTGGCATTTCCTGACCTCGCCGGAGCATAACCCGGTCACCGCTGAACGCTCGCTGCATGCCAGCGTGACAACCGTCGAAGGCGTCCGCATCGCCGGCCTCGGCGGAACGTTCCGGCCCAGGGTATGGGAGCCCCCGGCCTTGCCGCGTCTCCAGGGCCGCGTGGAATTACCGGACGATGTTCGCCAAATGGGCAAGGGCTGGCGCCCCGATCATATCAATGCCCTGGTCCACTCACTCGGAACCCTCGCGATCTGGCCGGAGGACTACGATTACCTGGCCGGCCAGCAGGCCGACATCCTGGTGACCCATGAAGCCCCCAGTAGCCACCCCGCCGGTAAAGCCGCCCTGGACGCGTTGGCCCGAGCGATGGGCGTTCGGTTGATCGTGCATGGGCATCATCATGTGAATTACCTGGCCACCGCGCATGACGGGCTTCAGGCGCTGGGCGTCGGAGCTGCGTGGGGTGTCACCGACAGCGGAGAGATTTTATGGGAGGGCGAGGCGACTCGGCATCTGACTCCCTCCCCGTCCGGGTGGATGCGGCGGGCGGCGATGGCGCGTCCCGACACTCCTGTCACGGCTGCATAAAAGCCGACCAGTGACCGCGAGGTTTCGTTTGCTCCAAAATCAGTGCTAGCGTTCCCGGCAACGCCAAAAGGGGAAACGGTCATGGCATTCGACTACAGCAAACTCTACAGTTCCGGCCTGCCCGATCCGGCACCGCGGTGGGCGCCATTCCCGAAATACTATTTCGTCGGCGGCAATAACGACCCCGAACAAATCCCCATCGAGGGCCTGGTCGAAGCCGCCGCGTCCGTGCTGCGGCGCGAAGGCTCGAAGCTGGCGATCTACAATCTGGGGCTGGGACCACAGGGCTATCCCGGCCTTCGCCAATTCGTCGCCGACAAATGCGAGCGGCAGCGCAGCATCAAGGCGCCGATCGAGGACATCCTGATCACCACTGGCTCTGGCCAGGGCCTGGACATGATCAGCCGGTTGCTGGTGAACCCCGGCGACACCGTGCTGACCGAGGAATACTGTTACCAGGGCGCGATGAACCGGTTTCGCAAACTCGGCGCCAAACTGGTGGGCATGAAGCTGGACGGCGACGGCATCGTCATCGAGGCGTTGGCGCAACAACTTGCCGGCCTGAAGGCCCAGGGGATCACGCCCAAATTCATCTACACGATCCCGACGGTGCAGAACCCGACCGCCAGCATTCTGCCGCTGGACCGGCGCCTTGCGCTGATCGCGCTCGCCCGGGAATACAATGTCGCAATCTTCGAGGATGAATGTTACGCGGACCTGCTGTGGGAAGGCATCGAAGCGCCGCCGGCGCTGTACGCACTGGACCCCGGATGCGTCATTCATATCGGATCGTTTTCCAAATCCCTGGCACCCGCGCTGCGGCTTGGTTACCTGATCTCCGGTTGGGAAATCATGAGCCGGTTACTGCCTCTCAAGGGGGACAGCGGCACCGGCGCGTTGGACCAGATGGTGGTGGCGGAGTATTTTTCGAAATCCTATGACCAGCACATGGGACATCTGAACGGCGTCCTGCACGAAAAGCTTCAGACCATGACCGAGGCCGTCGCGCGGGAATTCGGCGCATCGGCGGAATGCTGGGCACCGAAGGGCGGCATCTTTCTGTGGATCAAACTGCCGGCCAGCATTGATGTCCGCACCCTTGTCAAACCGGCCGCGGCCGCGGGCATCGTCTTCAACCCCGGCCCGGAATGGGCGGTCAGCGCGGATAATTCCAGTAATTGCCTGAGGCTATGCTTCGCGATGCCCAGCAAGGAAACAATCCAGGCCGGGGTGGCTGAACTTGCGCGCGTTTGTTACGAACAGACCGGAATCCCTGTCCGCAGCGGAAATATTTCGCGGGAATAGCCGGCTGGCTGTTGAGTTAAAAGCGTCCTTGCCACAGATCCCTCGGCAAGGACGCAAATAGCGCAAAGTGTTACGCGGTGCCGGTCAGGCCCTGAGTCACGGCATCCGCCAAAAGCGCATGTGCGGCAGCAGTGGGGTGCAGACCATCGAAGAACACATACTTGTTCTGAACCGCCCCGGTCGCGGCCAGCGTGCCGCTGGTCGCGGAGGTCAGGTTACCGTTCCAAACAGGCTGCGTAACGTTAGTAAACCCGTACGCTGCGGGGTTCGCGATCGCGGTATCCAGCAGACCGAACGTGTTGACGTAATCGATGGAAGCCGCGCCGGTGCTCATGATTTTCTGCAAGGCCGCGCCCAGATCGGCATTGTAGGTCTTTGCAAGCATGGTTGAATCGGCATCGCTGGCCGGGCGCGCCATTTCATAAGGCGTTTTGCCAAGGTCGGGGATGTTGAGGACGACGAGATCCTTGGCCCCGTGCGCGATCAGGCCGTCGATAGAATTCACCTCGTTGTTAACCGCCTGCTGCACGCTGGCTTGCTGCTGCGCCGGAGTCTCGGTGGAGTTGGCGATGTCCAGCACATCGTTTGAACCCGCCCACACGGTATATAAAGCCCCCGGGGACGGTTTAGGAACGGAGGCGACGAACTGGCCGAGTTGCGCGGTTAAATCCGTAGGATTGGCGGCGTGAACAGCGGTCGCCCCGGTCTCGGCCCCGCCAATCGCAAAATCCGTTCCTCCGGCCAGGCTCGGTTTGACCGGCGGCAATCCGAGGTTTTGCGCCAGGTCCTGCACCCACACATTGCCGTTGGTAAACCGGCCCTCGCTGTAAATACTGCCGACCGGGACAGTGCCGAGCGTGCCGATCGAGACGTTGCCGGCATCGGACAGGCTGTCGCCGAACGCATATAACGCGCTGAAGCCGCCGGCGGGCACGGTGATCGCATCGTCGCCAATGAAGGATGGCGATGGCGCCGTACCGAGCGCCACGGCCGGGATCGGGGCGGATGTTGTCGCGGCCTCAAACCCGGCGGCAAGAGCGGGCGGCAGCGTGCCTGTTCCCGCGGCCGGAATGGAAGCGGGTGTCGTCGCGGCCTTGAAGCCGTCAAGCAGGGATTGAAGTGTTGTCATGCCTTCGCGAACGGTCAACGCGACGGCATGGTTGCATTACCCTTCGTTCACACTGGCGCGTCCGGCAGGTGGTCGAAGAACGCAGACCGTTGGTTGGCACCGCTGAGGATGTAGCTGTGGTCAGCCCCGGTGAGCACGAAGCGCGCGCCCATTCCGACGTAGCGCGCGGCGCTCACCTCATCGTACACGCCGCCCATGCCGAGAGTCTTGCCGTGCTTGCGGCAGGCTTCGCCGACCGTCTGATAGGCGTCGATCACTTTCTGATGACCCATCTGGCCGGAAATCCCCAGTTCGGCGGTCAGGTCGGAGGTGCCGATGAACAGGACATCGACACCTGGAACGGCCGCGATGGCATCGGCGTTGGCGACCGCCTCGGGGCTTTCCAGCATCACGATGGTCAGGATTTCGGCGTTGATTGCGGCTTGTGCCTCGGCGTTGGCGGGCGGCTTGAAACCGAACAGCAAGGGCGGGCCACCCCAGCTTCGGTGTCCCATCGGCGGATAGTGGAACGCGGCGGCAATTCGTTTCGCGTCGGCCGCCGTATCGACATGCGGGACAACGATGCCCATGGCACCGTTGTCGAGCGCTCGGGTTGCCTCGTCGATCGCACCGGCGCAGACGCGGACGATGGGGGTCACGCCGGTTGGGATGGCTGCGATGCAGAGTTGGGTGATCTCCTGGACACTGAACGCGCCGTGTTCGGCATCGATGAACAGCCAGTCGTGGCCGGTCGCGGCTGCCAACATAGGCGTTGCGGCCGTGCGCAGGTGATGCACGCCAAAACCAAGCGCCATCTTGCCGGCGGCGAGGCGTTGCCGGGTCGTGTTGGTTGTGAAGGCCATTGTTTCCACCTGTTATTTCACGAATAAGCAGCACGGGTGACCGATCCGGTCAATCGACGGCGACACGATCCTCTACCAGCGCCATCAGCGTCTCCAACCGATCGGCTTCGGCGGCCGGTTTATCGGTGCGGATGCGGGCCAACCTTGGAAAGCGCATCGCCACGCCGGATTTGTGGCGGTTGGACAATTGGACCGCATCGAAGGCCACTTCGACCACCATGGATTTCTCCACTTCGCGGATTGGTCCGAACCGGTTGGTCGTATGGTTACGAATCCACCGGTCTAGGAAAGCCAATTCCTGATCGGTGAAACCGAAATAGGCTTTGCCCACCGGCACCAGTTCGTCGCCGCGCCACACGCCAAATGTGTAGTCAGAGTAAAAGCTGCTGCGTTTGCCGTGGCCGCGTTGCGCGTACATCAGCACGGCATCGACGATCAGCGGGTCACGTTTCCACTTCCACCACTGACCCTTCACCCGCCCTGGCAGATACGGGCTGTCACCCCGCTTCAGCATCAGGCCCTCGATCGCCGCCGCCCGCGCGCCGTCGCGCAGCACCATTAATTCTTCCATTGTGTCGAACCGGATCAGCGGCGACAGTTCCATCCGATCCGGTTGCACACGCGCGATCCATTGCTCCAGCCGCGTCCGGCGCTGGTCGAACGGCAACGGTCGCAGATCCTCTGTGCCGTCGAACAGCAGGTCGTACAGGCGCACACCGACGGGGTATTGCTGTAGCATCTTGCCGGAAACGGTCTTGCGGTTCAGCCGCTGTTGCAGGTCCGCGAACGGCGCGACCTGCCCATCCCGCAGCACCAGCAGTTCCCCATCCAGCACCGCATGGAAATCCATCGCCGACACGATATCGGGGAACGCGTTGGAGATGTTTTCGGCACCCCGCGAGTACAGCACCCGCCCGGCGGTGGTCGCGACCAGTTGGACGCGAATGCCGTCCCATTTCCACTCGGCCCGCCAGTCCGCCGGCTGCAACGCCGCGAGGTCGGCGTTTTCCAGAGGATGCGCCAGCATCGGCGGCCGGAACACCGGGGCATCGGCGGGGTCGGGCTTCGGCCCCCTGCCCTCCAGCCACGCAAACAGCGATACGTACGGCGGTTCGAGACCGTGCCAGACCTCCTCGACGTCATCCGCCTCGACGCCGCCGATCTCCGCCAACGCGATTTTCGCCATGCGGCCGGAGGCACCGACTCGCAATCCGCCGGTAATCAGCTTCAGCAGTGCCAACCGTGTGGAGGCATCGGTGCTGTCCAGCCACCCGGCCACCAAAGCGGGCAGCGCGGCTTTCGGGGCGATCTCCAGGGCTTCCACCACCTCCGCCAGGGTTGGAGGCGTGATCGCGACAGGCTGAGCGGGCCAGATCAGGGCCACGGTTTCCGCCAGATCGCCGACGTAATCGTACGACCAATCGAACAGAACGGGATCGGTGCGGGCCGCCGCAAGCTCGCGGATCAGGCCGGGTTTGGCGGTCTTGAATGACAGCGTTCCGGTGATCGCCGCCAGACCGAGACCACGGTCCGGGTCCGGTTGCGTGGCGAAATACCGCCGCAGCAACGCGATCTTGGCGTTGCGGGACGGGGTGAAGACGAGACGCTCCAACAATTCGGCGAAGGCGATCATGCGGAGGTATGTTGGGCTGATTGCGGCGAAACGCCAATGGGATCGCGTATGTGCATTGCGGTTCCCGGGCAGGGCTGTTAGATGACGGTTCCCCGCTAGTCGGAGCGTAGCGCAGCCTGGTAGCGCATCAGTCTGGGGGACTGAGGGTCGTGGGTTCGAATCCCGCCGCTCCGACCAATCTTTCTCCCATCATACTCCCGGATCGATTGATCCGCATCAACGACGCCGCACTGCCTGCCCTTATGCTTGGAAGGCAGACAAGAGGGAGAGCGGCCGTGACCGGCGCCATCCGCCATTTCATCGAGAAATACATTGTCGCCGATGTTCCGAACGCAATGTCGGCCTGCCTCGATTGCAAGGTGGTGCAATGCACGGCCGATGAATGGGAAACATGCGCCAACCGGCTCGCCCGCAAGTCGACGCTCGACCATCTGCCGAAGGACCCGGGGCACAAGGTGCAGGCGATGCCCGAATCACCCAGAGCATCAATTGCTCGTCACGGTCCCACCCCGGTCAAGCCGGATTCAGGCAATGACGACGGGGAAACGGCATCGACCTGAAGTGGCTATGTCCGGACAGGTCCTTCGGCCGGCGAGACCGTAGGGAAAACCGGGGCGCCACCCGGGTTCACGCGATGATCCGAACCTGAACAGTAGCAACTCACCTTGACATTTTTCCTATATCAATCTACATTCAAGAGACGGAAACCTGCCCCCTCCCGCCGCGTCTGGCCATCGAACTTTCGACGACCGGTAGATTCCAGAGCGTCTCATATAAACAGACGCTTTCTCAGGGTGCGGCTTTTGAGACGGAGTTGAGAGCGTCAATCTGATGCCCATTGGACGGGTCTGTGCACAGTGATGCCGAAACCGTTTCTGTCCGGCTAGGCATGGCCTGCGAACGGTCGCAAAACGCCGCGGAGGGCGCGCTGAGGCGGCCACACCGACGTATCTACCTGAAACGGCTATTGGCCGGTGTCACCCTGATCGCTGACCGCCGCCAGAAGCGCCGTCAATTCCGTCGTAGTGTCCAGCGTCTCCAGCCGCATGACGGTATCGCGCAAGCGGTCGGCCCTGGCCTGCGTCAACAGGCCGCTCACATTATCGAAGAACTTGCGTTCGATCTCGGGCGCACCCACCGCGTCTTCCGGACTGCCACGCCGAGCCAATCGTTCGTGATGGAAACTTTGCCCGTCTCGGGTCGTCACCAACAACCGAGCGGCGTGGCGGAACGGGGCGCCCATGGCCTCCAGGCCTTCGTCCTCATAGGCGGAAATCCGCTCGATGAAGGCCAGGGTCGCCGGATCGGCCAAAAGCCGCTCATCGTATTGCCGCACCGAGGCATCGCGATGCCGCGCGATCATCGCCAGACCGTAGAACAGGTTCATCTGTGCACCGGTCACACCGGCCGGCTTATACGGCCACGCCGTATGAACAAACGTCATGTGACTGCATCCGACCGAGATCCGCTCGATATCGTCCGCCCGCAACCCCTGCTCGTTCATCACCGTATCCAGCGCATCCAGGGCGGTATGGATACTCGTGACACTCGGATACAGCTTGAACCCGACCTCGGCGGTTTCCCAGACCGATCCCAGACCCGCCGTCAGCCGTTCGGGATTAGGACGGCCGGAGAACGAACTCAGGAAGCCGCCATACCCGGCCTCCAACACATCGGAAATCCCCGTAAAGCCCCGCTGCGCCAGCAACCCGCCCCGCACCCCGGCCTCCGCCGCTCGGCCGGCATGCAGGCGCTTCACCATCGCACCCTCTTGAGCCGCCATCAGCCCAGAGCCCATCGAACCGGCGATACCCAGCGCATGCTGCATTTGCTCGACCGTCAGACCGAGGATGCGTCCGGCGGTTGCGGCCGCGACGAACACGCCGGAGGTCCCCTGCGGATGAAAGCCACGCAGGAACAGCGCCATGGTGGCGGCGCTGCCGACCCGGGTGCCGACCTCATATCCGGCGACAATCGCGGTCAAAACGTCTTGCCCGCTCATGCCACCGGCCGCTTCGGCAAACCCGAACGCCACCGGGCAGGCCAGCGAATTGGGATGGACGATCGATTCCTTGTGGATGTCGTCCATTTCGAAAGCATGGCCGGCGGTGCCGTTGACCAGCGCCGCCTGGGCGACCGAACCGCGATAAGGCGTGCCCCAGAACGAGGCGACCGGAGTTGCCCCTTCGGTCAGGGCGATTTCCCGGACGTGACCGGTCCACGGCAATCCGGCGCCGAACAACGCGACACCAACCCCGTCGAGGATGCAGAGTTTAATGTGCTCGATGACCGGCTTCGGAATGTCCTCGAAGCGCAATTCCGCCGCGAAGCGTGCAAGGTCGCGCGTGGCGTGGGCGAGCAAAGGCGGGGTTTGGGTCATACGGATCTCCCTTGTTTTGTGGGCAGTATAAACGGATTATGCGTGCCGTCTCGGGGTGACCAACCGACCGAACTCGGGAGGCCTGGTTCACCTGCCCTGCGGGCGATTGACCCGGATATCCCCACTGGTATGGTTGGCTCCGAGTCAGGAGTACCTGGATGGCGAATCCTGCCTTCGATCTCGAACCGGATGCGCGCATGTCGCGTGAGGACTATCGCCGCTGGGCCGAAGCTCAGCCGCACGGCCGGTTCGAGCGACTTGATGGTGAGGTGGTGGCGAGGGCACCGGAGCGAGCGCACCATGCCAACCGAAAGGCGCTGATTTGGCTGGCTTTACGTCAGGCGGTCGCCGCGGCCGGATTACCCTGCCACGTTTTTCCCGATGGAATGACCGTCGAGGTCGATGACAGTGACCTGGAACCCGATGCCATCCTGCATTGTGGGGAGACGGTGCCGGGCAACGCCATCGCGGTCCCCCACCCAATGATCGTCGTGGTAGTCCTATCCCCAAGTACGCGCGGTGACGATCTGACCCGCAAATTGGTGGCCTATTTTCGCGCACCATTAGTTCAACATTATCTGCTGTTCTGGGCAGACCAGCCGCAAGCGATCCATCGTCGGCGGTGCGCGGACGGCCAGGGCATCGACACGCTGGTCATGACCGAGGGCGAGATCAGTCTTGATCCACCAGGGATCGCCGTCACGCTGGCGGAGATTTATCCGGTGTAACCAATCGCGAAAATTGCCACCTGGCCAGTGAAGTCGATACTGGCCGCATTCGCTACCCGACCATGACCGAGCGGCCCGCCGGTCTGGCCTGATAGCAGCCAGGTGCGTAACCAAGTTGTATCGCGAGTCGGTTGGGGTTAGGAGATACCGTGCCCGCGCCGAGACACGCGACGGTTCGCGTCCAATCCTTCCACACACCCCGGTGCCTGGACAATGAAGCCGGACAAACACATTCTCGCATCCGCCGGCATCGTGCTGGCCATCGCTGGCCTGATCGCGCTGACCTGGTATGGCACGATTGCGGCGATCGACGCCCAGCGCCAGGAACTGACCGCTCGCGTCACGGCGACACTGAGCAATCAGGCACTGACGTTCTCCGAACAGATCAACCGGCAGATCCTGGCATTCGATCAGACCCTGCGGATTCTGGCGACTCAGTGGCAAAATAATCCGAACGGCTTCGACCTGGAAGCTTGGCGCAGACAGGCCACGGTGCTGAACGGGCTCAGCCGCGACATGGTCCTGACCGACGAAAATGGTGTGATCCGCCAGTCCTCGGTCAACGAGGCCATCAACCAGAACGCCTCCGGTCTGGACTATTTTCGCGCGCTGGCCGACCCCACCGATCAGGGTGATCGTCCCGCCGGCACCCCGATCGACCAGATGTACATTGGCCCCGCCGCGATCGACGGCATCATGCGCCAGTGGCACATGAACGTCGCGCGGGCTTTGCACTACCCCGACGGGTCATTCGCCGGGGTGATCGATGCCGACTACCGGATCGCCGCGATCACCGATGTCTTCAGCCAAACCAACCTGGGTGCCGGTGCGTTCCTATCGCTGGCCGGGTTGGACGACGGCAAGCTGCGCGGTGTGGTCGGGCCGTCCTTGGCCGATCCGGACGCCGGCATCGGCGACACCGCGATGTTCGCCGCCATCCGCGAGACCAACAGCGGCCTATGGACCGGCCCCTCGGCCGCCGACGCGGTGCAGCGGATTCACGCCTTCCGCCACATTCCCGGCCGCCAGCTCTCGGTTGTCGTCGCGATGAACGAAGATGAAGCGATGCACCCGGCCGACGAATGGGCCGTGGAAGCGCAGGTCTTCGCGAGTTGCATCACCGTCCTGCTCACCGGCCTCGCATGGCTTCTGATCAGCGGCACATGGCGAGCCCGGCGCCGCGCGGCTGTCATGACGGAAGAGCGCGCCATCCTGGCTTCGTCAAACGCGCAACTGGACGTCGCCCGTGCCCTGGCCGCCGACAAGACCGAACAACTGGAAACAACGCTGGCGGGCATGAATGACGGCGTCTCGATCGTCGATGCCCATATGTGCCTGGTCGAGTGGAACGCCCGCTTTCCCGTGATCGCCGGCGTTCCGGCCGAGATTTTGCGCGTCGGTTTGCCGATGGAGGAGATTCTGCGGGTGCAGATCAGGACCGGCCAGTTCGGCGCCGTCTCCGACCCGAACGCCGAGGTCACACGCCATATGCTGGAAATGCAAAGCACTCGGTTCGCCACGGTACAGCGCCAGCGGCCGGACGGCCACATGATCGAACTGCGCCGCAACCGGCTTCCCGAGGGCGGGTTCGTCGCGCTCTACGCGGACATTACGGAACAAAAGCAAACCGAAGACGCGCTGCGGCGGGCACGTGCCGCCACCGAAACCGCAACCGCCGGGAGATCCCGAATGGTCGGCATCCTCAGCCATGGACTCCGGCCGGCCGTGGCCTCCCTGCTGAACGCCATGCAATCCCTTGATGACGGCGCCAGGCTGGTGACCCGGGCGCGTCAGGCCGCCGATCTGCTGAACGACAGTCTCGACCTGGCGCAAATCGAAGACAGCACGGTGTCGATCGAACCAGACCTGTTCGCGCTGCGGCCCCTGCTGGAGGATTGCGCGACCGCGTTCGCCGGCCAGGCGGCGGAACGCGGCATGACCCTTCACCTCGATGTCGCCGACAGCACGCCGGAGATGCTGATTACCGATTGCAGCCGATTGCGTCAGGTGCTGAGCACTCTTCTGTCAATCGCCGTGAAAAGAGGCCGACCGGGCGCTATCCGTCTCACCGCTGAACCCGGCGAAACCCCGAACGCGGCCATCCGCCTGACGGTGCGGGACAACGGTCCGGTGATCGCGCCCGATGTTCGGGAAATACTCTTTCGGCCATTCTCGTGGCCTGAAAGCCCCAACGGAGCGGAAGCGGACGGCCTTAGCCTGTCGATCGGCCGCCATCTGATGATCCTCATGGGCGGTCAAATCGGCTGCGACCCTTGGCACGACAAGACCGGCCGGGACGGCAATTCGTTTTGGATCGCGCTCCCTGCCGGCGCCGTGGTGGAGCCCGCTCGGCCGAACCCGCCCGCGCCGGAGCCAGAGCCGGCGATGGACCAGTCCGAACCAGCCGATCGGCCAGCCCGGATCGCGGACCTGCCGGAACGTGGAATCCCCCGCACCCGGGTGCTGCTCGCCGGGGCAAACGAACCGGCCATCGCCACCCTGCTCCGCCGCGAGGGTCATTACGTGGACTGCGCCGCAAGCGGCCAGGCCATGATCGTCGCGGTTAAAACCACACCCTACGATCTGGTGTTCATGGATTTCTCCCTGACCGACATGAGTGGCCCGGACGCAGCGCGACTCATCCGCGCATGGCCCGGGCCCACCCGAGCCATGCCGATCGTCGCGTTCGCCAGCCCGATCAGCGCGCGCGACGAGGCACTCTGCAAAGTGGCGGGCATGAACGGCATCATCGACACAAACCTGTCGCCATCGGACCTCATCGCCAGCCTGCGGACCTATGTTTGGTCCGGCTCTCCGGATGCCGATGACTCCGCCGGCACCATGGACGAAGCGGATGCCGCGGCAACGCACAACAAGGCCCTGGTTCTGGCCCGAAGCCAGATGGAGGCACTCCGGGCCAAACTGCCCCCCCCGACATTCGCCAACCTGATCGAGGAAGGTCTGCTGGATTTGGAGAACCGGCTTCCGGCCCTCCGCCGCGCGCTGACGGCTGGTGCCCCGGCAGCGGTCAGCGCGCATGCCAACGCGATGGCCGGCATGGCCGAAAGCTACGGCCTGACCGCGCTGGAGGTGCGGCTGCGCGCCATCATGGCCGCCGCGACGACCAATGAACTGCCGGCGCTCGGCCCCTCGGTCGTCACCGACCTTGAAGCCGACTTCAACGCGGCCAACCAGGCGCTGCGACGCTTGCTGGAGCGCCGCGAGGGCCGGGAAACCGCGTCTTAGCTCGATAACGCGAGGTTCGGGCCGCAAGCCCCGGTCACTTGCGGTTCCGGACCGAGTCCGCTTTGAGACCAGCGTCAGGCCGCGGATCGCGTGATCTCCGGCGCGATGCGGGACATCAACACGCCGTGACCCGCCGATGCGTGCCCGGTTTCGCTGGCGGCTGCATGGAAGTAGTTCGCGATGTAAATCCGCACCGCGCTCGTGCGGCCCCCCGCGTGGCCGGACGCTTCGATCCGGCGCACCAGGGTACTCATATCCTGCGTTTCACGTTCGCAGATTTCTGCCAGCATGTCCCAGAGTTCGGGTTCCAGCCGCATGCTGGTCCGTCCGCGCTCCGCGACGACGTTTCGGTTAATCAGACGACTGAGAGTCATGGGCCACCTCCTGATTGGCGGAGGCGAGACAAACAGAAAAAGATTAAGAAAAAGTTCACGCCAAGAAAAAAAGTAAATCTTTTTTACACGCGATGGCAATCAAATCGGCAACGGGGCGTCCTTCATACGCTCCATGCTGAACCGGCTGCTGACGTTGCGCAGCGGAATCGCGGCGATCAGCTTGCGATAGAAATGGTCGTACGACGCGATATCCGCGACCACGACATGCAGCAGATAATCGACATCGCCGCTCATGCGCCAGGCATCGACGATCTCCGGCGTGTCCGCGATGACCTTGGCGAACCGCCCGAGCCAGTCACTGGAATGGTCGGCGGTTTCGACGGCGACGAAGACGGAGACGGGCAGACCGACCTTGTCCGCATCTAAAATCGCGACACGGCGCCGGATGATGCCGTCCTGCTCCATCCGGCGGATGCGTTTCCAGCACGGCGTCGGGGTCAGCCCCACCTTCGCCGCGATGTCGGCCAGCGACAGGGATGCGTCCACCGTGATCAACCGGAGGATTTCACGGTCGAGGCGATCAAGGTCCTTGTCGGCGGCCATCAGGGGCGGTCCTTCTCTCAAATCCGCCAATCCGCGGATATTTTCTACGGACCCTCTTTAGCGGGTTCATCGAGAGAATAAAATGCTCTAAATTCCGAATTTCGATGCAACTGGGCACATTATCCGCCCAAGTGCGCCGCGTGTTCCGCCGGCGTCCGCAACGTCAGCGCCAGAGCGTGCATACCCCCCTGCTCCGCCGGCCCGAACTCGGCCGCCAACGCGGCATGCACGGCGCGAGACCGGGCGACGCGGCTCATCCCCTGGAAAGCGGCGCTGACCAGCAGCACGCTGTAATGCGATTGCCCCCCCTCTTGCGCGCCGGAATGGCCGGCATGGTGGGCACTGTCGTCCTGGACCTGTAGCACCACAGGCGAAAACGCCCCGGTCAGGGTTGCGTGCAAGCGATCGGCGCGGGATGCAATGTGTGTCATGGCGCCGTTATCGGTGGTTTGACCGGCCGCGCCAATATCCGGGTTGATAACGGGCCCGTTCCCGAGCAACCGGCCGACGCGGTGACGCCGTTGATCCACCGTGATGGCCGGACGTGGTTTCCGCTCTCCGTCATGGCCGGGCTTGGCCCGGCCATGACGAATGGGTAAAACCTCCCCACCTGACGCCCTATCCTGATGCCAATGGAGTCAGGCTTGGCCAATCGCAGCCAAGACGGATGCGAAGCACCTCAACCCAAACGCAAGCCGCGATCACTCCGCCCTGCCGAGCCGTTCGCCCCCGTTCCCGGGTCCGTCCCGGCCGGCCAGGCGCGCTTTCGCCCTCGCCGCGCGTTTAGCCTTGCGCGGATCGGTCTTACCCGCCCCGCGGGACCGCTGGTTCCAGGACTGCTTGCTCACCCACGTCTCAAAAGCCACACCATGAGAATCCGTCCCATCACCCGAGACATTCTCCGCTCCCCGCTGCTCCAAACGAGGCGCTGGCGCCGGGACCGGCGCCTCAACCCGAACCGCGACCGCCGCCGCCGCGGCCTCCGCCGCCTTCCGGCCGGCCTCCGGATCAGCCACGCTCAACAGACACCGCTCGGCGATATGCTTGGTCCAGGCGTCCTGGTTCGCCGCCCCTTCGATCGCGTCCCGCTTGTGGCGCAGCGCCTGCACGCGCATTAAACGGCCGTGTATCGCCAGCGACGTGCGCACCATCGAGCCGTATTGCGCGTTCAGCCGCAGCACCAGCTCGATATCATTTTCGTTCTCACGGACCTGCCGCAACATCTCCTCGGCCTGCGCCCGAGCGGCGATGCAATGCGCGGCGAGATCGATCTCATTGGCCCCGACCGGCATCAGCGCCGCCGCCTTGGCGACGGCGGCGTGATTTCTGGCGCGGAGTGCCGCGGGCGAGTCATCGAGCGGCGGCGGCAACAGGCCGATGAGGGTATAGACCAAGTGGAAATGCAGGGTCTGGGACAGATCGACGGCCGGACGTGGCGGCGGGGGTAAGGTTTGTATTCCTCGGAAGGTAGATTAATATAGGAAATAAGTCAAGTTTTGTCGCTGTGGTTTCGACCCCGGTCATCGGGCTAATCCGGGTGGCACCCGGTTTTCCATTATGTATCGATATCCGGATCGATGCCGTTTCCCATCCACTCGGCCCTCCCCCGGTTTGATTCGGCATGGGGTCATCGCGCAAAAATGGAGCGCCGATTGACTGACTTATCGTTGGGCATCGCCTTAGCGCTGGCTCCGGCGCGCGGAGTTGGCCCGCCTGAGCGGACATTGCAGTCTCGCCAGGCTCAGTTAAGGCCGGTCGTTTACCGGACTATTCCGTCGCAGTAACCGGCACCGCGACAGCATTCAAATTCTCACAAACGCGCGATGACTTGTTAGCCGATCGAAGCCAAACGGCGTAAAATAATCGAAATCAACCAAGATCGATGTCGGTATGGCTGTGAGAAAGGAAAATCTCTCGGCGAGAATCCGATGAGTGTTCCAGGGAAAATCGATCCGGCAACAAACCACTGAAAACACTGCCGTTCCGTTCAGGCAGCGGAGGGTGCATAACATTTTGGCGCCTACCTCAGATTTGCTGTTCATGGCCGTTGGTCGCGTAAAAGGGGATGCTCATTCTGGCCGATTTTTCAAACTGGGCCCTCGATCCCTCTGGCCTCACGCCACATGGGTTTTGCCTCTTATGGCAGCCGGGGCTGATCGCAACCTACGCAATTGCCGATGGACTTATTGCAATAAGCTATCTGACGATTCCCGTTGCGCTGGGCATCGTGGCCAGCAGACGGCGCGATTTGATGTTCCGGCCTGTGTTTATGCTGTTTGCGAGTTTCATTCTGCTGTGCGGCATATCCCATATGCTCGACGTTCTGACGCTGTGGGTCCCTGCGTATGGACTGGAGGCCATTGTCAAAGGGGCCACAGCGATTGTTTCGATTGTGACTGCCTTCGCCCTCTGGAAGCTGCTGCCGGGCGTGCTCAGGCTCCCTTCGCATGAACAGATGCGGACGCGCGAACACGAACTGGCACAGCTTTCGAAGCAGGCTGCCGAACGTCAAAACCTGCTCGATATGGTTAACGTCGCCGCGGTCATGCTGCGAGAAATCGACGGCACGATATTGTTTTGGTCGGAGGGCTGTCGCCGTCTGTATGGCTGGACCGCCAGCCAGGCGGTCGGCCGATCATCCCACGAATTACTGGAAGCGGTGTTTCCGGTTTCGCTCGCCGACGCCGATACCACGATGCTGCGCGATGGTTCCTGGATCGGCGAGGTGCGTCACCGCCGCCGGGACGGCTCGCCGGTCATCGTGACCGCAAGCTTTACTCTGCACGATAAGGCCAACGGGCATGGCCAACTCGTCGTTGAGACCGTGGCTGATATGTCTGCGTTGCGTCAGGTCGAGACAGAGTTACGCGCCAGCGAGGCACAGTATGCCGCGCTCATAGAAACCGCGGCTGACGGGATTGTAACCGCCGGGGAGGACGGCCTGATCCGGCACGTCAATCCCGCCGTGCTGCGCATGTTTGGCTATGAGCGAGCGGAGGAGATCATCGGCCGCAACCTTCGTGTGCTGATGCCGGCCAACGAGGGGGCGCGACACGACGGCTATCTCGCCGCTCATCATCCCGAATCCGTGCCGCGCGTGATCGGCGTGTCCGGCCGCGAATTGCTCGCGCTGCGCCGGAATGGATCGGAGTTCCCGATCGACTTATCGGTTAGTTCGTTCAGGGCGGCCGGTTCACTTAACTTTACCGGCATTATTCGCGACGCGAGCGCCCGCAAACAGCAGGAAGCAGCCTTCCGCGATAACGAAGCGCGACTCCGTGATCTGCTCCTCACGCTTGGCCTCGGTGTCTTTATGGCTCGCGACCTTGATGGCACAATTCGATATTGGTCGGCAGGGTGTGAGCATCTCTATGGCTGGACGTCAGACGAGGCCATTGGCCGGTCAGCCCATGAATTGCTCGGCACAATTTTCCCGGTTCCGTTGGCTGAGGTCGAGGCTACGCTGGCGCGTGTGGGCGAATGGGATGGCAACCTGCTGCATCGCACCCGCGGTGGACAGGAACTGACAATTATAGCCCATAAGCGGCTGCGCCGCAGCGAAAATGGAGGGCATGGAATCGTTCTGGAAGCGCTTACCGACATAACGGAACGCCGCCGTGCCGAGATGGCCTTGCGTGACAGCGAAGCGCGGCTGCGGCTGGTCCAGCAGGTCGGCGGCATCGCTTATACCGATCAAGCAATGACCGAGCGTCTGATGCTGGTGTCGAAAGAGTTCCTGAAGTTATACGGTCTGCCGCCGGACCGCACCGAGGTTTCTATGGAGGAATGGAACGCCCTGCTCTACTTCGAGGATCGCGGCCGCGTGCTCGCCGAACGACAAAAAATGCTGGAGTCCGACGGCATTTTGTCCACCGAGTTCCGCATCAACAGATCGGATGGAGCGGTTCGTTGGGTAACGATGCGCGCGGGAAAATTTTCCAGTGATAACGGAAAGTCTTACCGCATCATCGGCGCACAGCAGGATATTTCCGATATCATAGCCGCTCGAGAGGCACTGGCTGACCGCCAGCAGGCACTTGAACAGCGTGTGGCGGAACGAACAGCCGCGTTGGCGAAAGCCGAAGCCCGATTTAGAGGGATCTTCGATTCGCAGTTCCAGTCCATCACCCTGATTGCTTGCGATGGCGCGACATTGGAGATGAATCGCACGGCGCTGGATGCCGTCGCGCTCACCCGCGAAGTCATTATCGGTCAGCCGTTCTGGGAAACCGCCTGGTGGCCCGTCCACGAACGTGACCGTATTCGCCAGGAGGTTGGCGAGGCCGCACTGGGCAAACTGATCCGCCACGACGCCGAGATCATAGGCGCCCACGGTCAGCGCATCTGGATCGACTTCTCGCTCAAGCCAGCCCGCGATCCTGCCACCAACGCAGTCATGTGGATCATCGCCGAAAGCCGGGACCTGACGGAGAAGCGCAACCTCGCCAATCAACTCGCGCAGTCGCAGAAGGTGCAGGCCCTGGGCCAACTTGCAGGCGGCATAGCTCATGATTTTAACAATATCCTGCAAGCAGTCTCGGGGGCCGCCACGCTGATTGAACAACGGCCCACCGATCACGTCAGGATCAGTCGCCTCGCGACCACGCTGATTGCCGCCGCGATACGAGGGACCTCAATCACGCAGCGCTTACTGTCCTTTGCCCGCCGCGGTGAACTGCGCGCCATGCCCATCGCCTCGGACGATCTGCTCATCAATCTGCGGGAGGTGCTTGCCCATACACTGGGCACAACAATCACGGTCAATTTGGCGGTCCAGCCCGGTCTCCCCGCATTGCTCGCCGACCGGCCGCAATTAGAGACGGCAATCATCAATTTAGGCACCAATGCGCGGGATGCCATGCCGAATGGTGGCGTGCTGACGCTGTCGGCCGATAGCGAGCAGCTTGGAGCGGGCGGTCACCACCCGGCCGGGCTCGCGCCAGGCGACTATGTCCGGCTGGAGGTTTCAGACAATGGAACGGGCATGGACGACGAAACGCTTGCGCGCGTGAGTGAGCCGTTTTTCACCACCAAACCGCAGGGACAGGGCACCGGGCTCGGCGTGGCAATGGCGAAAGGGTTTGCGGAACAATCCGGCGGCGGCCTGATGATCACCAGCGCGCTTGGCATTGGAACCAAAGTCACGATGTGGTTGCGGCAGGCCAAGGACGATTTCAGTCACTCCGAACCCGATGAAAGCGACCCGGTGAAGAGGCATGGAATTGCGGCGCGCGTTCTGGTGGTTGACGACGACGATCTCGTTCGCGAAATGGTGGCAGCCTCGCTCGAGGAAGCCGGACTGAGCACGCTGGTGGCATCCGGCGGCCTCGAAGCGCTTGCACTTCTTGAGTCTGGCGAAATAGTGGATGCAATGGTGAGCGATCTGTCTATGCCGGGCATGAATGGCGTGACGACCATTCAGAAGGCGCGGATCCTCCGCCCCGGCCTCCCCTGCTTTCTGCTGACCGGTTACATGGGTGAGCGTGCCGCCTTGTCGTCCGAAAACGCCTTTACGCTCGTGCATAAACCTGTGAGCGGACGGGCCTTGGTGGCGCAGATCGAGGCCAGCCTTGAAAGCGCGAGGCACTAAGTCAGACTTCCATTGAAGCGACCGGCATACAAACGTCGGAACTCCAAAACGCCATCCGTCTCGGCGGAGCCGGCGCCGGTCCAGGCGAACGGGGAAGTCGCGCTTCAGATCGCAGGCGAGATCCTTGGTCGATCAGGCGTATGGACGCTTGTAGTCCGTATCGACCACGATGGCTCGGTGTGAACGGGAGGGGCCGGAAAGCCCCTCCGCCTGTAAGTCTTATATCAGGATGGCTTGCCCAAGCGCGCGATAGACTGGCGTTGGGCGAGCCCGGCCTCACGCTGCCGACGGGTTTTGATATCCCGTGGCCGTTGTTGGGCGAACCGAGCGGCGAAGCCGGAGCCCCGCCAGGAGGGACAGACCGACGGCGCTGAGCGCGAGAGAGGTTGGTTCCGGGACGGGCGAGGCGCCGGTCGTGGACATAACCCAGGTGCCCGGTTGATTGCTGTTAGAGCCGCTCCCGTTGTTATTGAATGCAAAAGCCTGGTCGGCGACCTTGAAACCGGGGAACCACCCGGTCAATACGTCGTAGTCTTCCGACAAAATATTGGCGACTGTAAATTGAGGGCCATAGTTGGTCGCAGTTATGTTCCACTGTGTGATGGTGCCGGTTGCGTCCGCTATGACACCGACCGTGGCCGAACTCCCCAGTGCGCTACTCATGGTTTGGAGGCCGTCGGTAAACGTGAAACTATCCGGGGTCACAGTGGTGATTGTCGTCAGTCCTTTAGAATGTGTGAAAAATACGTCGATAAAATATACAACATTCTGCATATTACGATTAAAAAATATTATTGGATTAAAAAATATACTATTATTCCTAATAATGTGTAATTACACTATTTGATGAGACTGGAACGTCTCATCAAATTTCGCAGGCGTTTCATTTGGGGGCGGCAAATCCAATCTCGCCGGGAGCGGAAATCACTTCAGAATACGCGTCAAAAATCCTGACACATCTTCATACCCCGGCCTCGACGTATCAGATCATCCGCCCCGTGTTGCGGTAGGGACGCAGGGTGGGTCGCCCGGTCGAACCTACTTGATTGCCAATTCGACAGTCTCGAAGGACTGTCTGGAAACAGGCACCCCTCGGTGAAAATCGGTTCCCGCGAGCCCCGGCACACTGTACCAACCGGTCAAAGCCGCCATGCCACCGTACCAGATACCAAACAGGCGCCTCGATTTCCGGGACGACCCCACCACCCGATCAGGATTGCGAAATGACTGAACAGACGAGCGAGAAAAATGCAGACTTCGTCCGCGGCTGGCAGGCCGCGTTGCTGGCTGTCCGCGACTGGCACACCGCGCAGGCGAAGCAGGCCCTCGTGCAGTCTCGCCGGTCCCGCTTCCCGAAGAACCTGGAACGCGAGGCCGAGGTCTATAAACGCTGCGCCGAAATGGTGATGACGCTGAGTCCCGAGGACGTTTAGGCCACCGCCGAACCTGGATCACTCCAGGCTCGTCTGGCTATTTTGTAACAGCCGACAGTCGCGCCGACTCTTTACCCATCGTCATGGCCCGGCTTGTCGCGGCCAACGATCGCGGCACCGTCAGGGAATAGATGGCCCGGACAAGCCCTAAAGTACCCACACATCTCCTGACCTCCGAAAAAAGTCCTTGCCCGGCTCGACGCGAGTACGATTCGCTGCCTCCAGGCAACCGGAGAACAGGAGCCAGGGATGGAATGGT
>Ga0316224_1001159_pt1 | contig 30927 bp, 34 predicted proteins | sample TBH18013metaG_FD_206254 | JGI IMG/M metagenome (GOLD analysis project Ga0316224, IMG submission 206254) | Freshwater microbial communities from Trout Bog Lake, Wisconsin, USA - TBH18013 | ecosystem: Environmental > Aquatic > Freshwater > Lake > Hypolimnion/Profundal zone | place: USA: Wisconsin... | reverse complement strand
GCAGCGGCGTGAGATCAAATTCGATATTGCTTTGCAAGCGTATCTTGTTGAGCAGCTCTTTGCTCAGCATGCGCCCGATGACCACTGTACCGCGGGGCTCACCCGACAGGTCACTTTTGCGTATCGGCTTCCAGCAAACCAGTATCGGACCAGCCGTGGTCAGGTCGATGCCACAGGTTTTTTCGGTCACAGCCGTGTTGAGACTGGCGACTTTTTTGATGTTGTCAAGAGTGGCATCAAACATGGCAGGACTTTCGGCCTGCCCGGTTTTCAGATTGATGGCTTCAGAAAAGACCGACTTGCCATGCTCATCGAGCACCACAAACAGTCTGATGTCGATTTCCTTGAGTGCCGAGGGTGCAAACTGGTGTTGGGCAAATTCCGGAGAGGGGTGCCTGACGTATTCGTACACGTCATCCCAGGCCGCCCAGTCGTAGGCAACCTGGTTCAACCGGTCCAGTTCATTATTGAGGCTGCGGGTCAGCTGTTGCATCTGATCAGCGGCCTGCTTGTGCTCGATGGCCAGAAACCCCGCTGCCAGATTGTTTCTTAAAATTGTCATGGCCAGCAATGCCATGAGGCCAAAGCAGATAAAGAACAAGCCTATTATTTTTCCGCGCAGTCCCATAGTTGGCCCTTGTTAAAATATGTTGCCTGAAATTAATTAACCTCAGCTTAACTCAAAATCAGGGGGAATATTGCAATTTAGGTCTTTTCCGGGGCCCGCCACCAGTTCCAGAGCATCAAAACGCAGCAAAAAATCAACACCCAGCAACACAAATAAAGAGCGTTGCCCAAAACGTGGTCCCAGGCGAGCAGATTCCAGCGTCCCAGAATGTCATTCCAGTCATGGATGCGATCACCGTTGCCGACCAGCGGCAATTCCTGGGCGCGGGCATCGGCCACATACCGGCCCAGTGCATGCAGCGCCGACGCTTCCCACGCGATCGAGAAGCAGAATCCGGCAGCCTGTTGCGCGCGCAGGAAATGCACGGCAAACACCATCGGAAACAGTAACTGAAACAGACTCCCGCCATACACCATCATGTTTTGTCCGAACAGCATGCCGATGATCGGGTGGCCGGCTTCGTGTATGGTCAGCGTGGCCCAATCGAGCAGCGGCACCCAGCCGTCCACGGACATCTTGAAGCTCATGAATGCCAGCACCAGCGCCAGACCGATGAGTTCCTGGTGTGAGGGGTATTTTTGCAGGCTGGGATGCAATCCCAGCATCAACCGCACAGCGATGGGCATCCCAGCCTACCTAACGGAAATGTTTAATTTAATTCTTCCAGCCGTATTTTGGTCACCTGGCCAAACACCGTCGACAGGCCCTCAATTTTTTCGATCGCCTTCAGCACATTTTTTTCCTGAGTCTGATGGGTGAGCATGATGATGTCGGTCTGCGTTTCATTTTCTGCCGGCTCTTTCTGCAGCATGGCGTCGATCGAAATCGACAGGTCGGCCATGATGCGCGTGACGTCCGCCAGTACACCGGCCCTGTCGGCCACGCGCAGGCGCAGATAGTAACTGGTGGTGATTTCCGACATCGGCAGAATCACTTCATTACCGAGTGAGTTGGGCTGGAACGCCAGATGCGGTACCCGGTGCTCCGGGTCGGCCGTGGCCAGACGGGTAATATCGACCAGATCGGCAATAACGGCCGAAGCGGTCGGCTCTGCGCCGGCGCCACGCCCGTAGTACATCGAGGCGCCCACCGCATCACCCTGCACCAGCACTGCATTCATGGCGCCTTCCACGTTGGCGATCAGGCGGGTACTTGGGATCAGGGTTGGATGAACGCGCAGCTCGATACCTTTGTCAGTGCGCTTGGCGATGCCCAGCAGTTTGATGCGATAACCCAATTGCTCGGCGAAATTGATATCAATGGCTTCAAGCCGGCTGATTCCTTCCACATGCGCCTTGTCAAACTGCATCGGAATCCCGAAGGCAATCGCAGCCATGATGGTGGCCTTGTGTGCCGCGTCCACGCCTTCGATATCGAAAGTGGGATCGGCTTCGGCATAACCCAGTTCCTGCGCCTGCTTGAGCACGGTGGCAAAATCCAGTCCCTTGTCACGCATTTCCGAGAGGATGAAATTGGTGGTGCCATTGATGATGCCGGCCACCCATTGAATGCGGTTGGCCGACAGGCCTTCGCGCAGCGCCTTGATGATGGGCACACCACCGGCTACTGCGGCTTCAAAGGCCACCATCACACCGCGGTCCTGCGCGGACTTGAAAATTTCATTGCCGTGGATGGCCAGCAGCGCCTTGTTGGCAGTGACCACATGCTTGCCGTTGGCAATCGCGGTCATGACCAGTTCACGGGTCAGCCCGGTACCGCCGATGGTTTCTACGATGATGTCGATGTCGGGGTTGTTTACCACCAGCATGCCGTCGTCAACGATGGCGCAGGCGTCACCGACCACAGCCCTGGCCTTTTCAATATTGCGCACGGCAATCATGCTGATTTCAATGCCGCGACCGGCACGACGCGTGATTTCCTGCTGATTGCGCTGCAATACCTTGAATGTACCGGCACCGACTGTGCCAAGACCTAATAAGCCGACTTTGATGGGTTTCATATTATTTGAGTAAAAATCTAACTTTATAAAACGTTGTAGGCCGGGATGAAATCCCAGCATCAACGGTTGAAATGCCGGGATTTCATCCCAGCCTGCAAAATAATTTAATTAAGCACCGATACGGCTGTGCTTCCTGCGATAACCATCCAGAAACCGGGCAATACGACCAATGGCATCCGTGAGATCATCCGCATTCGGCAAAAACACCAGACGGAAATGGTCATGCGAAGCCCAGTTGAAACCGGTGCCCTGCACGATCAGCACTTTTTCCTGATCCAGCAGCTGTACCGCAAAATCCTGGTCATTGGCGATCGGATACATCTTCGGATCGAGTTTGGGGAACATGTACAGCGCTGCTCTCGGTTTGACACAGCTTACACCGGGAATATCGGTGAGCAGTTCATAGGCCAGATCGCGCTGCTTCAACAGCCGCCCGCCCGGACCGACCAGATCCTGGATGCTTTGATAGCCACCCAGCGCCGTCTGAATCGCGAACTGTCCCGGCGTATTGGCGCACAGGCGCATCGACGCCAGCATGTTCAGCCCTTCAATATAATCTTTGGCATGGCGCTTTTCGCCCGACACCACCATCCAGCCGGCCCGGTAACCGCAGGAGCGGTAATTTTTGGACAGGCCGTTGAACGTCACGCACAACACGTCGTCAGCCAGCGAAGCGATCGAAATATGACTGGCTTCGTCATACAGCATCTTGTCGTAGATTTCATCGGCATAAATGATGAGCTCATGCTCGCGCGCCAGTTCCACGATCTGCAGGAGCAGTTCACGTCCATACAGTGCACCTGTCGGATTGTTCGGATTGATAATGACAATCGCGCGGGTCTGGGGTGTAATTTTGCTTTTGATGTCATCAATGTCGGGCATCCAGTCGCTGGCTTCATCGCAGACATAATGCACCGGCGTACCGCCTGACAGACTGACAGCCGCCGTCCACAGCGGATAATCGGGTGACGGCACCAGCACCTGATCACCGTCATTCAGCAACGCGCTCATGCTCATGACGATCAGTTCCGAAGCGCCGTTGCCGATATAAATATCATCGATGCCAACGCCACGGATCTGTTTGCCCTGGGTGTAATGCATGATGGCCTTGCGCGGCGCAAACATGCCTTTGGAGTCGGTATAGCCGGCCGCCTGTGGCAAATTCAATATCATGTCGCGCACAATTTCATCGGGCGGGGCAAAGTTGAAGGCTGCCAGATTACCAATGTTTAATTTGAAAATTTTATGACCTTCTTCTTCCAGAATACGGGCCCGTTCCGGCACCGGCCCGCGAATTTCGTAGCAAATATTATCCAGTTTCCTGGACTTGAAAATTGAACGCACAGCGATATCCCTGTCTTGAATTACATGAACATAACAAATTGAAAACCCGGCAAAGCGGTCAATTGTGAACGGGCAGCGCCTCTAAATCAAGCATTCTGTTCTCAGAATACCAATTTAGCGCTGGAAAAACGCTACAATGCCAACTTCTCTGGCGAATCACATTCCAACCTAGCTCACGATGAAGTTACACAGCACCCCAAACCAGCCCTATCAGACCGTCACCGGCTACGACAACGGCAGCGTGGAAATCAATGCGGTCAACTACACCCACAGCCTGCTGGTGCTGCCCGAATCACCGCCGGTTGCCTGGCCTGCTGCCAGCTTTGCAGCACTCACCGAGCAGCATTTTGAAACCATCGCAGCGCTCAAACCCGATGTCGTCATCCTTGGCACCGGCAACAGACAGCATTTCATCCACCCCAGATTGACGGCAAGTCTGACCCGACAACAGATCGGCGTGGAATGCATGGACAGCAAGGCAGCAGCACGCACCTACAATATTTTAATGACCGAAGGTCGCAAGGTGGCCCTGGCCCTGATTATCGAACCGGAAGCAAAAATCAATGGATAGTCTGAACGGGCAACCAAGCCGTAACGAATTTAGCCGAGCCGGTGTCTCAAGTACGCTGCCGCTGTGGCTGTGGATCAATCTGATGCTTTTTCTGGGCATCTGGTTCTATATGCTGGGCGCGCGCACTCTGGTGCCGACCGATGAAGGCCGCTACGCCGAAATGGCGCGTGAAATGGTGGTCACCCATGACTGGGTCACGCCGCGCCTGAATGCCATCAAGTATTTTGAAAAACCGCCGCTGCAAACCTGGATGAACGCCCTCACCTTCGAAGTCTTCGGGCTGGGTGAATGGCAGGCCCGGCTGTGGACCGGACTGTCGGCACTGTTTGGCATTGCGCTGGTTGGCTATACCGGAACACGGGTATTCAGTGCCAAAGTGGGACTGAGCGCTGCCATTGTACTGGCGTCTTCTTTCTGGTGGGCCGGCATGGGGCATGTCAATTCACTGGACATGGGACTGTCGGGCATGATGACGCTGGCCTTGTGCGGGCTGTTGCTGGCCCAGCGTGATCAGGCCACACCGGATGAGCAGCGCAACGGCATGCTGCTGTGCTGGCTGGGCATGGCACTGGCCACCATGTCCAAAGGACCGATGGGCATCGTCCTGCCCGGTGCCGTGCTGGTTATTTATACGTTCGCTGCACGCGACTGGCGCATCTGGCAGCGGCTGCATCTGGTCAAGGGATTGCTGCTGTACTTTGCCGTGACCACACCCTGGTTTGTCCTGGTGTCGCAGGCCAATGACGAATTTCTGCACTTCTTTTTTATCCACGAACACTGGGAACGGTTTACCAGCAAGGTGCATCACCGCGATGGTCCCTGGTATTACTTTATTCCGTTGCTCATCGTCGGCATATTTCCGTGGCTCGGTCTGCTGCTGCAAAGCCTGTGGCAAGGCACAACACAACGCGCTTCGACTTTCCAGCCCGGCAAAATGCTGCTGATCTGGGCCTGCTTCATCTTTTTCTTTTTCAGCATCTCAAGCTCCAAGCTGCCTTCCTACATCCTGCCGATCTTCCCGGCACTGGCCCTGCTGATTGCCCTGCATCTGGAAAAGAAGGCGCTGCGCGGCATGATACTCACCAGTGTGCTGATGAGTCTGGTCGGTTTGGCCGGACTGCTGACCTGGGCTTTTTCGGACCACATCGCCGCGCTGAATAAAAATCCGTTTGAGGCCGCATTGAATCATGCCTACCTGCCCTGGCTGGCGTCGGCTTCCCTGTTGCTGTTCCTGTCTGGCATCGGTGCCATTCTGATGACGCGTCATCATCAGCAGCGCGCGATCTGGATACTGGCCTGGTCGGGATTTTTCTGCGGTCAACTGCTGATGCTCGGGCATGAACCGTGGGGTCGTTATATTGCAGGAACCGACCATCTGGATGTCATCAAGTCGGAACTGACCCCGCAGATGAAACTGTATGCGGTTGGGCGCTACGAGCAGTCGCTGCCTTTTTATCTGCAGCACACCACCATACTGGTGGAACATCCGGATGAAATGGAATTCGGGCTTGAATATGAACCCCAGCTGTGGATACCGAAACGCGCCGATTTTGTGCGGCAGTGGCAGGAGCAGCAGGCCAGCGGCGTTCCAGCCATGGCAATTCTGCGCCCGGAAATCTATACTGATTTTTTACAGCAGGGCATTGCCATGCGCGTGATTGCACAGGACCCGCGCCGCGTGATCGTCAAATCCCAATAAACGTCGTTGCCAAAAGGAGCACCATGAACTCAACCTCACCCTTGCCGTTTTTACCATTTTCGCGTCCCAGCATCGATGAAGTCACCATTACCGAAGTCGGTCACGTTTTGCGCTCGGGCTGGCTGACTTCCGGCCCCAAAGTGCAGGCGTTTGAAGCGGCGCTGTCAGAATATCTGGGCGGGCGTCTGGTACGAACCTTCAATTCCGGTACCTGCACCATGGAAATCGCGCTGCGCATCGCCGGTGTCGGGCCCGGCGATGAAGTCATTACCACGCCGATATCGTGGGTCGCCACGGCCAATGTCATCATCGAAGTCGGCGCCACCCCGGTATTTGCCGATATCGATCCACGTACCCGCAATCTGGATCTGGATAAACTGGAAGCGGCCATCACCCCGCGTACCAAGGCCATCATTCCGGTCTATCTGTCCGGCCTGCCGATGGACATGGATCGCATGTATGCCATTGCCAACAAATACCATCTGCGCGTGATCGAAGATGCGGCCCAGGCACTCGGATCGCGCTGGAACGGCAAGCCGATCGGCTCGTTCGGCGACTTTGTTTCATTCAGTTTTCAGGCCAACAAAAACCTCACCACTTCAGAAGGCGGCTGTCTGGTCGTGAATTCCCAGGAAGAAGCCCGTCTGGCAGAAAAATACCGCTTGCAGGGTGTCACCCGCAGCGGCGTGGACGGTATTGATGTTGACGTACTGGGCGGCAAATACAACATGACCGATATCGCTGCCACACTGGGTCTGGGACAGTTGCCCAACATTGATGCCATTGCAGCGCACCGACGCTCACTGGCGCAGCATTATTTCACCTGTTTTGGCAGCGACTTTGAAGAAAAAAGCGGCGCGCAGCTGCCGATTGCCGATACCGAAAACAGCAACTGGCATCTGTTCCAGATCATCCTGCCCAAACGCGTGGTACGCGCCGATTTCATGAAGCAAATGGCGGAAAAATTCAACATCGGCACCGGTTATCACTATTCACCGATCCATTTGTTTACCCTGTACCGCGAGCGCGGTTTCAGGGAAGGCATGTTCCCGGTCGCCGAGCATATCGGCTACCAGACCGTCACGCTGCCGATGTTCAATGCACTGAAAATGTCGGATGTGGAAAGAGTGGTATCTGCGGTAAAATCCTGCCTTTATTAAGTGATGAAACACATCGATTGCAGTAAATTCAACCAAAGTAGGCTGGGATGCAATCCCGGTATTGCAACTTTCAAAAATTAAATATCTTCCATGAAACCAGAACTTTCAGTTGTCATCCCCATCTACAACGAACAGGCCGGCCTGGCGCATCTGTTTGATCGGCTCTACCCGGCGCTCGACAAACTGGCGTCCGTTGGCACCACCTATGAAATCGTCTTTGTCAACGACGGCAGCAAAGACAACTCCGCGCTGATTCTGTCCGACCAGTTCCGTGCGCGTCCCGATGTGACACGCGTGGTTTTATTCAATGGCAATTACGGACAGCACATGGCGATTCTGGCCGGCTTTCAGGCCACACGCGGCAATATCGTCGTCACGCTGGATGCCGATCTGCAGAATCCGCCGGAAGAAATCGGCGCACTGGTCAGCAAAATGAAGGAAGGCTATGACTACGTTGGCTCAATCCGGCGCAAACGTCAGGACAGCCTGTGGCGCACCTGGGCTTCCAAAGCCATGAACCAGTTGCGCGAAAAAATCACCCATATCAAAATCACCGACCAGGGCAACATGCTGCGCGCCTATGGCCGCAATGTCATCGACCTGATCAATCAGTGCAGCGAAATGAATACCTTCGTGCCGGCGCTGGCCTACACCTTTGCGCGCAATCCGACTGAAATTACGGTTGAACACGAAGAGCGCGCTGCCGGCGAATCCAAATATTCGTTTTACAGCCTGATCCGTCTGAACTTTGATCTGATGACCGGTTTTTCCATCATGCCGCTGCAGCTGTTTTCCATGTTCGGCATGATCATGTCGGCGCTGTCCGGTGCGCTGGTGCTGCTGTTGCTGGTGCGGCGCTTTGTGCTGGGCGCCGAAGCCGAAGGCGTATTCTCCCTGTTTGCGATTACCTTCTTTTTGATGGGTACAATTTTGTTCGGCATCGGTTTGCTGGGTGAATACGTCGGACGGATTTACCAGCAGGTACGCGGCCGGCCGCGCTTCGTGGTGCAAACCATACTGGAACAGAATGACTGAGCCAGTCACCGCCAACCGCGCCGTCGTGTTTGCCTACCACAGCGTAGGCGTGCGCGGCATTAAAGTCCTGCTGGCACGCGGTGTCGACATCGAACTGGTGGTGACCCATCATGACAATCCGAATGAAACAATCTGGTTTGATTCGGTTGCCGCGCTGTGTGCCGAACACCAGATTCCGACCCTGCTCGATCCAGAGCCCCAGGCGCTGCTGGACAAAGTAACCAGTCTGGCACCCGATTTTATTTTCAGTTTCTATTATCGCCACATGCTGCCGGTCGAGGTCCTGGCTCAGGCCAGACGCGGCGCCTACAATCTGCACGGCTCGCTGCTGCCCAAGTATCGCGGACGCGTGCCGGTCAACTGGGCGGTGCTGCACGGTGAAACCGAAACGGGTGCGACCCTGCATGAAATGACCGTCAAACCCGATGCCGGTGCCATCATCGCCCAGGTGAGTGTACCGATTCTGCCCGATGATACGGCGCATGACGTGTTTGGCAAACTGACGGTGGCATCCGAACAGACCCTGTGGCATGCCATACCTGCACTGCTGGCCGGCACCGCACCGAGGCTGCCCAATGACCTGGCCAAAGGCAGTTACTTTGGCGGACGCAAACCCGAAGACGGCCGCATCGACTGGCAACAGACCGGTCAGCAGGTCTACAATCTGCATCGCGCGGTTGCGCCGCCCTATCCGGGCGCCTACACTGATCTGAACGGTCAGCGTTTTATTATTAAACAGGCACGTTTGGTGCAATCCCCCAAAGCAAATTTGCCGCGAGGCATCTGTGTAGTGGATAATGTCATCTTTGGCCAGTGTGGTGATGGCCAGGCGCTCCGGATTGATGAACTGTTATGCAATGGCAGCCTTGTGTCTCCAGATCAATTACAGCAGATCACCGGAATCAGTTACTAAATTAAGCAAGCAGCATTGATCAAGCATTTTTAAAAACAAAGAGTCCCCTCATGAAAAAAGTTCTCATACTTGGTGTTAACGGTTTTATCGGTCATCACCTTTCCAAACGCATTCTGGAAACCACTGACTGGCATGTGTACGGCATGGACATGCAGTCCGAACGGATCAGCGACATTCTCAGCCACGAACGCATGCATTTTTTTGAAGGCGATATCACCATTAATAAAGAATGGGTTGAATACCACGTCAAAAAATGCGATGTCATCCTGCCATTGGTCGCCATTGCCACGCCCTCGACTTACGTCAAAGAACCGCTGCGCGTGTTTGAACTGGATTTTGAAGCGAATCTGCCTATCGTGCGTTCCGCTGCCAAATACGGCAAACACCTGATCTTCCCGTCCACGTCCGAAGTGTATGGCATGTGCCATGACGAAGAATTTGATCCGGCCAGCTCCGAGCTGATTTGCGGACCGATCGACAAACCGCGCTGGATTTATTCCTGCGCCAAGCAATTGATGGATCGCGTGATCTGGGGTTACGGCATGCAGGACAACCTCAACTTCACCCTGTTCCGTCCCTTCAACTGGATCGGTGCCGGACTGGATTCGATCCATACACCGAAAGAAGGCAGCTCACGTGTGGTGACCCAGTTCTTCGGTCATATCGTACGCGGTGAAAATATTTCGCTGGTGGATGGCGGTTCGCAAAAACGTGCGTTTACTTATATCGATGACGGTATCGATGCGTTGATGAAAATCATTGCCAATGAAGGCGGCGTGGCTACCGGCAAGATCTACAACATCGGCAATCCGGTCAATAATTTTTCGATACGCGAACTGGCCGAAATGATGCTCAAACTGGCCCTCGAATATCCTGAATATGCCGACACCGCCAAACAGGTCAAGATTGTTGAAACCACGTCGGCCGCTTACTACGGTACCGGTTATCAGGACGTGCAGAACCGCGTTCCCAAGATCACCAATACCAAAGAAGAACTGAAATGGGCACCACACACCACCATGGCCGACACCATGCGCAAGATTTTCGATGCGTATCGTTCACAGGTTGCCGAGGCACGCGCTTTGATGGATTAAGTCTGACTGGATCGTTGTACCAATCAATACCCCTGGTTTTCAGGGGTATTTTTTTGCCTGTCTGATAACGCATCAGGGTATTTGCCAATTGAAAGAATGCTGCTGCGTGGGTTTAATCCACGGGTTGCACCTAAATCCATAAAACAGCAGAAAATCAAACCACCAGACAGGGAACTATCATGCCTAATATTTCGGGTTACACCCCGCCCCCACCATCACAATTTCCTACTCAAAAAGTAACCGGCAAGCCCAATGCGGCCATATCGGCAAGTAACACGAGCACGATCGATTCACCAGGTCCGTCAAAAGATCAAGCAGACAAACTGAACACTGTTTCAAAAATAAAAGTTGGAAGAGACGGATTCCTGGCTTTTTTTGGAGGACAGATCTCAAAATTATGTAATTGGACGCATACACAAGTTGCCGCTCCGCTTTTTCGGGCTGTATATGGATTATTTGTAAGGTCCCCATCAAATCAGCCATCAACAAGTTCGACCACTGTTTCCGCCAGGGACAAGGCAGAACAAATTGCAAAATCCATCGGAAGCGGATCAAAAGCAACCTCGACCGCGCGCAGACAAAAAGAACCCTTTGCTACCGTCTATCAAAAGTTAAATGACCATTTCAAAAGCGTCCCATTGCGCGGCCTGAAGGTACTCTATGATGACTTGTATACCCACGGGGTAATCAATGAAGAAACCCTGATACGTTTAGCCAACGCAGCGCCCGAACGATTCGAGAATTTAAACATTCTGTTAGACGATCCGAAAATGGGACCGCTAATTAATCGCAACAGTAAATTATTTCTGATGGACTGTGAAGATGACGTGCTTGAGCGATTGGTGGACAACGAGGCAGTGCCTAAGCCTGAATTCCACTATGGACCTTTAACACTTGGAGATATAGTGCGCGCCAGCAACCTTCCTATCTACTGATTAATGGCAAACAGCGCTTTCATCGCACGTCCTTTAGAGACCCTGCTCCTGGATCAAAGCAGCAAGGATGAAATCCTGGAGCAGAGCTGAACCCCCAATCCTGGTTTAATGGTGTAAATCACTGCGCGATGCACGCTCTGCAGCGCAGTGATTTGCCGCATGCAACCGAGTCCATAAATTTGGCGCAGTGAAGGATCGATCAGTTATACTGGCGGCCTCCAAATGATTCCCAACGCCATGCCTTCCATCACACTGAAAATCGACGTCGACACTTACCGCGGCAGCCGCGAAGGCACGCCGAATCTGGTACGGATACTGCAACACCATCAGGCCAACGCCACCTTTTTATTTTCCCTCGGACCGGACCATACCGGCTGGGCTTTGCGGCGCGCATTTCGTCCCGGCTTTTTCAAAAAGGTGTCACGCACTTCGGTAGTCGAACATTACGGACTGAAAACGCTGATGTATGGCGTGATGCTGCCGGCCCCGGACATCGGAGCGACCTGCGCAGCCCAGTTGCGTGCCGTGGCCGAGGCCGGCTTTGAATGCGGCATCCACACCTGGGATCACGTGGTGTGGCAGGACAATGTCAGACAGCGCGATGCGGCTTGGACCAAAGCACAAATGCAAAAGTCCTCGCAGCGATTTCAAAAGATATTCGGTACACAGGCTGCGACCCACGGCGCAGCCGGCTGGCAAATGAATCCGGATGCGTTTGCCGAGCTCGATGAACTGGACATACTCTATTCCTCCGATGGTCGAGCCAGATTGAATGAAGACGGTAGTCTGCTCGATCCGGCCAGCGGCCCCTACCGGCTGCGCAGCGGCACGACCATCATGCGCTGCTACCAGATGCCCACCACCCTGCCCACACTGGATGAGCTGCTCGGTCGAACGATCGCTGGCGTGGAAATCAATCTGAACAATATCGCCGACCATATTTTGACGTTAACAAAACAGCCACGCGATCATGTATTTACCTTGCATGCCGAACTTGAAGGACAGAAACTTGCCCCCATATTCGAACGATTGCTCGATGGATGGAAAGCACAGGGCTATGCACTGAGCTCCATGGCTGACTATGCGAAATCGATCGAAGCGTTAACCCTGCCGATTCATGCACTGCAATGGGGAGAACTGCCGGGGCGCTCCGGCGAACTGATCATAGTGTGATTTCTTCCAGCACCAGATGGTAAAAAAACAATCCAACTCAACCAGGGATCAGGAGAATACAGTGACTGCAAGCCTCAACAATAAACTGACCGACTTTTCAGCAGAAATGACCGGTGAAAAAACCTTTAACCTTGCTGAGCACACGGGTAAAAAATTTGTGCTGTATTTTTATCCCAAAGACAACACGCCTGGCTGCACCACTGAAAGCATCGCATTTCGCGATGCCTATGCCGACTTCAAGGCCGCCGGTGTCGAGATCTATGGGCTAAGCCGCGACAGTATTCGTTCTCACGAAAATTTCAAGGCCAAGCTGGCACTGCCTTTTGAACTGATTTCTGACCCCGATGAAACCATTTGCGCACTGTTTGATGTCATCAAGATGAAAAACATGTATGGCAAACAGGTACGCGGTATAGAAAGAAGCACTTTTTTAATTGACGGCAACAGTCAAATAGTGAAAGAATGGCGTGCAGTCAAAGTAAATGGGCATGTAAATGATGTTCTGGAATTTGTGAATGCCTCTACCTAATTTAGTTCAACTACCTGTCGAAAAGGCCGTGCTTGGAACACTCGTGTTCTGAACGGCTTTTTTTATTTCCACCTGCGTGCAAATTGAGGTCCTAATGCCACTACCAAAAATGCCAACCAAACCGGCCGTGATTCTGACTAAAGAAGAGTACCCCAAGGCCAGTGCTAAATCGGCAGTCAAAGCAGTTTCACATCCAGCCAGCCATTCGGCTGCAAGCGCAGTTGCCCATACCACATCGGCACCCAGATCACGTTCCAAACCAGCGGTACTGAGCAAACCGGCGGCAAAATTGCTCACACCGGTCCAGGCACCACAGGCTAAATTGACCACGGTGCCCAAAGCAGCAGCGCCGGCCACGCCGCAAAAAGCAAACAATAACCACATCAAATCGGTCACCAGCCGCAAGGCCGATTCGATGGGCATCACCAAAATGTTTGTACTCGACACCAACGTATTGATGCATGATCCATCATGCCTGTTCCGCTTTGAAGAGCACGATATCTATCTGCCCATGATTACCCTGGAAGAACTGGACAATCATAAAAAAGGCATGACCGAAGTCGCGCGCAATGCACGTCAGGTTTCGCGCACGCTCGACGCGCTGGTGGGTGACGACAGCAATTCTGAAATCAGCGATGGCATCCTCCTGTCCAAACTGGGCAACAAGGAAGCCAAGGGTCACCTGCTGTTTCAGACCAAACTGCAAAACATCAATTTGCCGGAAGGGCTGCCGGTCGGCAAGGCAGACAATCAGATCCTGGGCGTGGTGCGGGCACTGGAAGCGGAATATCCAAACCGGCCGATTGTGCTGGTTTCCAAAGATATCAACATGCGCATCAAGGCGCGCGCGCTGGGACTGCCGGCTGAAGATTACTTCAATGACCATGTCATGGAAGATTCTGATCTGCTCTACACCGGCCTGGTGCAGCTGCCGCTGGATTTCTGGAACAAGCATGGCAAGGGTATGGAGTCGTGGCAGGAAAACCGCAATGGCGTGTCCAATACGTTTTACCGCGTCACCGGTCCGTTCATTACCAATTTGCTGGTGAATCAGTTTGTGTATCTGGAACCGAACAACGGTGAAGCCTCGTTTTACGGCCAGGTGCGTCAGATCAACGGCAAGACTGCGGTGCTGCAAACGCTGCGCGACTTCGGCAATGCACGCCACAGCGTCTGGGGTGTGACTTCACGCAACCGTGAACAGAATTTTGCGCTGAACCTGCTGATGGATCCGGAATGCGATTTCGTCACCCTGCTGGGTCAGGCCGGTACCGGTAAAACCCTGCTGGCGCTGGCCGCCGGACTGGCCCAGGTTCTGGAAACCAAAACCTACAATGAAATCATCGTCACGCGCGTGACAGTACCGGTCGGTGAAGATATCGGTTTTCTGCCGGGCACCGAAGAAGAAAAGATGTCACCGTGGATGGGTGCTTTCGACGATAACCTGGAAGTACTCAACAAGTCCGACAATGATGGCGGTGACTGGGGACGTGCCGCAACCCAGGATCTGATCCGTTCCAAGATCAAGATCAAGTCGCTGAACTTCATGCGCGGGCGCACTTTCGTCAATAAATTCCTGATCATCGATGAAGCGCAGAATCTGACGCCCAAACAGGTCAAGACGCTGGTGACACGCGCCGGTCCGGGTACCAAAATTATCTGTCTGGGCAATATCGCGCAGATCGATACCCCATATCTGACGGAAGGTTCCAGCGGTCTGACGTATGTGGTGGATCGTTTCAAAGGTTGGGCGCACAGCGGGCATATCACGCTGGCACGCGGTGAACGTTCACGATTGGCCGATCACGCCAGCGAAGTACTGTAAGCGTCACTGCTTCAAAACGAACGCGGCCGGACTGGTCGCGTTTTTTTATGCCCTGGCCTTTACCGTAATTATGCCGTGCATGGTTTCATGACCTTCACCGCAAAAATTATCACACAAGAAGACGACCTCTCCGGCCTGCTGCGGGGTGACCGTCAGCAGCGTAATCTGCTCGGGCACAATATCTGAACGCAGGTTCCAGTCCGGAATTGAAAACCCGTGCGTAAAGTCGCCCGACGTCAGTTCCAGCACCACTTTGTCACCCTGAGTGATGGTGATGTGATTCGGGCTGTAGAAAAATCGTTGCGCATGAATCCTGATATTGGACTGCTTTACAACACCCTTGTGTGACTTGGCCGGCGTGGCAGATTTGACGCCCACCTGCGCCAGTGCTTCTCCCAGCAGCAAGGTCAGCATTCCACCTGCCGCATTTTTCAGTAAAGTTCGTCGCAGCATGATTTAAGCCTTCAGCAGTGGAATTTCATTGATCTCAGTTTGCGTCCGATTCTCTTCCACCTCGCGCACGCCCAATCCCTGCAATGGCGCATCCGGATTCCACGGCAACGGGGTGCGCTGTTCCTGCGATCCCGGCGCAGGCAGCGGGAAGATCAATGACCGGGCCGCGTGGTGCGGAATATGTCCGGTCATGTGATGATGTTCCTGATGGATGTGACCATAAAACACCGTCACATTCGAATACGGCATCAACAACGCCACCGCCTTGCTGCCATCCCGGGTCGCCCAATCCCATTTGGGAGCCAGATCAAACAGAGGCCTGTGGGTAAACAAAACAATGCGCGCATCGGTGGCCTGTTTGGCCAGATCATTGTTGAGCCACTCCAGCTGTTCATCACCAATTTTTGCCCCGGGCTCGGACACATTATCGAGTGCGATAAAATGCACCCCCTTGTGATCAAAGGAATAATGCGTGATGCCGAAATACTCCTTGAAGGCCGCCCCCTGATCCAGCGAGGCATCATGCTCACCCGGAATGAAATAAATCGTTTTCACGTTCAGGCCGGCGACAATATCGCGAAATTCGGCCATGCGTTTGCGTCGGATAACCGGATCATCGGTGGTGTGGGTCAGATCGCCGGTAAAGACGATAAAGTCAGGCGCCTGCTCCAGTGCATTGACGGCCAGGACCGCTTTGGCCAGCGTGGTATCGGCCTGCGGATTGGCTGGGCCACTGTAGCCCCAGTGCATGTCCGACATCTGTACAAAATAGAATTCCTCCTCGGCCGACGCCACGGCAGTGCCGGTCAATCCGGACAGAAACACCGCTCCGCCCCCTGCTGCTGTCAATGCCAGAAATTTTCTGCGGTCTATCATGACGTTCTCCTGTTAAAGTTAAGCTGACAAAGTCAGATCGCACGGTTATGCTTGATACGGTTAACTTCATCGCATCAACGCTTATTCCCGAATAAAAATATTTATTTTTCGGGAATAAAATCCGTGCTCACCGAGTCTGTCTGGATAAACCAACTAATGCCTGGAAAGATCGTTGAAAAATAACTGTCAGAATACGCATGCACCACAGACATGAGAAATAACCATGACGTCAGTCAGTTTGAAAAGATCATGCTGCCCCATCTGGATGCGGCCTACAATCTGGCGCGCTGGCTGACCAGAAATGATCATGATGCCGAAGATCTGGTGCAGACGGCGTTCGTGCGCGCCGTCAGATTTTTTGACAGCTACCAGGGTGGCAATCCCCGTGCCTGGCTGCTGACGATAGTGCGCCACACTTTTTACACGGGGCTGCGCGACAACCGGCAGGACGAACAGACTTTTGATGAAGACATACACAGCCCGCTGCCCTGCGCAAGTGGCCCGGAGCAAAATCAGAACAGCCGCGACACCAGCCGGATCGTGAACCAGGCGCTGGAAAAATTACCGAATACGTTCAGGGAAGTGCTGATCCTCAAGGAGCTCGAAGAAATGTCGTATAAGGAAATTGCCGATCTGGCCGGCATACCGATAGGCACGGTCATGTCCAGACTCGCACGCGCCAGAAAACTGTTGCTGAAGTACTTGAACGGGGCTGGATCAGGAGAATCACATGGAATGTAATCAGACCTTGATAGCAGCGTATCTGGACGAAGAGCTTGATCCCTCTGCTGTGGCAGTATTGACTGAACACCTCCAGACCTGCGAAATCTGCCAGGGCACACTGAACGCCTTGCGCCAGTTGCACGGTTCACTGCACTCGACAGTCCGCCACGCCGCACCCGATGCGCTCAAGAAGCGCATTCAGGCCGATCTGGATGCCCTGAATAGCCCGACCAGGCAAGCTGCTGCTGCGCAATCCAGGTTCTGGAACTGGCTCAGTGCCGGCGTGGCCGGTGCCGGCAGTCTGGCGCTGGCCTGCAGTCTGGTGATGTATCTGAGTCTGCCTTCAGCCCAGACCGTGCTGAATCAGGAAATCGCCTCCAGTCACTACCGCTCGCTGCTGGTCAATCATCTGGCCGATGTGGCCTCCTCGGATCACCATACCGTCAAACCCTGGTTTACCGGCAAACTGGATTACGCACCGCCAGTCCAGGATTTTGCCGCACAGGGGTTTCCATTGGTGGGCGGCCGGCTCGATTACCTCAACAAACGCACCGTTGCGGCCCTTGCGTACCGCCACAACAGTCATCTGATCAATGTATTCATGTGGCCAGAGCAGTCGGACCAGTCAGAAACGCTGGCTTCGGTGCAGGGATTCAATCTGCTGCAATGGTCTGAAAAGGGCATGCACTACAGTGCCATTTCGGACATGAATGCGCAGGAACTGAGATCGCTGCGCCAGTTGATGACAGGGCAATCTGAATTAAGTGCGCCATGATTTTCGCTTTGGATACACCCGAAACACTGGACCCAAAGATATGGATGGCGCGCACAGTTCCACGCCCACCGACTGTGCACACATAAAAAAAAACAGGCAGTGCCCAAAGCATCTGCCTGTTTTATTCACCAGCAATTCGAATCATCTACGCCATGGGCTTACTGCGTACCACCATCGTCATCATCAACAGCATCCCGCCAAAAACCCCCAGCGAAGCAATGCCCAATATTGGACCTGCCTGCTCCTGCGGCACTATTTTCCCAAACATCAGATACAGCGCGACAAACATCACCAGTGCCGAAACATGATGCAGAAAAAATTGCGTGGTGGCGACTGCGGACTTCGGGCCGCCCAACCACAGTTTATGAATCACGCTGTAAATAAACGAAACCACAAATCCAACCAGCAAAATATGCGCGTGAGTCACGAACTGAGTGTGGTCACCGGATATCCCCATGAAAATTCCCAGCAAGAGCCCGATCATCGCGAAGCTTAACGCCGAGAGTAAATATTTTTTATCGAAGTTCATTTTATTGTCCCTTTTTATCAGTGATCTAAAAATAACGACTTCCCAAAAAAACAATGATGCACCCGCATATTGCATTAACTCCAGCAATTTCACAAATACACAACTACGCGAATTTCCTGTGTCGTCAAAAACACGCTTCTATTGTATTTTTAAAAGAGTGCGTATTAAATAACTTTTCAGGTAAATCTTGATCATTAATTTTAAAAAGGAGAACTTTTTATGCTGCTCTATTATCGCTTTTCCAATATGACTCCCATGTCAGTTCACACCGAGTCGTTTCCCCCTTTACTTTCTCTGGCGACCTGCGGAGATTACCCTTCAACCAGTACATTAAATCGATTTTCAACGGTGTGCTATACCGCAGCGACTGCTCTGCTGGTCGGTGGCCTGGTTGGCGTCAGTGTGCTGATGCATTCGGATTTGCCCGGTGATACCAAGGTTGGTGTACTCATCGGTGGGGGGCTGGTTTTTTTGGGTGGCATACTTTGCTGCAGGCTGTCAACAAAGTATGCAGTGGCCGCACACCTTGCATCAGAAACAATGGCACGTCACCAGGAGCAGATTAATGATCTGCTCTATGATATTTAAGGCCGGCCGGATCCCACAAGAGCAACCTCAGATCAAGGTTGTGGTTTACAAAATTCAATGTTAAAAGGAGCAGGACAATATGTTTTCACTTTCGGCATGCCAATCAACAGGGAACAAACCGTTCCGAGTAGAATTGCATTATGTCCCCAATCCCCATCTTTGCTGCGGGAACCGGGCCGAAGCACCAACCTCAAAAACGTTATATCGCGCCTCAGTCTGTTGCCGTGTCACGTCGGCACTGTCTCTATTGGGTGGACTTCTTTCAATTGGACTGGTTGAAAATTCAGGGCAATCGAATGAGGTGAAAACCGGGGTGTGCATAGCCGGTGGACTGCTTGTTTTGGGAAGCTATTATTTCTTCAAATTAGGTTCAGGATATGCTTTTGCAAGCGAAACAAACAATTTAGATTTTTGAAACGACCCATGAAAAAATTCATGTGCCTTTTGTGAACAACCGGCGCCACCCGTCCAGCCCCAGCCGCTGCAGGGTTTCGATATTTTTCTCGTAGATGTCATCCGCATCCGGATACGATTCCAGCACCCGTTCAATGCTGGCTTCCCGGATCAGATGCAGGGTTGGGTACGGTGCGCGGTTGGTGTAATTTTCCAGGTCATCGGGTTGCGTGCCGAAGAACTGGTAGTTCGGGTGAAAGCTGGCGATCTGCAGTATGCCATCCGCATCGAGTTCGGTCAGCAGTGTATTGGCCACATCCAGAAAATCATTGAAATCCAAAAAGTCGCTCAGCACCTGCGGCAGAATCAGCAAGGTGGTGTCGACTTTTTCCGGATTGGCTTCGAGCAGAAATTCAATTTCATCGAGCAGATTGGCATGCAGTGCGCGCAGGTCAGTTGCCGGGCACACGGTATAACGGATCTGCTGTTTGACGTGTACCGCTTTGGCAAACGGACACAGGTTCAGTCCGATGACCGCCTTTTCCAGCCAGGTTTGGGTTGCAGTGAGGATCTGTTGCTCATCCATGGTTTTATCTCAAAAAAAATGTGTAAAAAAACGCGCCGAAGCGCGTTTTTCATAGGAAAGCGTCAGATCACTTAACCTGCTCCAGCACTACGGTCAAAATCTTCTCGGACGCTGCTGAAGTTTCAGCTCCGCCATCATTGTTTTGTACCGTGACATGGGTGACGTCTTTATCAGCAGCAACCATAATCCGATAACGTTTGGCTTCCTTATCCTTCTCGAAACTGAAGATTTTGGACAGGAAACCTTCATTACTGTCTTTACCATCGGCATCAACATAACGCACAAAATAAATACCCTTGTTGCGATCGCGATCTTCCACGGTAAATCCAACCCGGTCCAGTGCCAGACCAACGCGGCGCCAGGCGTGATCAAACGGTTCATCAATATCAATTTTTGAAGTCGCACCATCTTTGACCAGCCGGGCCTTGGCCGGGGCTTCTACCGGGGCACCTGCGAGTACGCTGGCCTTTTCCGGTGTTGTTCCCAAACTGACCATCAGACGAATCAGAAATGCCGATTCCAGTCCTGGGTCATTCGGGCGATTGGTCCACGCAGTGGATTCATTCTGTGATCCGGTCGTGACTTCATGCGCGCCACGATGGCTGATGTAAATTTCAGTCGAGCCGTCTGTGCGACGTTCGAGTCGGGTCCGAAACTGATCGCGTTCACCAGTCGAATACAGGGAATCAAACACCTTGCCGATGGTCCTGCGAAGAAAATCATCCGGAATGTTGGCGCGATTTTCCAGCCAGTCAGTCTGCAGTGTGCCGGTGGCTTCCGATTCCTGAATAATGGTAAAGCCATTATCCTGCCAAAACTTTTTCAGCTTGGGCCACAACATGTCGGCGCTTTGCGGCACCAGCAACCAGCGCTGTGTACCGTCGCGTTCAATACGCATGCCTTCCAGTGAATTTGGCGCGATGGTGGCCTGCTGCGCCACGGCGGCCGGCTGGTTGGAAACCGCAGCGTTTTTATTGTTAAAGCCGGAGGCGGTCAGAGTGCCGCTTCTGTTGTCAGGTATCGAATAGCGGTTATCACGTGAAATCTGACTCAGATCGGGAGGCACATCCAGCGTGGGCGCAGCCGTGTCTTTTTTACCGGCGCTTTTGTAATCAATGCGGTCCGGCGTTAACAAATTTCCCGATGCGCTGCATCCGGCGATGGCTGCCACAGCCAGAAGTGAAACCACATGTACAAACGAATTATTGCGTATAGTCATTTCGATACAAACTTAAAGTTATCAGTCTTTCAGTGCCGGGCCAGGCCCACACCATCATTTTAGTTCTGTTAATTCTTGACCAAACCCAGCTCGCGCAACGTGCTGGCCAACGCTTGATGATACTGACTTGAAAAGGGCACCAGCGGCAAACGGATACCGGAAGGAATCAGCCCCATTTCGCACAGCGCCCATTTTACGGGAACAGGATTCGGTTCAAGGAATAAGTTTTGATGCAACGCAATTAACGGCTTGTTGATTTCCCAGGCTTTGGCAATGTTGCCGGCCATTGCCGCAACACACAGTTCATGCATGGCGCGCGGTGCAACGTTGGCCGTCACGGAGATGTTACCTTGACCGCCACACAACATCAGTGCCATGGCCGACAGATCGTCGCCGGAATAAACCGCAAATCCTTCCGGTACCATCGACAGCAGTTCGATGTCACGACCAATGTTGCCGCTGGCTTCCTTGACACCGACGATGTTTTTGATCTGGGCCAGACGCACAATCGTGGCATTCGACATGTCTGCCACGGTACGGCCCGGCACGTTGTACAGAATGATGGGCAGATCGACCGATTCGGCAATTTTTTTGAAGTGCTGATACATGCCTTCCTGGGTCGGCCGGTTGTAATACGGCACCACCTGCAATGACGCATCCGCGCCGACCTGTTTGGCGTAGCTGGTCAGATTGATGGCTTCCTGGGTGGAATTGCCGCCGGAACCGGCGATGACTGGAATGCGTTTATTGACATGCTCAACGGTGATACGGATGAGATCCTTGTGTTCTTCTACCGTGACCGTTGACGATTCACCGGTCGTACCGGCAATCACGATGCCGTCGGTGCCTTCGCTGATATGCCAGTCGATTAATTTTTTCAGGCCTGGAATATCCAGAGTGCCATCTGCGTGCATTGGTGTAACTATTGCAACTAAGCTTCCGGTAATCATAGTCATGATAAAGCGTCAAAATTGATAAAAGGTTGATTGTAGCGGATCACAGGTGTTAGCGCTAATGAATCTCATGCAAAGCAGAAGGGTTAAAGGAATGGCATGCCATCAGCTGTAACTGATTCCCATCGCCTCACGCACGTCGCGCATGGTTTCCTGTGCCAGCTTGCGTGCCTTGTCGCACCCATCGGCAGCAATGGCACGCACCAGGGACGGATCATCCAGATATTGCTGTGCGCGTTCATGCATGGGCTGCTGCTCTTTGATAATGGCATCGATCACCGGCTGCTTGCAGTCCAGACAGCCGATCCCGGCGCTGGTGCACCCTTTCTGCACCCAGATCCGGGTGCCCGAATCCGAATACACCTGATGCAACTGCCAGACCGGGCACTTTTCCGGATTGCCCACGTCATTGCGACGAACCCGTGCCGGGTCGGTCACCATGGTGCGGATTTTTTTGGTGACGCTGGCAGGATCTTCGCGCAGCGAAATGGTATTGCCATAACTCTTGGACATTTTCTGCCCGTCCAGCCCCGGCATGCGCGACGCCACAGTCAGTTTCACCTGTGGCTCGACCAGAATCAGTTTGCGCGAACCTTCCAGATAACCGAACAGACGTTCGCGGTCGATCATGTTCAGATTCTGCGCATCATTGAGCAGCGCATGCGCCTGCTCGAGTGATTCGGTCAGGCCCTGTTCCTGGAATTCATTGCGCAGTTCGTTATACAGCTTGGCACGTTTGCTGCCGAGTTTTTTGACGGCATCGATGGCATTCTGCTCGAAGCCTTTTTCCTTGCCGTACAGATGATTGAAGCGCCGTGCAATTTCACGCATCATTTCGATGTGCGGTACCTGATCATCACCCACCGGCACCTGGGTGGCACGATAGATCAGCACATCGGCAGCCTGCAACAGCGGGTAACCCAGAAAGCCATAAGTGGCCAGATCACGGTCCTGCAATTTTTCCTGCTGGTCCTTGTAGGTCGGCACCCGTTCCAGCCAGCCCAGCGGCGTTGCCATCGACAGCAGCAGATGCAGTTCGGCATGCTCCTGCACCCGGGACTGAATGAACAGTGTGGCCTGCGACGGATCAACACCGGCGGCCAGCCAGTCGGTCAGCATGTCCCAGCTGTGTTTTTCAATTTGAGCCGGGTCATCGTAATGGGTGGTCAGGGCATGCCAGTCCGCGACAAAAAACAGACAGGGCATTTCGGCCTGCATGGCAATCCAGTTTTTCAGGGCACCGTGATAATGGCCCAGATGCAAGGCACCGGTAGGACGCATACCGGAAACGACGCGGTCAGGATACATGGGTATGGGTTAATTCAATAAAAGTTGGAGCGGTGAAAGGATGATGCGCAAGACGGTTTCAGCAATGATCATGACCGGTATGAGCCAGTAATTAAACAGTTTCAGAAACATCAGACCCAATACGATAAAAAATCCATAGGGTTCAATTCTCGAAAACTGGATGGCCTGCTTCATCGGCAACAGACTGGTCAGAATTCTTCCGCCATCGAGTGGCAGCATGGGGAACAGGTTCAGGGCAAACATGACCAGATTGGCCAGAATGCCGGCCTCGGCCATTTTCAGCAGAAAAGGTTCTGCAATCTGCATCATGGTCAGCAGGTACGAACCCAGCATCCAGAACAGCGCCATGACGAAATTCGACACCGGTCCGGCCGCTGCCACCCAGGCCATATCGCGCTTGGGATTTCTCAGCCGTCCGAAATCGATCGGTACCGGTTTGGCATAACCAAAAATGAAATTACCGCCGGTCATCAGGTACAGCACGGCAGGGATCAGGAGTGTTCCGACCGGGTCAATATGCTTCATTGGATTCAGACTGAGGCGTCCGCGTGCATACGCCGTGTCGTCGCCAAAGTATCTGGCTACGTAGGCATGTGCAGATTCATGCAGGGTGATGGCGAAAATGACAGGGATGGCGTAGACCGCCAGGGTTTGGATTAATTCATTCATAGGTCGCGATTCTAACAGAGCGTCGGGTCAGCCGGTACATTGTGGCCATGTTCACAAGCCAAAAATCTGAATAGCGCCACGCCCCTGACGAATCAGCTGCACGTCATCACCGGTCAGATCGACCACCGTGGTCGGTTCCAGGCTGCACGCACCGCCATCGATGATCAGTTCGATCTGGCGTTCAAGGCAGTCGCGGATTTCTTCCGGATCGTTCAGGGGTAACTCGTGACGGGGCAGGATCAGGGTGGTGCCCAGCACGGGCTGGCCGAGTTCGGTCAGCAGGGCCTGCATGATTTTGGCTTCGGGCACACGCAGTCCGATGGTTTTGCGTGATGGATGGGACAGGCGGCGTGGCACTTCCTTGGTCGCTTCCAGAATAAAGGTATACGGACCCGGCGTGGCGGTTTTGAGCAGTCGGTACTGGCGATTGTCGACCTTGGCATAGGTGGCGATATCGCTCAGATCGCGGCACAGCAGGGTCAGATGATGTTTTTCATCGACTTCACGGATGCGCCGCAAGCGCAGCACCGCATCCTTGTCATCCAGATGGCAGACCAGCGCATAACAGGAATCGGTAGGAACGGCGACGATGCCGCCGGCATGAATGATCTGACAGGCTTGCTTGATCAGACGATTTTGCGGGTTTTCAGGGTGCAGGTAAAAGTATTGACTCATATAGGACAACAAATGCGCGCAACGAATGCAACATGAAATTGCATCCGCCGGCATTCATTGCTGAAAATTTGGACCTTCGCAGTATAGCCTACCTGCAGGGTTAAATTGGATTTTTACCTGCCGGATTTGCGCTGATCGATCAACCGCTAAGAACCATCGTCATCCAGTTTGAAATCAAATTCCAGCGTCGTCGTCATCGGTTTTGAGATCGGGGCATATTTCCATTGGCTGGCCGCAGCCAGGACTGCCTTGTCGAAATATTTTTTCGGACTGGCTTTGAGGATGTCCACTTTTGAAACATGTCCATCGGTATCGATCTGCACCTGCGCTGTCACGACACCCGAGGTGATGCCCTCAGTGGCAGCCATTTTTGGAAATTTGGGCTGCACTCTGGTGATAACACTCAATACCGGCTCCTGTACCGCCACGGCAGCGGCTTTGGCCCTGGCGGCAGCCTGCGCCTGTGAGGCTTCTGCCAGCTTCTGGCTTTCCAGTGCCTTGGCCGCGGCCAGTGCCCTGGCGTCGGCGGCAGCTTTGGCATCCGCCGCTATTTTTGCATCTGCGGCTGATTTCGCATCCGCAGCAAGCCTGTCGTCACGCGCTTTTTTGGCTTCAGCGGCCAGCTTCGCGTCCGCGGCTTCCCTGGCGAGCTTTTCTTCTTTGGCAATCTGGGCCGGCGACTTGGTCGACGCCATGTCCATCCATTTCACTGCATCCGGGGTATCGGTCATCTTCACCGGATTTTTAACCAGACCGGTTACCTGCGGAGCAGCCGCGGCCACAGCCTCTGGCGCTTTGGCCGGCACTGCAACCGGAGCGGGTTCCTTGCTGCAGGCTGCACACAGCACAACAACCACGATCTGGCAAACTGCGTGGCTGAGGGTGCATGCCGGCCCACTCTTCAATGTATCGATTTTCATCATAGTCGTATCGCCTCACGTAACGAATCGGCTTATGCACAAAGCCTGCACAGTTAATCTTATTGGATAGGGAATATTGCTTGGACGAAATGTTATCACATAAAAAATTGAAATACAGAATGTGTTGTTTCTTCGTCGAATCCAAGCGTTTTTAACCATTTTTAACTACTGATGAGCAATAGAAAGCAACGTATTGCGCAAACAGTTTCCAGGAAGATTGCTTTAAATTTCATAATTCGAGTATTATCGAAATATAGAATTAACCCAAAGGAATGGTATGCAAACCACTAAAGCAATCGCAGCGCTGTCGGCGCTGGCTCAGGAGTCGCGATTAGCCGTATTTCGGCTGCTGGTACAGGCCGGTCCCGAGGGGATGGCGGCAACAAAAATCAGCGAACAGATTGGCATACCGGCTTCGTCTTTATCGTTTCACCTCAAAGAAATGTTGCATGCCGGTTTGGTGACATCAAAACAGGAAAGCCGGTTTGTGATTTACTCCGCCAACTTCACCACCATGTCGGAGCTGATTGGATTTCTGACTGACAATTGCTGCGGCGGCAATCCCTGTATCCCGGTTTGTCCCACACCATGTGGCGCACCGGCAGAAGTCAATTCTTAACACGCAGCCGCACTCGTTGCACCTGACAGTCAAAAAAATGAAAGGCAATAACATGACAGAGAAAGTTTATAACGTGCTTTTTTTATGCACCGGAAATTCAGCGCGCAGCGTAATGGCCGAAGCGCTGGTGACAATACTGGGCAAAGGACGCTACAAAGGATTCAGTGCCGGCAGCAAACCGGGTGGCACAGTCAATCCGTTTGCCATAGAGCAGATCAAACAGTTCCAGCCAGATTACCCAACCGGCTCCATGCGCAGCAAAAGCTGGGATGAATTTGCCGCCGCGGATGCTCCGAAAATGGATTTGATCATTACGGTTTGTGATAACGCCGCCGGTGAAGTGTGTCCATTCTGGCCGGGCCGTCCGGCAACAGCGCACTGGGGCTTTGAGGATCCGGCCGCGGCCGAAGGATCTGACGAAGAAAAACGGACTGCGTTTGCAAAAATTTTTAAACAGATCCATAAGAAAATCAGCGCGTTTGCGGATCTGGATATCGGGCTGATGGATTACGCGACCATTCAGAAAAGCATCAAAGAAATTGGCAAGGAGCCGGTATGACTATGGGACGCCGCTTGGTTTCAGAAGGATTGGGCACGGCATTGCTTCTGGCCGTCGTAGTGGGCTCCGGCATTATGGCCGAACGGCTCTCGGGCGGGAACGTCGCAGTGGCGTTGTTAGCAAATACAATCGCAACCGGAGCCGGCCTGCTGGCGCTGATTCTGATGCTGGGTACAATTTCAGGCGCGCACTTCAACCCCGCAGTCACCCTGTCAGAAGCGTGGCAAAACAATATGCCGCGCTCTGAGGTGCTGCCGTACATTCTGGTTCAGATTGCCGGTGCCTACGCCGGCGTTGCAGCAGCCCATGTCATGTTTCAGGATCCGCTGTTTTTTGCGTCTGAACACGTGCGTACCGGCATTGCACAATGGTGGAGTGAATTCGTTGCCACCTTTGGACTGATCGCGGTGATCATCGGGTGTTCACGCAGCAGACCCGCTGTGACTCCTTTTGCGGTGGCCGCCTACATCACGTCGGCTTACTGGTTTACTTCTTCGACGTCGTTTGCCAATCCGGCCGTGACACTGGCGCGTGCGGCGTCCAACACGTTTGCCGGAATCCGTCCGGTCGATGCTCCCGGATTTATTGTGGCTCAGCTGCTGGGTGCCGGCGCTGCAACCCTGCTGTTTTGCTGGCTCTATCCAGCCAGCCCCAAAGATGCCACAGTGGCCGGAACCGTTGCACCAAGTGACTTTGCGTCACACTGACTGCGTGTTGGCCTCATGTTTTGCCAGCATGAGCAACCGGTCGACACCTGTCGGGTCATCCTTGAGTAACGGCACAAGCGCATATCGAACTGACAGAGTTTTTACGCGTTCAATTTCCGTTAATTCATTGTGTGCCCTTTGACGCAACAAGGGCGACAGTGGATGGGCAAATGCGATGCTGTTATTGATGACCCATGCCCAGGGTTCAATGCCTGCCCTGCGCAAATCGGTCTGCAGATTTTCTGCTTCCAGAACCGGTGTTGTTTCGGCCAGTGTGACCAGCAGGACCTTGGTTTGTTTCGGGTCCTGCAGTTGCATCATGGGTGTCGTGAAATGCATATTGGTTTTGCCCATTTGCCGTTCCACCTCACGGTGGTAGGAACCGGTAGCGTCCAGCAGCAGCAAGGTATGTCCGGTTGGCGCCGTATCCATGACCACAAATTTTTTTCCGGCTTCACGAATGATTCTTGAAAAAGCCTGAAACACCGCGATTTCTTCAGTGCAAGGAGATCGTAAATCCTCTTCCAGCAGATGCCGGCCAGCTTCATCCAGACTGGCCCCACTGGTTTCCATCACATGACGCCGGTACCGTTCAATTTCCGTGTGCGGATCGATCCGGCTGACAGTCAGGTTCGCCAATGTGCCGTTCAATGTTTCATTGATATGCGCTGCCGGATCCGATGTTGTCAGGTGAACCGACAGTCCGCGCTGCGCGAGCTCAACAGCGATGGCCGCTGCTATCGTCGTTTTGCCAACGCCGCCTTTACCCATGGTCATCACCAGACCATGCCCATCTTCGGCTATCGCATCTACCAGCGTTGACAGATTGGGCGCGTTGAGGTCCACCGACTGGAACTCGGTCGGCACTGAAATTGCACTGCGTGCTTTCAATAAAAGATATAACGCCTGCAGGCCAACCAGATTGAAGCCTTTGAGTTCGATCTGATCGGTGGGCAACAACTTCAGTATTTCAGGCAATTCTTCAATCGCACGCTGTTCCCTTGCGCAAATCGCTGCAGCAAGTGGATCTGCCAACGCCTCGCTTGCCGGCAAAACGCCATTAATCACCAGATATTGCTCAGACAGGCCTATGCTTTTCAATTCATCATGGGTTCTGGCTGCTTCCAGCAAAGTTGATTTCTGTGCTCTGGCAACCAGAATCAGCCGGGTACGCTCTGGATTGGCCAGCGCCTGTACTGCGTCTTTGTATTGCGTACGCTGCTTTTCCAATCCTGCCAGTGGCCCAAGGCAGGAGGCATCGCCCTTGCCTTCTTCCAGAAAACCACTCCAGGCGCCGGGCAGTTGCAACAATCGAATGGTGTGTCCGGTCGGTGCGGTATCAAAAATGATGTGATCATAGCCAGCAGTTAACCTGTCATCCGTGAGCAAAGCGGTGAACTCATCGAATGCAGCAATTTCAGTGGTACAGGCGCCAGACAGTTGTTCTTCAATGCCTTTGACCACCGCATCAGGTAATTTCCCGCGCACCGGATCGACAATACGGTTGCGATAAAGTTGGGCAGCGGCCTGCGGGTCAATTTCCAGGGCCGACAGGTTGACAACGGCTGGAATGGCCGTGATCGTGTTGCCGATCCGCACGCCAAACACCTGGCCGACATTGGATGCAGGATCAGTGCTGACCAATAAAACACGCTTGCCGGCCTGGGCCAGTTCAATCGCCGTTGCACAGGCAATGGACGTCTTTCCAACGCCACCTTTACCTGTGAAAAACAGGTAGCGCGGTGGTGCCGTTAAAAATTGCATGGTCATGAATTTGTCCGATTGAATTTAGCAGCATTTACTGCCGGAACAGCATTGCGCAGCAGTCGGTGTAACTGCAGGTTCGATACCAGCCCATCGGGACAATTCAGTGCGATTGGGATAACGTCCTGCGAGCGCGATTTCATCGTTCACCAGAATGAGTGGTAATGCCTCGGCGCCAGAACGTTCAAGAAAATTCCTGACAATGGCATTATCGGCAAAGATCATGGGTTGGGATGATAAATTGAACCGTTCAAGACTGATGCCATTCTGTCTGGCCCAATCAACATCGGCTGAAAATATCACCAGTTGCTGGTCCACGTCAGTGCCGCACACACCGGAACTGCAACACATGGCCGGATCAAATACTTTAATCGTGTTCATCTCTGCATCCTCGTTAAATAATTGTTTTACCAGACAGATTATGCTGCTCCAGCATTGTCGGGTCATTGATATACATCATTGCTGCGGCTTATATTTCCATATTCATGGAAATATCGAAATTAACATGCTGATCAAGCAGTTATTTGATGGATTTGAAAACAAATCAACGCGATTTCTTTTGTTTGGTCCAGTAGTCAAATTCTTTTTCGTGCACTTCAAAATCGATTTCCATGACGCGCTGCTGCAGGCGCTCCTGTACATCCTGCACCGCGCGGTTATAAATGGACGGTCCGATTTCTTCGACAAAAAAATTGAGCAAGGCACCGGCCTGTAAATTACCGATCGGTTCATCCATATTTTCGCGGAAATAACGCTCTATGGATTCGATGGCTTCTTTGCGGATGTCTTTATTGAGTTCAATAGGCATAGATCAGATCAGGTCAGAACCAGTCATGCCAGACTGGTGTCAGGTTAGAGGCAAGAGGCGGCAAGGCGCCGAGTTCGGTCATGGATTCGCCGGGACCATGGAAGTCCGATCCGCGCGAAGCCAGAAAACCGTAATGCTGCGCGACTTTGGCATATTCATCAAACTGATCCGGCGTATGGCTGCCGGTAACCACTTCGATTCCCACGCCACCGAATTGTTTGAATTCATCCAGAAAAGCCGACATCTGCAGTGCGCTCAGATCGTATCTGCCGGGATGGGCAACCACCGCGCGCCCGCCGGCACCTTTGATCCACTGGATGGCATTGCCCAGACTGGCCCAGCGGTGCTCGACATAACCGGGTTTGCCTTCGACCAGATAATTTTTAAACACGTCAGCAATGTCACGGCAATAACCATATTCCACCATGTAACGGGCAAAGTGGGTGCGTGAAATCAGATCGGGGTTGCCGACATAGGTCAGCGCACCTTCATAGGCATTCGGAATGCCCACAGCAAAGAGCATGTCCGCCATCTGCATGGCGCGCTGTTGACGACCGTTGCGGGTGTCATACAGCCCCTGCACCAGTTCCGGATTGGTTTCATCAATATTCAGACCAACGATATGGATGGTTTTACCAGCCCAGGTCACCGATACTTCTACACCGCCGATATGACGCATGCCCAGAGCAGTGGCCACTTCACGGGCCTTCGCCACGCCGCCTACTTCGTCATGGTCGGTCAGCGCCCAGACGTTCACGCCGTGCTCATGGGCGCGCGTGGCAATTTCGGTGGGAGTGAGCAATCCGTCCGATACGGTGGAATGGCAGTGCAGATCGACGTTAAGCATAGTGGTTCAGGTTGTTAGGGTGCTCAGCCATTGTACCCTTTCAGGCTGACAGCGGAGACAAAAACTGTTCTATGAGTCGGGCCAGTTCTT
>Ga0316224_1001150_pt1 | contig 31182 bp, 33 predicted proteins | sample TBH18013metaG_FD_206254 | JGI IMG/M metagenome (GOLD analysis project Ga0316224, IMG submission 206254) | Freshwater microbial communities from Trout Bog Lake, Wisconsin, USA - TBH18013 | ecosystem: Environmental > Aquatic > Freshwater > Lake > Hypolimnion/Profundal zone | place: USA: Wisconsin... | reverse complement strand
CTTTCTTCCCGAAAAGCAATTTTGACCACTTGCAAATCAAGAAACAAAGCGGGATGATCATTAAAAATTTATGGATCATCCCTTTAAAGTCAATTTGGAAAGGGAATTAATGATAAGAGGGAATTTATTCCGGAAGCCTCAAAATATAATATTTCCCTGCCGTTAAGGCGCTGTCAGATAAGTTCCGGCTCAAGTTGAGTGCTTATTCCTATCCTGTTCCATGCGTTAATGGCAATAATGGCCATAATGATCTGGGCCAGATAAGCCTTGTCAAAAAGCGCTTCTGCATTGTTGTAAGTTTGATCAGATACCTTGTTGCTGATTAAGGTAACCTCTTCGGTAAGCGCCAGTACTGCCCTTTCCTGTGCATCAAAAAATGGCGTATCGCGCCAGGCGGTAAGCGCATATATCCTTTGCTCGGTTTCGCCTGCGTTGCGCGCATCGGCAGTATGCATATCAATACAATAAGCACAACCGTTAATTTGCGATGCCCTTATCCTTATCAGGTCTTTATGCTTGGTGCTAAGCGCGGTGTTTTCCACATAGTGTTCCATCGCCAGCATAGCCTTGTATGCTGCCGGATCGGCCTCGTTAATTTTTATTCTGCTGTTCATTTTTTTGTTTTTTTTGTTAAAGCAAAGTTGAGCAATAAGATTGCCTCAAAAAATGAACTGAGGTTAAGAAATGCAAGGACTCAAATCTTTTTAGCCCTTAATCTGCTTAAAAACTGAGGTGTAAAACCCAGGTAAGATGCCAGCATATACTGTGGTATGCGTTGAATAAAGCCAGGGAACTGCCTCGAAAAATTGCGGTAACGTTCTTCGTCAGTCTGGTTGAAAATAAACCCGATCCTGCGTTGCGACGCCACGAATACCTTTTGCATCATTATCATAAAGTAATGTTCCAGTTTTGGTATTTGTTCAAATAATTCAAGCCTGTTCTTTTAAGGCAGCAGCAGTAGTTCAGATGGCTCAACCGTTTGCAGGTAGCAAGATGATGGCTGGCGGTTCAACAAACTGTCATGATCGGCGATCCACCAATTTTCTATCCCGAATTGTATAATTTGTTCTTTGAGTTTATGGTTCACAAAAAACTGCCTTACACAGCCCTTTACTACGAAGTAATTTCCCGGGCAGAGCTTTCCGGGTTCAAGTAAAAATTTCTTCTTTTTAACTTTCTTAAATACAAGCCTTTCGCATAACAACTGTTCTTCACTTTCAGTTAGCTGCACATATTTTTTAATATGATTTAATAGTTCGGGGTACATGTCAATGCTTTGAATTGTTAAATATCAGTATCATCTTATTCCATTGTAAATTTGTGCAAACCTGATGGCAAAACCAATTTTAGTTAGAGCAGCAACAAAAAACAGGTGCTTAATATTTTAATATGCTTTAAAGGTATCATAGATAAAATGCCTATCGGGGGTAAGCTATTCTGCTATCCTAAGCCGCAAGGTATCTGGATCGCCTCTAAATTAAATCTTACATCCCCATTACATTAACATTTCCTATTTTTACAGAAATTTTTTTGAATGGAATCTGAAGAAAATTTAGACATACTGCTGCAAAACCCGCATTTACCTGCCGATTTAAAACAGATTGCCGATAAAGTACTGCACAATGAGCGCATTAGTTTTGATGAAGGTGTTTTGCTGTATGAAAAAGGCGAACTGGGATACCTTGGTGTTTTAGCCAATTATATCCGCGAGAAACGGCATGGCAATAAAACTTATTTTAATCGTAATTTTCACATCGAGCCTACCAACCTTTGCGTTTACGACTGTAAGTTTTGTTCTTACTCCAGACTGATCAAGCAAAAATCGGAAGGGTGGGAGTACACTTTGGAGGAAATGCTGGATATTGTAAAAAAATATGATAACGAGCCGGTTACCGAAGTGCACATTGTCGGCGGCGTACTACCGCAGTATGATTTAGCATTTTATAGCGATTTATTCAGTAAAATAAGGGCCTACCGTCCTGAATTGCATATAAAGGCACTTACCCCGGTTGAGTACCATTATATCTTTAAAAAAGCAAAAATAGATTACGCCACAGGCATGCGCCTGATGCATGAAGCCGGTTTGCAATCAATGCCCGGCGGTGGGGCAGAAATTTTCCATCCCGAGATAAGAGAGCAGATTGCCAAAGATAAATGTACTGCCGACCAATGGCTGGCAATCCACGAAGAATGGCATAAACTGGGCGCGCGATCAAACGCGACAATGTTATACGGCCATATCGAAAAATTCTGGCACCGCGTAGATCACATGGAACGCCTTCGCCAATTGCAGGATAAGACCGGCGGCTTTCAAACTTTTATCCCGTTAAAATTCCGTAACCAGGATAACCAGATGTCGCATGTTGCTGAGTCAACGGTTGTTGAAGATCTGCGTAATTATGCCATTGCCCGTATTTACCTGGATAATTTCGATCATATTAAAGCCTACTGGGCCATGATCAGCCGCAACACAGCACAGTTGTCTCTGAATTTTGGTGTGGATGATATTGACGGTACGCTGGATGATACCACTAAAATTTATTCCATGGCAGGCGCCGAAGAACAGCATCCAGGCATGAGCACCAAACAATTGGTGGAACTGATAAAAAATGTAGGCCGCGAGCCAATAGAACGGGATACCCTGTACAATGTGGTAACCAACTATACAAATTTTGAATTCCCGGACGAAGTAAAACCGCAATTTTACAGATTGCCGGTTATTAATTAGTCATTGGTCATTGAGTCATTAGTCATTGGTATACAGGATTATAGTCAATCTAAAACAACCAATGACCAATGACTCAATGACCAATGAGAAATGACAAATTACTCAATGACAAAAACACTATACATCGTCCGTCACGGGCAAACAGATCTGAACAAACGCGGAATTATCCAGGGCAGGGGCATGGATACCGACCTGAATGACGAAGGCCGCAGACAGGCAGGCTTGTTTTTTAATGCATATAAAAACGTTCCTTTCGATAAAATTTATATTTCAGCGCTAAAGCGCACCCAACAAAGTATCCAGCCTTTTATTGATTTGGGGATCCCGTATGAAAAATTATCCGGTCTTGATGAATTGGGTTGGGGCATTCATGAGGGGAAACCTGCCACTCCCGAAAATAAAGCAGAGTTTTTGCAGATTATGCGGGATTGGATGGACGGTCATTTAGACGAAAAGTTTGAAGGCGGCGAAAGCCCTAACGAAGTAAAGGCAAGGCAGCTGGAAGCGCTGGAGATCATCACGAGTCATCCCGAAGAGAAAACTGTAGTGATTTGTATGCATGGGCGCGCTCTGCGGCTGCTTTTGTGCATCCTGAGTAATAAACCCCTTACTGAGATGGACACCTTTCCTCACCAGAACCTGGTTTTGTATAAAGTTACCTACGATGGTAAAAAATATGAGATCGTTGATTTTAACAATGCCGACCATTTAAAACATTCCTGAAATAAATACTGCTAATACATACTTGTGAATAAAATAAGAATATCCGCCGTTAGTTATACCAATACCAAACCATTTATATACGGTCTTCAGCATACCGGAATATTAGAAAAAATAGAACTTAGCCTTGATAATCCATCAGATTGCGCTCAAAAATTAATTGACGATGTTGTTGATATTGGCCTGATCCCTGTAGCCGCCACCCTTAGCCTGAAGCATTGGGAAATCGTTTCTGATTATTGCATCGGCGCGGTAGGGGCTGTGAACTCGGTATTTATTTTTAGCAATTGCGATATAAAAGATGTAAAAACTTTGCAGCTCGACCCGCAATCGCGCAGCTCCAATAATTTAGCAAAAGTTTTGTTGGAAAATTACTGGAAGGCAGATCATCTGATGATTATGGAAGGTGCTGCAGACTACGCAATGTCAAATGATCCGAATACAGCTTTTGTTCAAATAGGTGACCGCACTTTTGGAAAAAAGGAGCAGTATCCTTTCGTATATGACCTTGCGGAAGAATGGCAAAAATTCACAGGACTGCCATTTGTATTTGCAGCATGGATAGCCAATAAGCCCATTTCATCCGAATTTATGGCCGAGTTTAACCAGTCGTTGAAGTATGGGCTTGACCAAAGGGGGGAATTATTAAAAGAGCTGCCTGTAAGACCTGATTTTGATTTTGAAGATTATTTAATGCACAAGCTTGATTTTGAGTTGACTGAAGATAAAAAGAAGGCTTTGTATTTGTTTTTGGATTATGTGAAGGGTTTGTAAAATACCAGTTTTAAAGGTTGAGGTTCAAAAACTGAATCCCAAAATCATAACTTAGTTCTTACAAAACGTTAGCATTCAAATAATATTAACCTTATATTAAAGCCTTAAACTTACACGTATGAATTCAACATCACTAAAAGGGCAATCAGCCTTAGTTACAGGCGCTGACAGCGGCATAGGCAAAGGCGTTGCATTAGCGCTGGCGGCGGCAGGTGCCAATGTTATCATCAACCATGTGGATGCCCACGAAAACGCTGAAAAAACTGTTGACGAAATAACCGCAGCAGGCGGTGCAGCATATGCGATACATGCCGACATAAGCAATGAAGCCGAGGTACAAGTCATGTTTGCCGAAATGTACCAGAAATATGGTACCATTGATATATTGGTAAACAATGCCGGCCTGCAAAGGGATTCGCGTTTTGTGGATATGACTTTGGAACAATGGAATACTGTGATCAGTATTAACCTTACCGGGCAGTTCTTATGCTCACGTGAGGCGGCGAAGGAGTTTATAAAGAGGGGAGTAGTGGAAGGACGGAGCAGGGCAGCCGGCAAAATAATTTGCATGAGCAGTGTTCATGAAGTGATCCCATGGGCCGGGCATGTAAATTACGCTGCAAGTAAAGGCGGTATCAGTATGTTTATGAAAAGCATAGCGCAAGAATTGGCTCCGCATAAAATACGTGTCGTTGGGATTGGCCCGGGTGCAATTCAAACACCTATAAATACATCAGCCTGGGATACACCTGATGCCCTGAATAAGTTATTGACCTTAATACCTTATAATAGGATAGGAGAACCGGACGATATTGGCAAACTCGCGGCCTGGCTGGTTTCCGATGAAGCGGACTATATTACAGGCACCACCATATTTATGGATGGCGGCATGACCCTATACCCGGGTTTCGCGGATAATGGGTGATATTATTGTTGGAATGTTGAAAGGTTGGAATGTTGCAACGTTTTTTTTGGCAAAGCCCACCAAGCAATATTCAACTTTAAAAAGTTCAACCTTCCAACTTTTCAACATTACAACCTTCCAACACTCCCCGTATAACCGTGTAAATGACATTTATATGGCATTTGTGACGTTAATTTAAAGTGAAATATGCACTACTATTATGTAAAGGCCATTTTTGATGCCTTTTTTCATTGACATATTGTAAAAAATACACTAAGTAGATTGTGAAAAATTAAATTTATCATTATAAATGCTATAAAATTATGAAATATTCATAATAATTCAACTAAATTTTTTATATTGATAAATAAACTTGACTTTTGTTGTGGATTTAAAATTTAAAACAACATGAAAAAAATAATTTTAACAATCGCAACCGCTGCTTTGTTCAGCGTAAATGTTTTTGCTGCTGATGGTGGTAAAAAAGCAACTGGGACTACTGCTACCGTTTTATATAGTGTACAACAAGAGTTTAATACTGATTTTGCAGGTGCGCAAAATGTAGTTTGGACCGTAAACAAAAATTGCCAGAAAGCCGACTTTATTATTGACGGTGCAAAGAAAACTGCATTTTACAATTTGGCCGGTGATTTTTTAGGCACTACCCAGGTTATTGGCTACAACGCTATCCCTGCTAAATCGCAAAAACTTATTGCTGATGAGTACAAAGGATATACTGCCGGTAATGTTATTGTTTACCTTGCTAATGAAACCGTAAACACTGATATTGATGCAACATCATACTTTGTTGATTTAAAAAGCGACGCACATGAAGTTCTGGTAAGGGTTACCAGTTCAGGTAATGTTGAATTTTTTAAACAGGTAAAATAATTACCCCATCATAAATTTTCAAGGTAAGCCTTCAATCTTCGGATTGAGGGCTTTTTTATTGATGCGAATTTTCACCAATAACAACACATGAATTTTTGTAAAAACAATTCGAATGGCCCAATTTACGCCATAATAATTTGTGTAATTCGACCCAACCCGTGCTCATTAAACTCTTATTATATAATTTCTATGTAAATAGTAGAATATATTTTAATAATTGCTTGATTTTTAAAACAATCGAAGTAACTTAGTACATTATTTACCAACATAAATTAAAATCATGAGTTTACGATTAGGAGATGCTGCTCCAAACTTTAAAGCAAAAACATCTGAAGGCGATATCGACTTTTACGATTACCTTGGCAATAGCTGGGGCGTATTATTTTCACACCCGGCTGATTACACACCCGTTTGCACTACCGAACTGGGCAGAACAGCCTCACTGAAAAGCGAATTTGACAAGCGCAATGTAAAGGTTTTGGCATTAAGTGTTGATTCTGTGGAATCGCACAAAGGATGGATAAATGATATTAATGAAACCCAGCACGTTGAGGTTAATTTCCCGATTATCGGCGATGAGAACCGCGAAATTGCTCTTGCGTATGATATGATCCACCCTAATGCTTCATTAACGGCAACTGTAAGATCCCTATTTATTATTGCACCTGATAAAACAATAAAGCTAATTATTACTTACCCTGCATCAACCGGCAGAAACTTCCAGGAAATTTTACGCGTGATAGATTCCCTGCAATTAACAGCCAATTACAGCGTGGCAACGCCTGCGGATTGGAAGGAAGGGGAGGACGTTGTTGTTGTGCCTGCAATTAAAACTGAAGACATCCCTGCAAAATTTCCGAAAGGTTTTACACTGGTTAAACCCTATTTACGATTAACACCACAACCAAATAAATAATTTTATTTGGTTATTAATATATTTTATATATTTGAGCAGATTGGTTTTTCTATGTCCATTCCGAAATAATTTTTATTATCTTCGGTTGGCCATAGGTTTTTAATCTGCAAAACAATTTTTTATACAACAATATTAATATTTATGAAAACTGGAAAAGTAAAATGGTTTAACACACAAAAAGGTTATGGTTTTATTGTTACCGACGATGGTAAAGATCTTTTTGTACACTTTAAGGATGTACAAGGCGGCGTAAATGCCATTAAAGATAACGATAGCGTTACATACGATGTGGAAGAAGGAAGAAAAGGGTTACAGGCAGTAAATGTAAAAAAGGCATAATTAAACAGATTAATTTCTGAAGGACCTCTGCATTCACAGGGGTTTTTTTGTTGCGAAAAAGTTTTGTAGAGACGCAATACTTTGCGTCTCCGATGGATGATTTTAAGGTAAAACGACGGAAAGTATTACACCCTCCACATATATAATAAACCAGTTATTGCAATTATGGATACTACAGCCAAGCTCACACGGAATGCTGTTTTCTTAGTAATCGTAGCCTCACTTGGCTATTTTGTTGATATTTATGATCTTTTGATTTTTTCGATTGTCAGAAAAGCGAGCCTGCTTGATATTGGCGTTAAGGCCACTGATGTACTGCCAAAAGGCGTATTCATTATCAATATCCAAATGTTCGGGTTGCTGCTTGGAGGAATCCTCTGGGGCGTACTTGGTGATAAATTAGGGCGGATCAAAGTGCTATTCGGCTCTATATTGTTATACTCAATTGCGAATTTTGCAAACAGCTATGTTTATGATGTAAATACTTATGCGTTAGTACGTTTTATTGCGGGTGTTGGTCTTGCCGGTGAATTAGGCGCAGGTATTACTTTGGTAACTGAAACCCTCAGTAGAGAAAAACGAGGTTACGGAACAATGATTGTTGCAGCAGTTGGGCTTTTTGGAGCTGCGGCAGCTGTTATAGTAGCAAAATATGGCTGGCGTCCCGCTTATCGCGTGGGCGGGGGATTGGGGATTGTGTTGCTTTTTCTACGCATTGGTACTTTTGAATCAGGCATGTTTAAAAACATTGAACCAGGTAAGGTATCAAAAGGCAATTTTTTTATGTTATTTAATAACTGGGAAAGATTTAGAAAATATGTGTATTGCATTTTGATAGGTGCACCTTTATGGTACGTAATTGGCGTTTTAATTACTTTATCGCCTGAATTTGGGAAGGCCCTTGGTGCTAAAGATCCACTAATCGCCGGAGATGGCATTTTAGCCTCATATATCGGCATTGCCATAGGCGGTATAATAGCAGGTCTTTTATCGCAGGTCACCAAATCCAGGAAATTGGTGATGTTTATTTTCCTGTTGCTGTCTGTAGTAAGTGTTATTGTTTATTTAAGTTCAACAGGTATTACAAGCCACCAATTTGTAATGATCAGCTTTTTTATGGGGTGTTCAGTAGGCTATTGGACTATTTTCGTCACAATTGCCGCCGAGCAATTTGGTACCAATATCCGTGCAACTGTGGCTACTACGGTGCCCAACTTTGTAAGGGGCTCTTTAATCCCAATCAATTTGGCTTTCACTGCATTTGCCGCGCATTACGGCATGATCACCAGCGGCTATATAATGATGGCAATGCTTACCGTGGTTGCACTATTCTCTTTAAGCCAGCTAAAGGAAACTTTCGCCAAAGATCTGAATTATGTTGAGGCGGGTTAAATAAGTTGATAAGGTTTATTGAGTTGATTAGTGATTGGTTTTTAAATTCGTTTAACTTAACCCAATCAACTATTCACCTAATCAACATTTCAACTAATTTCTGCAACTTTGCCCCAATGATTACAAAAGACCAGATCGTTACAGACTACAAACTTATACAGGATGAAATATGCGCTTCGCTTGAACTATTGGATGGTAAAGCGAAGTTCGAAGAAGAATTATGGGAACGTGACGGCGGCGGCGGCGGGCGCACCCGGGTTATTCAAAACGGCAATATCCTTGAAAAAGGCGGCGTGAATTTTTCTGCCGTCCATGGCCAGCTTCCTGATTCCGTTAAAAAGGCGCTGAAAATTGATGAGGACGACTTTTTTGCAACCGGGATATCCATTGTGATCCATCCCAATCACCCCATGGTTCCGATTATCCACATGAACATCCGGTATTTTGAAATGCCTTCATCTTTTGGTGAAGGAAAGAAGCCGGTACGCTGGTTTGGCGGCGGTATAGATCTTACTCCACATTATGTATTTGAGGAAGATGCCAGGTATTTTCACACACATTTAAAGGCTGTTTGCGATAAATTTAACGGTGATTTTTATAGCCGTTTTAAATTGTGGGCAGATGATTATTTCTTCATCAAGCACCGCAACGAAACCCGGGGGATAGGAGGAATCTTTTACGACCGTTTAACGGCAAGTGATGATTTAAGCTGGGAAACTATTTTTGAATTTTCAAAAGCGTTAGGCCGCTCATTTGCCCCGGTTTATAGTGAACTGGTAAACCGGAATCGTGATAAACCATTTAATGAAGATCAACAATTATGGCAATACCAGCGCCGCAGTCGTTACGCGGAGTTTAATCTTGTGTATGACGCAGGTACGAGATTTGGTTTAGAAACCAACGGACGCATCGAATCCATATTAATGAGCCTGCCGCCAACGGCTAAATGGGTGTATAATTACGAAGCCAAACCGGGCAGCGAAGAAGAAAAAACTTTGTCATTATTAAAAAAGGGAATTAACTGGGTGTAAAAATGGTGTTTGTAAAAATATTGGGGTTTCTTTTTATTTTCATTCTATTATCCTCTTTTCAAGGGCCAACCTCACTTAAAGGCACCTGGGAATTTGTGGGAGGTGTTTATAATGGTAAAAAAGAAGGCGCCCCAACAAGCTATACCCTGCACAGAAAATATGATGGCACACGTTATGATGCATTCGCCATTGAAAAAGGGTATAAGACAGAGAAATACGAATCGGGGACCTATACTTTAAAGGGTGATAGCTGTATTGACAAGGAAACTTTTTGCAGTCAGCCTTCAAAAATTACCAATATTCCTATCCATTACTTTTGCACTTTTAAAAATGACACACTCACTTTAAGCGGCAAATTACCTACCGGTATGATTGTAAAAGAATACTGGAAAAAGATCAGGTAGACTTAACCCACACCTTATTTTGTAATTTATTGGCCTTGCGAATTTTGGACTTTTTTCAAGTAAAATTGGCATGATAAAACCATAAATTTTCTTAACTTCGCGGGTCGTTTAAATAACATTTTTAAGCGGACAATTATAGAGAAGATACTACATAGAAATTAAAATGGCCGAAGGAACAGAAAACGATAATCCGCACAAAGAAGACAGAATAATTTCGATAAATATTGATGAAGAAATGCGATCAGCCTACATTGATTATTCAATGTCTGTTATCGTTTCCCGGGCACTACCTGATGTTCGCGATGGGTTAAAACCAGTACACAGGCGCGTACTTTACGGTATGCTCGATCTTGGTTTAAATAACAATAAGCCGTATAAAAAATCAGCCCGTATTGTCGGTGAGGTGCTTGGTAAGTACCACCCTCATGGGGATAAATCTGTATATGACGCCATGGTACGTATGGCCCAGGATTGGAGCCTGCGTTATCCCTTTGTTGAGGGTCAGGGTAATTACGGGTCAATTGACGGTGATGAGCCTGCGGCAATGCGATATACAGAAGCAAGGCTTGAAAAAATAGCTGAAGAAATGCTGGCTGATATCAATAAAGATACCATTGATTTCCAGCTCAACTTTGACGATTCTTTGCAGGAACCGACGGTTTTACCTGCTAAATTTCCAAACCTGCTGGTAAATGGTGCATCGGGTATTGCTGTGGGGATGGCCACCAATATGGCGCCGCACAATTTAACCGAAGTTATAAATGCAACTTTAGCCTTAATTGATAACCGGCAGATAGAGGTTACTGAATTGATGAAATACATCAAAGGTCCGGATTTTCCAACAGGTGGTATTATTTACGGCTTTGAAGGTGCCCGTGAGGCGTTTGAGACCGGCCGCGGCCGGATCGTGATAAGATCAAGGGCCGAAATTGAAACCTATAACAATGACCGCGAGCGGATCATCGTTACAGAAGTACCTTACCAGGTAAACAAAGCCCTGATGATTGAGCGAACTGCCGAACTGGTAAATGAAAAAAAACTGGAAGGGATTTCCGCTATAAGGGACGAATCCAACAGAGAAGGTATCCGCGTTGTTTATGAAATAAAACGTGATGCTAACGCTGCTATCGTGCTGAATAATTTATTTAAGTACACCGCTCTGCAAACATCCTTCAGTATAAATAATATCGCGCTGGTACATGGCAGGCCAATGATGCTTAACCTTAGAGATCTGATCCACCATTTTGTGGAACACCGGCACGAGGTTGTTGTAAGACGGACAAAATTTGAGCTTTCAGAAGCCCAAAAACGCGCCCATATTTTAGAAGGCTTGCTGATTGCGCTGGATCACCTTGATGAAGTAATAAAATTAATACGTGGTTCAAATACCCCGGAAGACGCCAGGGAGGGCTTAATTACCCAGTTTGGCTTGTCAGATATTCAGGCCCGTGCTATTTTGGATATGACGCTAAGAAGGTTAACCGGACTTGAGCGTGATAAAATTAAAGATGAGTACGCCAGCTTAATGAAACTAATAGATTATTTGAATTCAATTCTGGCTGATGAAGGTTTGCGTATGCAGATCATTAAGGATGAACTGATTGAAATAAGGGACAAATATGGAGATGAGCGCAAAACCGAAATGGTACACTCGTCTGCTGAGATGCAAACTGAAGATTTCATTGAGGATGAGGATGTTGTGATCACTATTTCCCGTGAAGGTTATATCAAACGTACTCCTTTAACAGAATACCGCAGGCAGGGCAGGGGGGGTAAAGGCTCCCTGGGCAGCAACAGCAGGGATGCTGATTTTATTGAGCATTTACTGATCGCGTCGAACCATAATTATATGCTGTTCTTCACGGAATCTGGCCAGTGCTTCTGGTTAAGGGTGTTTGAAATTCCGGAAGGCACCCGTATTTCTAAGGGTAGAGCTATTCAGAATATCATTAATATCCCTAAAGAGGAAAATATCAAGGCTTATATTAAGCTGATCAGCCTGAAAGATAAAGAGTATCTCGAAAATAACTTTATCATTATGTGTACCCGTAAAGGTACTATCAAGAAAACATCTCTTGAAGCCTATTCACGTCCGCGGGCAAATGGTATAAATGCAATAAACATTAATGAAGGCGATTCGCTTTTAGAAGCAAACTTAACCAGTGGCAGCAGCGAAATAGTAATGGCCTTAAAATCAGGTCGTGCTATCCGCTTTAATGAGTCCACAGTGCGGCCAATGGGACGTACAGCTACCGGGGTACGTGGTATATCCCTTGAAAATGAGAACGATGAAGTTGTTGGTATGATCAGTATTGATAACCCTGAAACAACAGTTTTAGTGGTTTCCGAAAAAGGGTATGGCAAACGTACAGATATTGATGATTACAGGGTAACAAACCGTGGTGGCAAAGGGGTTAAAACTTTAAATATAACCGACAAGACAGGCAAACTTGTGGCCATAAAAGGTGTTACTGATAAGGAAGACCTGATGATCATTAATAAGTCGGGTATTATAATAAGAATTGCTATAAGTGAGTTAAGGACTATGGGTAGAGCTACCCAGGGTGTTAGATTAATTTCCCTTAAAGAAAACGACGAAATTGCCTCTGTTGCAAAAATTGAGCATGACGATGAAGACGATAAGGAAGTTGATGGTGAACCCGAAAGCAGCGGTACAGGACCAGTTGCTGAAGATATAATTGAATAAATAAAATGCAAAGCCGTAAGATTTTATTACCGGTCTTATTAGTATTGTTCACCGCATCTGCTGCCTTTAGTCAAACCGAGGCGCTTAAAATGGTGGTGAACAATCTTGCTTTCTATAAACAAAAAAAAGACCTTAAATTTTTGGGTAATGCAAAAAATACGGTTGATAGCCTGGTTAAAGCGTCTGCAGACCCACTCGACCTTGAGAGAAACGTATATAGAGCAGTTGTTTATTCCGCTATCTTATACACCGATACTTTAAATAAATTAAATCAACCACAGTCATTTTTTTCGCAAACTTCGGAACTGGTTGATAATCTATCCGCAAGAAAAAAAATTTACAAGTTCGATGTAGACATGGAATACGCGAAAAACTGTTTGGCTGATGTTTGCATCCGAAAGGCTTTTGTTTATGAAAGTAACTCTGATTTTGTTAATGCGCTGGATTATTTTGAGCGCGCCAAAAAATATGCGCCTTCATTTAAACAAATAAACGCTTATATTGCTTATTCAAATAATAAGCTTGGTAATTTACAAGCGGCTGCGAAATATTATACAGATTTAATTGGTGGTGAGAATACAAAGGCAGAGTATGTAGAAGCTGCGTCAAATATCTATAAATCATTTGGGGATACTGTTACCGCCCTTGAGGTAGTAAAAAAGGGCCGCAAGGTATTACCTGATGACAAATCGTTATTGCTAGATGAAGCTAATATTTATAATAATAAAAAAGACTATCTTTCATTGGTGAAATTATTGCCGGCATTGCTTGAAATTAATACAAATAATGCGGATATTTCATTCGTTGCTGCAAATTGTTACGATCATTTGAACCAGTATGACAAAGCGGAAACACTTTACTTACATGCAATTGAACTAAATAGTTCTGCATATGGGCCAATCTTTAACCTCGGTTTATTGTATTTTAAGCAAAACAAAATAAAGCAGGAGGGGGCGGGCGACCCAAACGTGGCCAGGGCTGTACAATGGCTTGAAAAAGCCAATGAAATATCGCCAAATGACATTAACTGTCTTGAGGCATTACAAATGGTTTATGCCCAAACAGGAAATAAAAATCAAATAAACAGGATAAATAATAAACTAAAACAGTTAACCAATCAATAATAATAAATTATGAAAATCAAACTTTTGATGGCATGCCTGTTAGGCTTTGTTTCAGCAACTACGTTTGCACAAAAAGGAGAGTTAAGAAACGCACAGGACAGTTATAATACTTATACTGTATCAGCCAACCCCAAAGTGCCAATGTTGATGGCTAAAGCTGTTGCCAGCTTGAATGAGGCTAAAGTAGCAATCGATAAAGCATCTGCAAATGATAAAACTGCTGCTTTACCGCTTACATTTGCCTTAAAGGGAGAAATATACGGTGCTCTTGCCGTACAGGACAGTGTTCCGGCTACCTCAGCACCTTTGTTAGCAACTGCTGTTGAAGCAATTAAGAAAGCCAGGGAATTAGATACTAAAGGAGAAAATAAAAAATTAATAGATGATGCTAATAATTATGTTGCCGTGTATAATTCAAGTTTAGGTGTAAAACAATACCAAAACGGTAAATATGACCTGGCTTACCGGTCGTTTGATAACTACCGCCAGGCGCTTCCTGATGACACGAACGCTATTTATTATACTGCGCTTGCAGCTTCAAATGCAGGAAGTACCGATCCCAAATTTTATCCGTTTGCCATCACAAACTATAATAATTTGTTGACTACCAAGTTTTCTGGCAATGCAAAAATTTATAAGTACCTGACTACATTGTATATCATTACCAAGGATACTACCAACGCTTTAAAAACTATCGGTGACGGTGTGGCTAAATACCCTGCTAACTCTGAATTGCGTGAACTGGAAATCAGGATTGGTTTGCAGGCAGGTAAAGAGAATGAGATTTTGGGAAAGGTGCAGGCAGCCATTACAAATGACCCCAAAAATAAGCTTCTTTATTATTACGAAGGTTTAACTTATTCACGCATCGCTGATGCAGCCGATGACAAAGCAGCTAAAGCAAAAGATGATGCTACAAAAGCAAATTTAACTAAAACAGCTTCTGATAATTATGCATTGGGCGCTGAAAATTACAAAAAAGCACTTGCGATTGATCCCGAATATTTTGATGCAAATTTGAATTTAGGCTATTCATTGGAAAAACCTGCAATAGATATTTATAATAATGCCAGAAACTTACCAGCCGATAAACAAAAAGAATATGTAGCGTTACGCCAAAAGGCTGATGTGCAATTTGATCTTGCATTACCATATCTGCAAAAAGCCGTTGATCTGAATCCAAAATCTTCTGACGCGTTGAATAACTTAAGAAACTATTACAGGGGAAAATACGACCCTGCAAATGCGGCAGCGAATAAAGTGAAAGCCGATGATCTAAAAAAACAGGTTGATGCTTTGTAAATAAAAATATTATAAAATAGAAGGGGCCATTAAACAGTCCCTTTTAATTGGCGGCATTACTTAACATAATGTTAATTATGGGATAAATGAAATCATTAAAAAGAATGTCATTATAAGGCTCTCGAACCATGTGTGGTGGCCCGAACGCTTTTCCATTTACGCTAATGCATTGGCATCGGCCTTTTTGCGCCCACGGTTCGAGGACCTCAAAAGCAACGCGGCAAAGCATGGCGTAAAGGCTTTTTACGCACATGGTTCGAGCGCCTTATAATGACGTGTTTGCAAGTTGTTAATTATCAATGATATTTTGAAGCCAAATTATTCATTGCCGCCTGCTTTAGCGGACGGAGGAGATAATCAAGATAATCCGGCTTTAGCCTAAATGATGCGGCTAAAGCCTTTGACCATCGCCTCTGTGTCCGTTGGCTGAAGCCAACGGCAATGAAAAAAAAGGATTGTCAAAAAACGTCATTACTATTTTTTCCAGGGTTGGCCCTGGTTGGGACTCACCATGACAGCCTTTTTTTTATTTCTTCTTTAAAAATTAAATGATTTTCTTACGCACCATAACAGCCACCATTTTGTCATTCATCCATTAATTTCATCACAATTTAAATTTCAAATGTTCATTGTCCGAAGAATTTTTCTGATATTTAACCGATATGGTAGTTTCGGAACGTGTACTGAAATGGGTTATTAATTGCTACCCTCCCCTGCTCTTTCAGCGCATTCGTGTCGTTAAGTTTGATAAGGGATTTCGCGGCGTTGAGGTAAAGGTCATCAAGAGTTTTCTTAATAAAAATTTTAATAATGCCATTTTTGGCGGTACTTTATTTGCCGCTGCGGATCCGTTTTACCCCTTGCTTTTTTTTAATATTTTTACCCATAAAGGGTATAAATTGCGGACATGGTCGCATTCGCTGGCTATCCGTTATCATAAACCTTCCAAAACCAATATGCATTTTAAAATTAGCATCAGCGATGAGGAAGTGGAACATTGCGAAGAGGTTTTAAATACCACCGGGAAGTTCAGAAGGACTTTCCATGTAAAAATTTATGACGAAAGCGAACAATTATGTGTCACTGTATTGAGCAAAATTTATATGCGTAATTTAAATTTCATGACAGATGCAAATGAATTGGAAGTATAACAATTTGTTCCTTATTAAATAATAGCTTATCCGGTTAAAAGTATATGCACATCATTATGAATGACAGCGCCTTCATCAAAAAAGGGTTTTGTATTTCAACAGATCAAAGCCAGCTTGATTTTGATCTGATCTTTAAATATCTGAATGAGGAATCGTACTGGGCAAAAGGTATCCCGGTTGAAACGCTAAAAAAAGCTATCACAAACTCGCTGTGTTTTGGGGTTTATCAGCAAAATACACAAGTTGGCCTCGCAAGGGTTATTACCGACAAAGCTACTTTTGCTTATATTTGTGATGTGTTTATCCTTGCTGATTACAGGGGTTTGGGGCTGTCCAAATGGCTGATGCAAACCATCAACGAACACGCTGAATTGCAGGGTTTGCGGCGATGGTCATTGGCAACTGCCGACGCTCATGGTTTATACAACCAGTTCGGATTTACACCTTTATCCCGTCCTGAAGTATGGATGGAAAAATATAAACCTTACCAGCCGCTTAAAAAAGAGGAACAACAGCTATGAATGTGAAAAAGCTCATTTTTGAGGGCGAAGGTGTAACACTCGACTTTAAGAAAACAATTACCAGTTGCGAGAAGATTGCCCGGACCATGGTTTCTTTTGCCAATAACAAAGGCGGACGCCTGCTGATCGGGGTTGCTGATGATGGTAGCATAAAAGGCGTGAAATCAGAGGATGAAGAGCGGTATATGATTACCAAGGCCGCACATTTATATGCAAGGCCGGCGCTTGAGCCCCAGTTTGAAGAGATTTACGTGGACGATAAAATTGTACTGGTTGTTGATACGCCTGAAAGTACCGCAAAACCGCATTTCGCGCTTGCTGAAGACGGTAAATGGTGGGTTTATGTAAGGGTAAAGGATAAAAGCGTACTGGCTAGTAAAATTGTGGTTGATGTGCTTAAACGGTCCGGCAGTAATGAAGGTGTTTTAATTGAATATTCGTCTAAAGAGAAAGCGATATTGGAATACCTTGAAAAAACAGCCCGGATTACTTTAACAGAGTGCTGCGAACTGCTAAAAATAGGCCGTAAACGCGGGCAAAAATTACTAGTCGACCTTATTTTGTCGGGCATTATACGCATACATACTACCGAAAAGGAAGAATTTTATACGGCGGTATAGGGTAGTCCGAAAGTCCGTAAAGTCAGTAAAGTCCGGAAGCAGCTGCACTTGACTTTGATAAAAGCCAGAAACATTACAACATTCCAACTTTACAACATTTCAACGCTCCCAATGAAGACCCTGTACCATAAATATAAACACCATTATCACGCCAATTTGCACCTGGCCGTCCCGGTTGTGATATCGCAATTGGGGCATACATTGGTTCAAACTTCGGATACTATTATCGTAGGGCATTTTGCGGGGACGGTTTCACTGGCAGCAGTTTCACTGGCGAGTGGTATTTTTTCTATAATGCTGGTGATCGGGATTGGGATCTCTTATGGCAGCACACCGTTGATTGCACAACATAACGGGCGTAAAAACTACCTTGAATGCGGCCAGTTACTTTCAAATAGCTTGTTTATAAATATCCTCAGTGGTATCGCTCTTTTCGTGGTTACCTGGTTGGTTGCGGTATTTTTGTTAGATCATTTGGGGCAAACTCCTGCCGTTGTACGCCAGGCAAAACCTTTTTTAGTATTACTGGGCCTTTCGGTTATCCCCATGCTTGTTTTCAATACTTTTAAACAATTTGCCGAAGGTCTTGGCTTTACCAAACAGGCAATGATGATATCTATCTGGGGAAATGTTCTGAATGTGTGCCTCGGTGTAATTTTTGTAAAGGGATTGTTTGGGATCAGTCCAATGGGTGTAAAAGGTGTTGGTTACAGTACATTGATTGACCGTTGCGTTATGGCGATAGTTATGGGAATATATGTATTCAGGTCGGCTAATTTTAAAACTTATTTGAATGGTTTTGTACTAACCAATATTGACCGTTTTCGTTCACTGCAAATTTTGAAAATCGGCGCGCCTGTAGCGTTGCAATATGCATTTGAGATCAGTGCATTTAGCATAGCAGCCGTCCTTATCGGGACTATCGGGTACCATGAGCAGGCCGCTCACCAGGTAGCTATTAGCCTGGCCGCGATCACGTATATGATGGCAAGCGGCTTGTCCGCCGCCGCTGCAATAAAATCAGGGAATTATTTTGGACAGAGTGATTACCATAATCTGAGACAATCGGCTATCTCAAACTATCATATCGTGCTGGCATTTATGTGTATTACTGCATTAATCTTTACCCTGTTTAATCACCAATTACCATGGATTTATACTTCAGATAAAATAGTTATAGGCATTGCTGCACAATTACTTATCATCGCTGCATTCTTTCAATTGTTTGATGGCACACAGGTTGTCGGACTCGGAATTTTGCGCGGTATGGGCGATGTGAATATCCCAACCGTCATCACCTTTTTAGCGTATTGGGTTATAGGTTTACCTGTTGGTTATTTATTGGGTATAAAATTACATTTAGGTGTAAAGGGTGTTTGGTACGGATTGGTGATGGGATTAATGGCTTCCTCCATATTGCTTTTCTTTCGTTTCCAGTTTATCAGCAAAAAACACCAGGATAAAACGGTATTAATAATGGCGAAGGATTAAAAATACAATTCATTAGCCACCCTATAGGTATTGCAGTGCGTTTCCACAATATCCTTAATATTTGGCGAGTACCCCCCTCCCATGCTTACCTGCACCGGTATTTTATTTGATATACATTGCTCAAAAACAAACAGATCACGCGCTTTGCATCCTGCTTTACTTAAAGCCATTTTCCCCAGTTTATCGGAGGCTAAAACATCCACACCCGCCAGGTAAAATATAAAATCAGGCTTTTGGCGTTTGATTAAATGAGGCAAAGTAGTTTTCAGTAGGCGTAAATATTCCTCATCGGCTGTTCCGTCGGGTAAAGGGATATCCAGGTCAGATTTTTCTTTGCGGAAGGGGAAATTATTCGCGCCATGCATAGAAAATGTAAACACATTTGGGTTGTTTTCAAATAGCTCTGCTGTGCCATTGCCCTGGTGAACATCTAAATCAATGATTAAGATGGATGAAGATAATCGTTTATGCAACAAGTAATTAGCCGCAATTGCCTGGTCATTTAATAAACAGAAACCCTCTCCCCAATTGCTGCCTGCATGATGAGTGCCACCGGCGACATTAAATGCAACATCATACGCCATTGCAAAATGACTGGCCTCTATAGTCCCTTGTGCTATCCGCGTTTCGCGCTCTACCAATGCTGCCGATAAAGGGAAGCCTGTGCGACGCTGTTCTTTTGGTGGCAATGTAAGATCGCGTAATTGTTCCCAATAGTTTTTTTCATGCGTCCACAAAATAATTTCCTCTGCCAGGTTTCCGGGTGAAAATATATTTTCAGGCATTATCAGGCCCTCGTATAAAAGCTGGGCAGGGATCAGTTCATATTTAAGCATCGGGAAACGGTGTCCGGATGGTAAGGGATGAATATAAATGGGATCGTATGCTATCTTGAGCAATTGTTTTTTTATTTATGCGCCTGTATTTTCATTCCACCGGTAGCTGTCATTCTCCAGGCCAATCAAATCAATAACGCGGTTAACAACTGTCATGGCCAGGTCCTCAATAGTTTGAGGCTTGCTGTAAAAGGATGGCATGGCCGGGCAGATGATTCCTCCTGCTTCGGTAATAGTTTGCATATTACGGATATGGATCAGGTTAAATGGCATATCTCTGGCTACCAGTATCAGCTTGCGGCGCTCTTTTAATATCACATCCGCAGCACGGGAGATCAGATCGTCGGAGACCCCACCTGCAATCCGCCCGAGAGTACCCATAGAGCATGGAATAACAACCATAGTATCAAATTTTGCAGACCCGGACGCAAAGGGCGCCATAAAATCATTCTTTTTATAAAACTTAAAGGGGCAATTATTGTAATCCTCGTTATCCAATTCAAATTTCCATACCTCTTTCGCGTTATCAGACATCACTACGGCAACTTCAGCGATCTGGGCGCTTAGCTGCTGTAGTTTTTCAAATAACAATTTCGCATAAATGGCGCCACTGGCGCCTGTAACGGCAATAACTATCTTTTTCTTCATATCAAAACCACCATCGGGAACATCTAAAGATTAGGGCACAAAAAAGGGTCGAATATAAATACTCGACCCTACATCTACCTATGAAAAACATGCCCTTGAGAGGGCACTACAAATGTAATAACAGTTTTTTAATTTTTAAACAATTTGTTAAAATAAATTTAATCGTTTTTTTGATGTTTTTTTTCTATTAATGTTTGGATAATGCCATCTACCAAACCTACCGTAGGAACATAAATATTCTTAATATTAGCGCATTTCATTACAGTTAAGTAGATCTCACAAGCCGGTATAATCACATCTGCCCGGTCCATGTTTAGGCCAAGCACATTTATCCTGTCTTTTAAAGAGAATGAGTTCAGATAATTGTAAAGTGATTTAAGTTTACCAAAGGTTAAAGGCGCATTATCCTTCTCTTCAGACATCCTGTACAATTTGTTAATATTCCCGCCGGTACCAATACCCGAAATAACTTTGAAATGCTTGGTATTTTCACGGATAAACTCCTTCATCTCTGTCCAGCTTTCCTCTGTATCCTGGTTATCCAGCATGCGGATAGTCCCTATATTAAAAGACTTTGAAGCCCATAGTTCACCGGCTGAAAATAATGACAACTCTGTGCTACCGCCGCCTACATCCACATACAGGTAATTTTTGTTCTTATCAATATTCTGGTCTGCGTGGCTGGCATAAATCATCCCCGCTTCCTTTTGGCCCTGAACGATCTCTAAATCAATATTTGCTTCCTCTTTTATCCTTTTCACTATATCCGGCCCATTCTTGGCTTCCCGCATAGCCGAAGTGGCGTAAGCCATGTAGTCTACAACCTTGTAAACATCCATCAGGTTACGAAAAGCCTGCATTGTTTTTATAAGGTCGGTAGATTTCCTTTCAGAAAGTTGTTGTTGCAAAAATGCATCATCGCCCAGCCGCAGGGGTACACGGACAAGCGTGTTCTTTTTAAACGAAATTGATCCGTTATTTTCAATTATATCGGCAATAAGCAATCTTACAGCATTGGACCCTATATCTATCGCGGCGTATCTCAATTTTATTTGTTTTTATTTTTTAAGTAATCGTAAATGTCAACCTGCGCCCTAACAGGGATCCCGGTGTTGGTTCTATGATATTTATTCGTATTGTGACTGTTTATTTCACGCGACTTGGTGTTATCCTCCAGTTGGATATTGATGATATCCTTTATTTCTTTCCTCAAATTGTCATCGTAAATGGGAAAGCCAACTTCAACTCGGGTATCAATATTTCTTGTCATAAAATCGGCTGAGGTCAGGTAGATCAGTTCGTTACCGCCGTTGCAATAAATATGCACCCGTGAATGCTCAAGGTATTTATCAACTATGCTTATGATTTCAATATTTTCACTAAAGCCCTTCATCCCTGCAATTAAACAGCACATCCCCCTGATGATCAGTTGAACTTTTACGCCTGCATTATTGGCCTGGTACAATTTTGCTATCAATTGCTCATCAGCAAGGCTATTCATTTTCAATATCATATAGGCTTTTTTGCCGGCTTTGGCATTCTTTATTTCATTGTCAATCAGCTTATAAATTGCTGGCCGTGAGTCTATCGGCGAAACGATCAAACTCTTTAAGCCTTTAGGCAGCAGGTTTTTGTTTAAAGCTTTAAAAATATTTACAAGGTCGTCGGTTATCCTTTTATCTACTGTCAAAAGGGTATGATCCGCGTACATTTGCGCAGTTTTTTCATTGTAGTTTCCGGTTGACAAACACCCATAATAGGCGGTTTTCCCTTTTTCGAGCCGGGCAATCAAGCATATTTTTGCATGCACCTTGTAGCCATCAATCCCATAAAGTACAGTAACGCCTTCTTCCTCAAGTCGTCGGCTCCACGAAATATTGTTTTGTTCATCAAACCGGGCCCTTAATTCGACAAGACAGGTAACTTTTTTGCCGTTTTTTGCTGCATTGATCAACGCGTGTATTACACGTGAGTTTTCTGCCAGTCGGTAAACTGCAATACTGATTTCTTTTACATTGGGGTCTATCGCCGCTTCACGCAAAAAGTGGATCACATAATCGTACGATTGATAAGGTGTACTTACGAGATAGTCTTTTTTAGCAACCATCCCCATCAGGCTTTTGCCGAACGATAAACCATCTACTGAAATCGGAACATTTCTTTCATACTCCAGTTCGGGTCGACCGACATTCGGGAAAGCTATGAAGTTTTTAAAATTATGGTAGCGGTTACCCGGGATCAAACTTTCTCCGCTCAGGCCCATCCTGTTAACGAGATATTTTAACATATCAAGGGGCATTTCCGAATCGTACAATAAACGCATGGGCTTGCCTTTACGCCGCTTCAGCAAGCTTTTAGATAAGGAATCGATAAATTTTTCGCTTACCTCTTTATCCAGGTCGAGCTCGGCATCACGGGTTAGCTGAATGGAAAAGGCTTCCATGGTATCATGTTCGAAAATGAAAAAGATATCCTCAAGGCTGTAACGGATAACGTCGTCCAATAAAATAATGAATTTCAGATTATTGGTTTCCGGTAGCACAATGAACCTTGAAAGCGTATCCGGAAATTCTATCAATGCCAGCTGTGATTTTTTGCCTTTTGTAAGCTTAACAAAAAAGTAAATAGCACGGTCCCTCAGTTCGGGCAACTGAAGGGTTTCATTTAGCATGATGGGCACCAGTGTAGCCAGTAATTTCTCCCTGAAGTAGCGTTTTACGAATTCACCCCTGCTAACATTCAGCTGTTTATCGTTAAGGATAAATATTTTCTCTTCGGCAAGCTGCTTTACAATAATGTTTTCGTACAGGTTGTTGAATTTTCTTTCCTGCCGTACAACAATGTTCTTTATCTGGTTCAGGATCTTTTTCGGATTGTACCCTAATATTTCCTTCGCTCTTTCGTTCAGGTTGGACAGGCGGCTTAAAGTGGCCACCCTGACGCGATAAAATTCATCCAGATTTGATGAAAATATAGCTAAAAACTTTATCCTGTCAATCAGCGGAACGGTTTGGTCGGCAGCTTCCTGTAAAACCCGGTCGTTAAAATATAACCAGCTAATCTCCCTGTTAATAATAGGTATATGTTTATTATCCATAAAAAGACTGGCCTTTCAGCCACGTTTACAAATCTGCTTATTTAAATGTTAAGTTAATATTAACTCATTGGTATATTTTGTTGGTTTATGTAAATAGTTAATAGGACTGTCGATAGTTGAAGAAACAGAACTATTGCTACTTTTGTCCATAGACCATGGTCGATAGTCCATAGTAGAGAAACAAAGTTATTGCCATGGACTATGGTCTATCGACTATGGACTATGGACTACGTCAACTATGAACATTTTTTCACTACCAACCATCAACTATTACTATTTTTACACTTCAATAAATAAACCAAATATGCCAACTTTTGATATAGTAAGCAAAATAGACGGACAAACACTGGATAATGCCGTAAATACTGCAAAAAAAGAGATACTAAACCGTTACGATTTTCACGGATCTAACAGTACTATCGACCTGGATAAAAAGACCAATACCTTAACGGTAGTTACTGAGAATGACATGCGTTTAAAAGCGATCCAGGATTCCATCATTGGACGCATGGTAAAACAGCACCTTGACCCCAATGCGCTTGATTTTGGCAAAGAACAATATGCTTCGGGCAATATGATCCGCAAGGAAATAAAAATTAAGGAAGGCATTGATAAGGAAGCTGCGAAAAAGATCGTAAAAAAAATAAAAGACAGCGGTTTAAAGGTGCAGGCTTCCATTATGGACGACCAGGTACGGGTGCAGGGAAAAAAGATCGATGACCTTCAGGCTGTAATCAGTTTGTGCCGAAGCGATAATTTCGGACAGCCTTTGCAGTATATTAATATGAGAGACTAACGCATATTTACGATTTTAGATTTACGAATTACGATTTGTTGAGTGCGGATTGCGGAATGTTGAATGCGGAATTATTTTAAACGAAAGTTATAAATGGATTATTTAAAAGAGCTTTCCATTCAGTTGGGTGGGAAAATTCATATTCAGAATCTTCATAATTGGAACCACAATGGAACATCTGTTAGAGTACTAACTGTAAAAAACTATAAAGGCTTCAAAATTGAAGTTGATGAGTATGAAAAAATTTTAGACATCCATATAATTTGCTTAAATATAGCCTCAGATTTTGCGTTCGCAATAAATATCCCCAATAAAATAAACGCCCTTACTAAACCATCCACTGTCGATAATTTTCCATATAATATTTATTTGTCTATTTATAATGACCCGACTCTTTTTGAAAATGTGGACTTTCAATCATTTTGGAATCCATTTAGTAAGATGGTTAGTGACTTAAACTTTTCTGATGCAGAAGGTGTGTTTTTTTATAATGGAGAGATTTATTTAGCTTTAAGCTATGAAAGGGATGTGTTAGGATTGATTAATCGTACCATAGATATGGTTAATGCCAATCCAATTTTATTTTACGAAGATAAAACAGAACGGATCTTCAAAAAAAATATCACTGAAAATTTAAGACATCTCATTCCGTTACTGAAAAAATGGAGTATCCCCGATGATAGTGAGCGGGAACAATTGATGGAAGAAATCAGCGAAACACAAAAGAAAAAGTTGATAAAAGCCGTATGGCCTTTTATGGCTGAAATAAACGATTTTCTCAATTCCTTTGGAGATGAACCTCTTAATTACGAAGCCTGTCTGTTGGGGAATTTAGCTGAGCTGGTGAGTGAATTACAAATTGAAAATATTTGATTCCTATAAATCTAAAATCGTAAATCTAAAATCTAAAATAAAAAAGCCGCCCCTTGCGGAACGGCCTTCTCAAACTAAACCAAACCTATTATGAAAAAACTCTTCTTTTTAATTTCGGATATCGAATGTTCGATTTCGGATTTAGAGATGACGTTTTAACTCTTCTTCTTCTTCTTCTTTCCGACTTCCGGTCTTTCGGACTTAAAATTACTTCACAGCAATCTCTCTTGACTGAATTTTAGCTTCTTCTTTTTTAGCTACATTAAGCTTTAAGATACCATCGGCATATTCAGCTTCAATCTTGTTATGGTCGGCAACTTCAGGCAGGGTAAATGACCTGGTGAAGGTATTGTAGCTAAATTCGCGCTTGCTGAATTTTTTGCCTTCTTCAACATTTTCCACTTTTTTATCAGCCGATACACTTAAAACGTTTTTATCAAGGCTGATCTTAAAATCTTCTTTTTTCAGGCCTGGGGCAGCCAAATCAATATGAAATGCGTTTTCTGTTTCTGCAATGTTTACCGCAGGTACACGGGTTGCTAATTTATCGCTCAGAAATGAGTCGTTTAAAATAGAATCAAACACATCGCTAAAGAATGGGTTAACAACCTGATTTTTTTGTCCGTTTGCAAATTTTACTAAAGTCATTTTTATGTCCTCCTAAGATTTTCTTTTATTTATCTTCGCAATTGATTCATCAAGTGTTATACCAAGAGGTTATACACACAATAAGGCAGACACAATGTCTGTTATGTTTATTTTCTACGGACAATATGACACATCATGGCTGAAAAATTATCAGATTACAAATACAAAACACCTATTGCCATCCGCTTTTCGGATATAGACGCTGTTGGGCATGTGAACAACGCCATTTATTTAACTTATTTTGAAGAGGCCCGAATAAAATACTGGCGAGAAATAGTGCAATGGGACATGAGTGAAAACGGCGTAATAGTAGGTCGTTCGGAAGTTAATTACCTGAAACCTATCATGCTGCATGATGAAATTGAATGCTATATAAGAACCACCCGTATAGGCAACAGCAGTTTTGATATAATGCATGTATTGGTTAAGATAACGCCTAACGGAAGAGAAATCTGCACCACCGGGAAAACGGTTTGTGTAAGTTATGATTACAAGGCCAACAAATCAATCCCTATTCCTTCTGTTGAAAGGCAAAAAATGATAGCTTATGATGAACCGGGATTGATATTGAATACGAATTAGGGTTTGGTGAGTAGTGAGTAGTTTGACCGTTATTCCTTATTCACTACTCAATGTCGTTTACTTAAGGATTCCCTGGCAATTTTGCCTCACCTAAATCCTCTCTAACCGCGTGCCGCCTTAGCTTTAGCGGTGGCGCAAGGAGAGGACTTTAACTTCGCTCTTTGTTAAACCCTCTCCTTTGGAGAGGGCAGGGTGAGGCGTAGAGCGTTTATAGGAAGAGAGCTAATTATTCGTTTCCCTTAAGTAAACGACATTGATTCACTACTCACTAAATCACTAAATCACTAATTCGCCCCTCACCTTAAAACGATTTCACTTCAGGCATCCGCATTAATTTTTCATCAAGATGGTTGATGTTTTCGCGGTAGCCGGTTACCATAATCGCAACCTGGAAGCAGCAGTCTTTTTTGGTGATTTGAAGAGACTTTGATTTTAAGTTATAGGATTTGATAATACCCTTCACTAAATTCAAATTGTCATACTGTGCATCATTAAACACAATTACATATAACTTATCGTGGTGGATTTTATCAATATAAAGTTCAAGCAGGTTAAAGAGCAACAGCACGGTTAGGGTAACAACTGTTGATATAAGCCCTACCATATAGTTGCCCGATCCCACTGCCATTCCGATAGCTGCGGAAATCCAGATCACAGCGGCGGTTGTGAGGCCGCTTACCGAAATATTATCTTTAAAAATAACACCGGCGCCAATAAAGCCCACGCCTGTTACAATATTGAGATTAGCGACCTGGCCCGCATGCTGGGCCACCATAGTAAAAATTGCTGAACCCAGGCAAATCAATATGATGGTGCGAAAACCGGCTATTTTATTTTTATACTGCCGTTCCAGGCCCAGTAAGCCTCCGCAAACCACGGCAAGGCCTATTTTTAAAAGATCAGTATCAGTTATATTGAAAATTGAGGACATGGGGGAATGTTGAATTAGTGAATTAGTGAATTGTCGAATTAATGAATCATTGACGTTTAAATTTAGGGTTTTTAGAAGATAATACACAATAACGTTTTTTGAACCCTAATCAACCACTCACCCAATCAACTCAATCAACCAATTCAATCAAAATATCTTACCCGGATTCAAAATCCCGTTTTTATCAAAAACCTGTTTTATCCCCCGCCATAATGCAAAATGGGTATCAGTATATTTAATGGGCATAAAATCTTTTTGCACCAAACCAATGCCATGCTCGCCGGATAAGGTGCCACCTAATGACACTGTGAGTTCAAATATTTCCTTAATGCCGTCTTTTAATTTGTTGGTCCAGTCTTCATCGCTCATCTGGCCTTTGATAATATTTACATGTACGTTTCCATCACCTGCATGGCCATAACAAACTGATTCAAAGCCATATTTGAGGCCTGTTTCTTTTATTCCTTTAATTAATTGCGGGAGACTTGCACGCGGTACCACTGTATCTTCTTCCTTATAAATGGAGTTTGATTTTACCGATAGTGCCATAGTCCGCCGCATGCGCCAGAGTTCTTCTTTTTGTGCAGATGTATCTGCAAATAGTACCTCCTTACAATCAAAATCTTCTAAAACCTGGTTGATCTTTTCACAATCAGAAAATATCACATCCTGGTTGGTACCGTCAACCTCTATCAGCAAAAAAGCTTCAATTCCGTCTTTAAGGTCAAAAGCTATTCCGTCGTGTTCTTTCACCCACTCCACTCCTCTTCGTTCCATAAACTCTAAAGCCGATGGGATGATCCCGGCCCTGAAAATAGCAGAAACAGCAGCGCAAGCATCTTCATTTGAACTAAAAGAACCCAGCAGCAAGGCATCAATAGTCGGGCGGGGAATAAGTTTAACAACTATTTTGGTAATGATCCCCAGGGTACCCTCCGACCCTATCATTAACTGCGTTAAGTTATAACCCGATGCATATTTTAAAGTATTGGCGCCTGTCCAAATGATTTCGCCGGATGGCAATACCACCTCAAGATTAAGGATATATTCGCGAATGGTACCGTATTTAACAACTCTTGGCCCACCGGAACCGTGCGACACATTGCCACCTATAAAACAGCTTCCCTTACTCGCGGGGTCAACTGGATACAACAAGCCTCTGGCAGCAACCTGATCCATAAATTCTTCAGTGATCACCCCTGGTTCAACTATGGCCTGTAAATTTTGTTCATCAATAGCCAATACTTTATTGAACCGTTCCATGGCCAAAACCAGACCGCCTTTTACAGGCAAAGCCCCACCGCTCAAACCGGTACCTGCACCTCTCGGCGTTACCGGGATCAAATGCTCATTGCAAAGCTGCATTAAAGCCGATACTTCCTCCGGTGATTTTGGCTTTGCAACTACTTCGGGGTAATAATGCAGGTCCTCGGTTTCATCATGGCTATATTTTTCGAGGCCGTCATGATCGGTTATAACAGCATCATCTCCAACAATTGATTTTATGGCAGCAAGTACGTTCTCTGTTATTTTATTATAGACCATAATCTTTATTCTCTATTCAAACGGTTATCGCAATCCTTGAATATTCAACCCTGCCGGGAAGCGGCGGATTAACTTTTTTGATCGACACGTGTATCTTATCGACATAAGGATACAATGTTTTAATATCATCGGCAATCGATTGGGCAACTGTTTCAATCAACTTCCTTGTTTGCGTCATTTGCGCGGAAATCAATTTGTAAATTCGCTCGTAATCCACGGTATTTGCAATTTTATCTTCCTTCAGGTTATTGATGGGTGTAAAATCCACCTCTACATCTACAATGAATTTAGTACCTAATTTCTGCTCCTCCGGATAAAATCCGTGATAGGCAAAAAACGCGGCACCATGAACAGCAATAGTAATCATGTTCCAAAAATAGTTTTTTTTAGTACGGAATACGAAAATTCGATACACAGGACATCAAATTATAAAATACTTCCGCATTAACATTTTTCCTAAATCGAAATTCCGAATTCCGAAATTGAAACACTTATCTTTGCCCACCAATTGTATAAAATATGTCTAAAAAAGATCTTTTTGAATCGCCTGATTATTATCAATGCGACGAATTGCTAACCGATGAGCATAAATTGATACGCGCATCTGTGAGAGACTGGGTTAAAAAAGAAATTAGCCCCATAATTGAAGATTATGCCCAACGGGCTGAATTCCCAAAGCAATTAATAAAAGGGCTTGGTGAAATTGGGGCCTTTGGTCCCACTATCCCGGTTGAATATGGCGGCGCAGGGCTTGATTATATGGCATACGGCATTATTATGCAGGAAATTGAGCGCGGAGATTCAGGGATCAGGTCTGCCGCCTCGGTTCAGGGATCATTAGTGATGTACCCTATTTATGCTTACGGATCGGAAGAGCAAAAGAAAAAATATCTTCCAAAACTCGCAACCGGGGAATTGATGGGCTGTTTCGGACTCACCGAACCCGATCACGGATCTGATCCGGGTGGTATGGTTACCAATTTTAAGGATGCCGGAGATCATTATGTATTGAATGGCGCCAAAATGTGGATCTCAAATTCCCCATTTGCAGATATTGCCATTGTTTGGGCAAAGGATGAAAATAAAAAAATACGCGGCCTAATAGTTGAGCGTGGTATGGAAGGTTTTACAACGCCCGAAACGCATAATAAATGGTCATTACGTGCATCAGCTACCGGTGAACTTGTATTTGATAATGTAAAAGTGCCTAAAGAGAACCTCCTTCCAAATGTAAGCGGACTGAAAGGCCCGCTTGGCTGCCTTAACCAGGCGCGTTACGGCATTGCCTGGGGTGCATTAGGTGCTGCTATGGATTGTTATGACACCGCCTTAAGATATGCCAAAGAACGTAAGCAATTTGGCAAACCGATCGCAGCTTTCCAGTTGCAGCAAAAAAAACTGGCTGAAATGATCACAGAAATTACAAAGGGGCAATTATTGGTTTGGCGCTTAGGTATCTTAAAAAACGAGAACCGGGCCACTCCCGCTCAAATTTCAATGGCAAAACGTAACAGTGTGCATACCGCGATAACTATTGCGCGTGAAGCGCGTCAAATTCTTGGTGGAATGGGAATAACAGGCGAATATCCAATAATGCGTCACATGATGAACCTGGAATCGGTAATTACCTATGAAGGTACACATGATATTCATCTGCTGATAACAGGGATGGATATAACAGGAGAAGAAGCATTTAAGTAGTTTTTAAGTCCATGGACCATAGACCATGGTCCATGGACTTAATACCAACTATGAACCCAATAAAAACTCCTTAAACCAATGCCCTGATGATTTGATGATGCGTTGCTGTGTTTTAAAATCAACGTAAATTAAGCCAAAGCGTGGGTGAAAACCTTCGGCCCATTCAAAGTTATCGGTCAGTGTCCAAACAAAATAGCCGTTTATTTTGCAACCTTCGTTCTTTGCTCGTAAAACCTGTTCTAAATTAGCCTGCAAATAAGCTACGCGTTTAGGGTCAACAACTTTTCCCTCAGTCAACTCATCCGGGAATGCCGCGCCATTTTCAGTGATATATAAATTTCTTATCTGTGGGTAATTGTTGAATTTTTTAATCATGTGGTAAATAGCCGGCGGGTAAACCTCCCATTTCATGGCTGTTAGGGGGACGTTTCTTTTCTCCGCCTTTACCAGCGTGGCGTTAACATAGGGAGTAAACAGGGAGTATTTTACAATCTCCCGCGTATAGTTTTG
>Ga0316224_1001148_pt1 | contig 31232 bp, 39 predicted proteins | sample TBH18013metaG_FD_206254 | JGI IMG/M metagenome (GOLD analysis project Ga0316224, IMG submission 206254) | Freshwater microbial communities from Trout Bog Lake, Wisconsin, USA - TBH18013 | ecosystem: Environmental > Aquatic > Freshwater > Lake > Hypolimnion/Profundal zone | place: USA: Wisconsin... | reverse complement strand
ATAGTGGTATCAGTGGCTATTCAGGTGTAAGTGGATTCAGTGGTTACAGCGGTTATTCAGGTGTAAGTGGATTCAGTGGTTACAGCGGTTATTCAGGTACACCTAATCCAAATGCAGCGAACGTAAGCAACATAAACATTACCGCTGTATCGACAAACGCTCTGTTTTATCCAACATTTGTGTCAGCTACTGTAGGTAACTTACAAGCTCTAGTTAATGGCGGTATAACTATAAATCCGGCTACAGGTGATTTAAATGTTGGTGGAAATCTAAATGTCAGTGGCAATTTAATTGCCAATAACACCTATATCAATAACATCTTTTTATCTACAACTGACACAGTAATTATTACTAATAGTAATGCATCAACATCAAGCACAAGTGGTGCATTACAAGTAACCGGCGGTGTTGGTATCGGCGGAAATGTGTTCGCTGGTACATTCCAGCCGACATCGTCTGTTATACCAGTTAATGGCCAATATTTGCCAGCTGCAAATACACTTGGTTGGTCTACTAACAGTACAGAACATATGGTATTAGACCCATATGGTAATTTGAGCATAAACACTACAAGTATATCGCAGGCAAGCAATGGTATTACAAGTCTCACAGTAAACGGTTCCAGTGGTACAGTTATAGGGTTGTATTCCGGTGGCACAACAAGTAGAGGGTATCTATATTCAAACGGTTCTCAACTTTATTTGGTAAGTGATACTTCCGGCGGTCCGTTGCAATTGCAGGTTACAAGTAGCAATCCGATGTTGTTCTATACCAACAGTTCGGAACATATGCGTTTGACTAGTAATGGGCAATTGTTGCTAGGTACAGCAAATAATCCATTAGGAAGTGCTGCAACTCTAGTTGTTAATTCTGTAGTCGGCGGCGGCGTCGAGTTGGTAAACAACAACGCCGGGGGCGGTAACATTGCAGGCTTAAACGGTGGAGGATTTGCGTTTTCAACATTTACCGGTGCTGTTGGATCAGAATCATACACACAACGCATACAAATCAATAGCAGTGGCAATGTTGGTATAGGTACTACCCTTATAAATTCTGGAAATGCCTTAGCAGTTTATGGCGGGAATATACTTGTAGCGGGAACATTATTGATTAACAATACCGCTGCACAACTTGGCGGAATAACATTTTCTGATGGAACGGTTCAACGAACATCTAGTACAGCGGCAACTATAACAGATGATACCGCAACTAATGCCCCGCGCTACATCAACTTCACTTCTACTACCTCGGGTACTCTAAGTACTATCAATACCAGCTCAACCAAGCTGATATACTACCCAGTTAATGGCAACTTAACTGTAGCAGGTAACTTATTCACTTCAGCTAGCGCATGGCTCGGCAACTTATCTATTACCAACAGTACTGTTAGTACGTCAACCACATCTGGTGCTTTAGTAGTAGCAGGCGGTGTTGGTATTGCAGGTAACATATATGTCAGCAGCAACGTGATTGCTGCAAGCTTCCAGCCAACAGCGTTATCTGTACCTCCAAATGGAATGTACCTACCAAGTACAAATACAGTTAGCTTCGCAACAAACAGTGTACAACGTGCAACTATTGCAGCAACTGGACAATTTTTAATTGGCACCTCAACTGCACCAAGTGGTGTAGCTGTATGGCAAGTAGTCAACAACGCAACCGGGGGCGGCACTGAATGGGCATTCAACAACTCAGGTGGCGGGAACATATCCGCACTAAGTGGCGGCGGACTTGCATTTTCAACCTTTACCGGTGCAGTTGGATCAGAATCATACACACAACGCATACAAATCAATAGCAGTGGCAATGTTGGTATTGGTACGACAACGATAAGTGCAGGTAATGCACTAGCAGTATATGGCGGAAACATATTGGTTGCCGGAACATTGCTAATTAACAACAACGCCTCATCACTTGGCGGAATAACATTTTCTGATGGAACAGTTCAAAACACTGCTGCTTCTGCATCGGCCATCATGCGCAATCGCATCATTAATGGCGCGATGCAGATCGCGCAGCGTGGAACAAGTTTTAGTTCGCCCGCCGGCCTGTCATATACGCTGGATCGGTGGTTGATATATTCGGCGGGAGCATCCGTAGCATCGGTCGCGCAGGTCACCGGGCCAACAGGCTACCAATACGCCGCGCAAATTACGGGCGCGGCGGGAGTTACATCAGCGGGTTTGGTTCAACGCATTGAATCCTACAACATTGCTGATCTTGCCGGGAAGACTGTCACCCTGTCGGTGACACTGTTAGCGTCGAGCGCTCAAAGTGCTTCGTGGACGGCGTATTACCCAAATTCTACCGACACCTGGAGCGGTCAAACATTAATTGCTAGCGGTACTTTCAGCGTTACAACTTCAGCGCAAACGTTCACCACACAAATATCTTTGCCCTCCAGCGCGGCAAACGGGGTGAGTATCTCATTTTACCCCAACAACGGGGGTGCGTTCACGTCCGGCACGCTGACGATCACTGGCGTTCAACTTGAAGCTGGGTCCGTTGCCACGTCGTTTGAACGGCGAATGATTGGGACGGAGACGGCGCTGTGTCAGCGGTATTATGAACCTGTTGGTAATTTATGGACGGGACAGGCTGTATCGACTGCTGCCTATTATGCAATATCATATTATTCAGTTATAAAACGAACAACCCCCACCGCAACTTCCATCAGCCAAACGGGGGAAGGCAACGGCGGATTTAATTCTCGAACAGCTTCAGCTCTTTATACAAATTGTTTTGTTGCTGCTGGGACATCAACCGGCGTCATCAACGGGGCTGGTTGGATTGATTTTTGGGGAATAAGCGCGGAGTTATAGAAATGACAACTTACACAAATGCTCAATACGTAAATGGACCACCGACCGCCAGCGCACCTAATGTGCTGATCAGCTGCCTAATTAACGGCGTGCAGTCTTACGTGCCCTGCGACCCTGGAAATACCGACTATCAGAACATCATGGCATTAATATCAGAGAACACTCTTGTAGTTCAACCTGCCGCAAATACCATCAATACGTCAAGCACTTGATCTTAATCATGGCATTACCAACAACAAGAGAACAATTCAAGTGGAATTGCCTTAGGCGTCTTGGTGCCCCGATACTCGAAGTGAATGTGGATAATGATCAAATTGAAGACTGTATTGATGAAGCTTTAATTTATTTTGGAACTATTTCAATAGCCTGATCCCAATCAGTCAACTGACTTTTTATGTAACCAAAAATAGACAATTCATCCGGCACATCATCAACATAAAATTTCATAGCTAATTTTAGTTTTTTTGTTGACAAAAAATCAATCTTGGTTTTCAAAACTGATATATGTATAATTATTAACTATAAGGAAAACGCTGATGCTTAAAAACAAATATCTTATTAGATTCAATAAGTCTCGTGGTATGCCAGGGCGAGGGTCTAAAGACCATGTGTGGCGTGTTTTTGAAAATGGTCAAGAGTATATTGTAAAGCATTTGCAAATAAATGTTACGTGCCACGACGAAGTTTCAAAAGACGGGCACGGCAATGATGATTGGAATATCTGTTGTTATGGAACCATGACATTAGATAAACAAACCAGCACTGCCATTATCAACCAATAAGCATCTAACCTATCATAGATAATTCTATTAAACAGGCTGCTAAATTCATTTCAGCGTCTGCTACCAGTGCATGATCACGTAATCTATTAGCTATAATTACAATGGCTCTGTTCTGTTGATCTTCTGTGTTACCCCACCAGCTCAAGTTTCGATACAGCAGCTTATATAAGTCTTCGTATTCCTCACTTGTTGCATTGGCACAGATAAGTTTTCTAGCATCGTGTATACGTCCTTCTTTGAAAAGTGATACAGCTGAAACTATATAATCTGCAGAACCTTTGCCACTACGAGCACTGGGACGCTTTAGTTCAGAATTGGTACAATTTTGTTGTAATAGATTAATACATTTACGTAAATCAGGATACGTAACCGTTACATATTCATCAAGTATTTCTAAATTTTCCTCTGTAAGATCAATACCTTCTGTAATAAGAATTGTAGCCGCGCGTGTAACGAATTGTTCTCGGTCTAAATCTTCTATATGAAACCCTTGTGTACGAGAATGCAGCGCAGGTATTATCTTGTGTGGATAATTGCAAGTCAGTATCCATCTACAAATGTTAGAATATTCTTCCATCATTGAACGCAGCATAGCCTGTGCATTCGGTGAAAGATAGTCTGCCTCATCTAAGAGAATATATCTATAATCACCAGATGGCATTGTTTCAACAAAGCCTGTCAAATTTCTATAATAATCAACACCTGTGTTATGACTTGCATTGACATACCGAATATCGGTTGGATCAACACCCAATTCATTAAACAAGCATTTAGCAAGTGTAGTGTTGTGATGTATAATTCCGTTTGACGTTATATATACATGCGGATTATCAATTGCTATGTCATATAGCACCTGTTGGCCCAAGTATTCTGATCCAATTACTTTTACAGATCCGTTGACAGTGTCTAATGTGGTGCAATTTGCAATTGGCTTACATACAGTATCTTCGAAAACTAAATGCTTTGTAGCACATATTAATTCCAAATCATCTTCTAACAAATATCTAGCAGCATCGGTATATTTTCTTACCAGTGCATTGATTTCTTGCCAACCATTCGGTGTTTGAATTTCTATTCCTAAATTGGAAATATCTTGTGCAGATTCGAACTCTGCATTCAAATTATCTGTTAGTTCAAATAGTGTTCTAATACTAACGTTATATTCTACCAGTTGTGTCATTTTTCCAATTATCCTAATAAAAATTCTTTTGCATTGATCAATGCAGATTCTCTATCTTGATTAACATCTGTTGACCATAGCACTAATACTTTATAACCTAGGTTATTTAGGCTGTCTATACGATTTTTATCTCGTAACCACATTTCTTCAGCACGTAAACCAACAACCGAATGTATCTTATCAGGTGTAAACAATCTAGGATCTGCATGCCAAAAACTTCCAAAATATTCAACAATTTTTCCATCTAGGTAATAATCTACAAAAATTATCCCGTTATTTGTGATTACAAATCTTTCAGAGCCTTTATAACCTGTTACTGATTTCTCTGCTAGTTCTTCCCCCAATAATTGGTCTAAATCTATAAAAAAATCAACACTTTCTTTGCTCACGCCGCAGTTACCAGACGCACGACTTACAATTATTTCAATTGCTTTTGTTTTACCATACATTTCAACCAGGTCATTAAAAGTTCGCCCTCTTGTTTCATTTATTTGATCTCGTTCTTCATTGGACCGTGCATACCAAGTTTCTTTACGACTATCTAACATCTTTTGATATCTAATATACCCGTCATCGCATCCATATTTTAACACAAAAAATTCTAAATCTCTACGCTGTAAATTTGATATAATTTGCTTCGCGTCAGAATCAGAATAACCTTTACGTACCCAATAACCAATCTGTCTAGGAGTTCTATTCAGATCTTCTTTTGCTAGATCCCCAGCCCGTTTTGATCTACTTGTTTGGACTATTTTTACTTGTTCTAATGCAGCGTCGTAATCAAACCCTCTGCTTGTCCAATATTCTGTGCAGTTTGCAAAGCTATTTTTACCTTGATTGGATTTTTTTATTTCTAAATACTTTAAATGGTCTTGATTATTGCCAAACCTTGCTAACAGATACGCTTCACTTGTATAATGGTTGTTTATGCAGATTTGGTATCTTTTGATGTAATTTGGGTAGTGGAACTTAACTAAATCAAGTATCAAAGACCAAATTTCCTTAAATGAATTCCATTCGAACGCATCAAACAATTGCGATAATTCACTTAATTGATCATGAGATAATTCTTCTCGCGCAATTTTGTCTTTTATATTTTTTAACTGACAAAATGCATCAATTTTTTCATCTGTTGTTTGTAATTTGCTTTTATTTGATATTCTACTATTGCGATTATTATATCGAACCGTACCTAATTCAACTCCAAATAAAATTTGATATTGCTGAAGTGTATGACTTTTAAGTGTTTGAATTTTTCTATAACGTTTATAAAAATCTAATTCACCGCTCTTAATAAAATTGCATAGCCTGTCGTAAACTGGTCCATTAGGTTCAAGTGTAGGATTGTCATCCAACCACTTTGTCCAAAAATCTAGTAATTCATATTTAATTTCAGCAGATAATATGTAATCTTTACCAAAAAATTTTACTACGTTTGATTTAGAGGTGAATTCGTCAGTTCGACGTTGAGCAGTTTTTCTTATCATATCGTATTTGCTCCATTGTGAAATTATTTATCTCACAATGGAGCAAATACAATATTATTCTATACCAAGTATACGATGTTGTTCCGGTGATAATTTAGATTTATCTAATCGTATTGTAATCTTTTCATCCGGGCCTAGACATTTACCAACTCCGGCAGAGCCCGATAGCAAGAGATTTGGAATAGCCTTATCATGTACCCAACTCATTACCTGTGTTTTTTGCGCATCGTCACTCCATACATAATCTTCCAATTTAGTTGGACGATAACGTTCAACCCACAAATCTTTAACACTCATACTTTTGTTTCTCCATTTGATATAATATGTGTTAGAGAAACGCGGTGCGTCAACTGTGACTGTCGTTTACAAGCAAAATATCTTTAGGGTCAACACGTCTCACAACACTGAAACTGCCGTCGCTTTCCTTGACTTTCACACCGCGGGTCCATCGACCATGGGCTACAAGTATTTTATCTCCTGGTTTAACATCATCCACAGCAGACCCAACACGCCATACCGTGGCCCATCTAGGTTTGATACCGCTATTTTTGCCATTGTCATCTGGAATTATTAGACCTGATGCAAGAACACGTTCACCGTGTTCCATATTAGTTACTAAAATTACATCAGGCAAAGGGTTTACTGTTTGACCTGCTGTCAACTCATAATCAAAATCGCTCATGCTGTCCTACGTTATTCTGTGTCTACAATTTTTCTACGCTGTTGTACAATTTTTTTAATTTGTGCAGCATTATTGTCTGCTTCTGCTTGCGCAGTGTCTTCTAATGGTATAGATGAAGTATTTGGTTCAAAATTGTGATCAGCTTGCAATGGTTTCATTTGAAACTTATCAGATTGGAATGGAGCTCGTATATCTGGGCTTATACCGATTAAATCATTTTGTTGTTGTTGATTTTTGCGCCATTCGGCTTCTACCTGTTCTTGTGTTCTCAAAACGACGCCATTCTTTGCCAGCAAATCCCCTCTTGCGTTCATCTTGGCATTGCCTACTGCAATTTTTTCAGCATTAGCAGCAGCTAGTGCTCCCATATCAATCTTTCTACCTCGAATAGTAGTGTATACTTTATTAGCCATTTGGTCCTCCTAACCTTATTTTATGTATTTAACAGTTATTTGAGCCATTCTCTAATGTCTAGGTTATGTTCTATTGGATTAATTCTATTGATACCTACTAAAAATAATACAAAAGAACATACACTGCTTCCTCTACCTACACCCCATACAATGTTATTTTGCCGCCAAATATCGACACAGTAAATCAAATGTCGAATAAGAGGTATCATGCCTCTTTTTGTAATTAAGTCAAGCTCTAGATCGGTTCTTTGAACTTCAGTTGGTGTTTTACAGCGTAATCGACACCACTCAATTACATTAATAGAGGCATATGGCTCAGGTGTGTTCCAATAGTGATACCAGTTTATACCTTCATATTGAGGACCATTTACATATTGCGGGCCCTGAATTAATACATCACATTCTCTAATAGCAGATTGCCATTCAGTTGAATCAGCTTCATCTGAACAAAAAATATTGTCAAGTGACTGATCTGCGTAAAGCAGTTCTTTCAATGCATGTTGGTTGCAAACAACAGTGCCATCAGGAAATATTTTTCGATTATCAAGTTCAATCATCTTCGTTTGAAACAACAAGTTTCGGTTTGGTTCTCAGTTTAATGATTTCAGCATTTTTAGCTTCGCTGCTATTGCTTTTAGAATCAGTGTTTGTGTCATCGTCTGGATGATCATCCAGCCTTACCATATCTACTAACAATCCGCCTAAATCGGGTATATTGTCAAGGTCGTCGCCTTCTCTTGGTTGTAGATCAATTGTAGTAGCGTCTCCGCGGTGCCACCATGGCAGTTTGTGGAAGTGCCGTTCACCTATCCATTCACTCATAACCGGCAACCATTCAGCAGTAGAGCCTGATATGGCATTTGAAAAACCATGGCTGGTATCACATAAAAAATGTGTCCGAGATATTTCAACTACACCTACACCAATAGCATTAAGTTTAGCATGAATTAACGCAGCAAGAATGTGATCCATGGGCTCGCCTGGAGTCATAATTGCAGTATTATATAGGCTGCTGATCCAATTGATATCAATTTCGCTATCAGGATTATAAGCGATACTATTATCAACAAAATCTTCTAACCACAGTTTCATTGCTGCAAAACGTGTGTGTATTTCCTGTGAATCAAAGCCAGGCAAAACAGTGATTTGGCATTCAATTTCACAATCACTTGCCAGCAATCTATCACTGATCAGACGATGCAGTCTAAACCTGTGGCGCAAAATAGTTTCCATATTTGTCATCATTATTAAAAACCTTTAAATTTTGGAATCTCGATAGGATCTGTATCTAGTATTACGCCATTAGGTTTATCGTCAAGTCTTGTTCTGCGTTCTCGCTCGTTTTCAATTGATATTAATAATAAATCTATTTGATGCAATACGTTAGGGTCCATTTGCATGCGACGAGCTATGTTGAATCTGCCCATTAGGTCATTGAACCTCTTATCTAATTCTTCCTGGCTTAGATCTTCTAATGGTATTGAAAAAGGGTGATCGCTATTTGTAAAACTCATTTTGGTCTACTCGCTTATTTAGATGAAAACAACGGATTGTCTATTTTGTAGCCCACTCCGCATGAAGAACAATAAAATTCAACTTCTCTAAATATTACACCCTTAAAATAAAATTGAGTGAGGTTGCTGCATGTTGCACAGGTAAAATTAAAAGTTTTTGTACAATTTGCCTGTTCGTGATCTGGTAAACGTTTGACAAAAAAATCTTAAACCTTTGTACTAGGTTTTTTCTTTTTAGACCGAGGAAATGCTATTACTTGCCCCATTTCTAATAATATTTACACTAGTTTGTAAAATAACATGTGATTTATGATGAAAAATCTAACCCTGTAGCTGTAAAGGCACAAAAACCTAATGAACTTGATACAACAACTGAACAGTCGGATCCTAGATAAATTCCACTAAATGCAACAGTTGTACCACCAGCTAGTTGCGTATTCAGAGCCAATTGAGAAGCCGGAGTTTGTGTTCCATTAGCTTGAATTAAAGCTATGCTATATCCGTCATAAATTGGTCCTTGATTATTAATAAAAATAGTACACTCAACAGAATTAGATGATGAAACAGAAAAAAGAGTTTGATTTTGTAAAGCAGCTGGCTTAGCTTGCCCTAGAATTTTTGAACTATATGACATTATTTTATTCCATTATGCAGAGGTATCATTAATAATTAGACCTAAGTCTGCTAGGGCATTTACTAGACTGGCTAGTGCTGTATTTGCACCAATAGACCCAGATACTATTGGTACGTATGGTGTAGAACCAGGCGGTGAATACAGTACGCCTGTTGCTGTAAATGAACAATAGCCGTTTGTGGTACTAACCATTATTCTATCGCTAGAATTCAAATATATTTGAGCCAAACTAAGTATACCTCCCCCAATAAGAGGTGTTTGGTAGGCTACAAAATTTGAAGCTTGCTCACTTTGGTCAAAAGGTATCACGGCAATATTGAAATAATCAAAATTAGGACTTTGATTGGCAACAAATATATTAACCATGGCCTGATCATTTGCAGAGACTGTTAACAGGTTAGTGTCAATATTTGCAGGAGGTAATTGTTGTCCAAAAATTTGTGGAGTGTCAGCCATAATATGCCCTTTTACGCAGTTGAATCGTCAATTATAAGTCCCATACTTACCATTGCAGTTAGTAAATTCGCTAAAGCTGCTCCGCTTGATCTAGAGCCCGTTATTGTTGGAATAGTGCCAATTGCAAGCGTTCCGCTGATTGATGCATTACCTGCCACGTCTAATGTATTTTTAGGGCTAGTTGATCCTATGCCTACATTGTGATTTGGTAGGATATTTATAACTCGCGAACTGTTTGATAGATTAGAAAACATGTCTTCGCCTGTATGGATACTGACGTTACCGTTTTGATCCATGCGAATACCACCAACTCTGTTGGTATTTGTTTGTTCAAAGGCCAATCCTAATGTTGAATTTAAGGTGCTGGTTGTAAATCTTATTGTGTTGTCTGTGTTATCAACCGCAGCATGGAATCTAGTGACATCATTTGTATTAGACCAGATTTCTAATTGAGCGGTAGCTACAGATCCAATCCCTACTGTTTGTGTTGAATTAGTAATAGTTATAGCATTTGCTAAATTGGTAGCAAATGCAGTTGTAGTAGATGAACTATTAACCGTTAAGTTGCCAATTCTAGCAAATGTATTTTCTGTTGCACTTGATATCTGTAAATTTCCTACAACATCAAGCGTTGCAAGAGGAAGATTTGTACCAATACCAACACTTCCATTGTTGTAGTAAATCTGACTTCCAGAAATAACATTGTTAAAGTTATATTGAACAGACAAATTTGACCCTGCTGCTTGTATGTTTGCCAAACTCACAGCAACCGGGATGATTATATCATTTGTACCATTTCCTATTTGTACAGGTTCGCTTATAAGCGAACCTGCCATTTGAATATTTTTACTTTGTAAATTTTCTATTTCGGTTTTGATGATAGCAAAGTTATCGCGAAACCCGCGACTGCTTTGATCAACACCTGGTATAGGAAAATTTGGGTTTACGTTGCTGCCTACAGTCATATGATTTTTCCAAATTTAATGCAATATTTAGTTAACATTTACGCCCATGTTCCTACACTTGTGTTGCCGCTATTTGTAGAAATAGGTGTTATAGACATCCTGCTTAAAGCGTACACAGTTACCGTACCAGGTGTGCCGCTCCATCCTATTTCAGGGTAAAATGTTCCACCAGTTGTGCCAACATCAACCATTCCGAACAGTTTTATAGATACTGGAACACCTGCGCCTGCTTGCCCCACAGACAGCCCGGGTCCAACAATATTCAAATTGCCTTGGTCAACGCCAAGTGTGCCTATATAACCTAGCGTTTGATCTGTTAGGTATATGTTGCCCGCTAGCCACAAATTACTAAATCTAGACAGTCTAGCACCTATGTCATGAAGACCGTCATTGGCACTGAGAAAATTGCCATCGCTAGTTATCTGGCCTTGATCCCCTGCCTTGAGATATAGATCAGTTTGTGCATTCGCTAATACAGCCAATGATGCACGTTGTGACGGTCTGGCAAAGGATAAAGGAGTTCCGTATGGCGGCAGTATACCTTGAACAGTTTGGTCTATTATGATTACGTTATAATACGGATCACTGCCTACAAAGATAACAGAGCTAAAGGGCGGAATGTTTATCCCACTGACGTTATCTCCTATATCCACTGTATAATTTGCAGATGTTAATTGTATTACGGTATAAGGAGCAGAAACACCAAAAACCAACCCATAATCACCGGGTTCTAAATGGTCGGTAGCGTTTGTGCTATAAGCAAGAACCTGATCAAAATATAAATCTGGAAGATTGATAGTAGATGCTGCTATGGATACAACATTGCCGTTATTTAAAAAAACATTTGACCATCCATTGGTCGAAGACCCGAGCGCCGCGGCATTATTAGAAGGAATAACACTGCCTGTTACATTGATATTGCCAGTTAATAAATCGGTTATAAAACTCATTTAGATTACACTCCAGTTTAGTCCGCCAGTGTAGACTAGAGTATAACTATTATAATTAGAAGTTATACTCACCAATGGCTGGCCATCAATTGTATTATTGCCGTATGCCTGTATGGCTATCGGATTATTAACTGCATTACCGCCTGTATCTTTTACAGTCAATTGGTATCCATCTACAGCGGAATTACCATCAGGCAAATAAACAGATGCAGACCCTGTACGGGTATAATTTACCGCTATCAGCTGGTCATTTGGCTGTACTAGATATGATGCAGCATTCATAAAAGCGATTTTTAAGTGCCCGCCCGCAGTATTTTGATACGAGCCATCTGCAAAAACTATACCAGAATTACCACCGTTAATGATTATATCACCACCTACATTTACGTTTCCAGTAATGGCTGCACCGCCGTTAGTGATAATGGCTCCGGTTGATAATCCCGATGAATCTGTAGAAGACGAAACTATAAAGCTCCGCGTATTTGCTCTAAATCTACCAATTTCATTTCCAGGTTGGCTGCCATACAGCGAAAAAACTATATCTTTATTTGACCAGGTGCTGATAACTAATTGGCCACCGCCTGTTGTTGTATTTCCTGCGGTGTATAGATAACCGTCATTTGGCCCTATCAAAGTATGTGAAGCATTATTGTAGTTACTGCTTGCGATACCAAAATCAATGTAGGTGTCATTGTCTGTACCATTATCTGCAACCGCAACAAAATCAGAACTTGCCAGCGGACCCGAATTGGAGTTTGAGGCTACAATCTGCATGACACCATTAACGTCCATTCCAAATTGAGCCGGGGCGTTTATAGGGCTGAATACCAGACGTGGTCCAACTGTTATACCAGAACCTACTCCTACATACGAACCTGCGTACAATTCGGCAAAATTTGAATTATAATAAAGAGATATTTCTGAGTATAGGGCAAGTGAATTTCCAGTTTGTGTATTAACTAATACAGGAAAATAATTGCCGCTTGTGACAGCATTTGAAACTTTTACATACTGGCTATAGGGATTTATAGGGCCAGTTGGTCCAGTGACTCCAGTAGGCCCTGTGACTCCGGTAGGCCCAGTTGGACCTAAATTACCTTGTGAGCCAACCGATCCGGTAGGACCCGTGGCACCTGTACTACCTGGTAGGCCATAGCCGGTTGGTCCAGTTGATCCTGCGTTGCCTGCGCTACCTTGGATTCCTTGGGGACCAGTTGGACCTGTGTTACCAACAGGGCCACTTGGCCCTGTTCTTCCAGTTGCGCCTGTTGCACCTATATTTCCCTGTGATCCCGCTGGACCAGTTTCCCCTTTGAATCCAGTTGGACCTGTAACTCCAGGCTGACCGGTTATTCCTTGAATTCCTTGTGGCCCTTGTAAACCTGTTGCGCCAGTGGGCCCTGTAACTGCGGAATCTGCACCTGTTGGTCCAATAGTGCCTGTAGGGCCTGTAGCACCTGTTGGACCATTAGCAGGACCAGTTGGTCCTTGAGGACCAGTTGCACCAAAACCAGCTGAACCAGTTGGGCCTGTTGCTCCAGTTTCACCACTAGAGCCTGTCGCACCTGTTATACCGCCTCCGGTTGCACCAGTTGGTCCTGTAACATTTGAGGGCAGTCCAATTGGTCCTGTCAATCCACGTGGTCCCGTTGGACCACGTGGTCCTGTAACCGTGCTGTTTTGTCCTGCCGGTCCTGTAAATCCAACTGAACCAGTTGGCCCAGTAATACCAGGTCCAGTTGGCCCGGTAACTGTGCTTGGCGAGCCAGTTGGCCCTGTGTCTCCGGCTGGACCTGTATTGCCAGTTACACCTGCGATTCCAGTAGGACCTGTAACATTTGAGTCAGCTCCAGTTGGCCCAGTAGGACCGGTAATACTTGCCCCAGTTGGTCCGGTAACAACACTAGCTGCCCCAGTTGAACCTGTAGCACCTGTTGGACCTGGGTATCCGAGAACGGGATAGTTATAAATGCTCATGAGTCATAATCACCAATTTTGCTGTTAGCTATTTAGTTGTTGATAGAGAAAGCAATGGGCTGTTGTATTTTTTGTGTTATGACAAATAGACCCAAATAAATATAGTATGTCCTCTAATAAACAAAACATACCACCAGGTTTTCCGCCGCCGCCCTTTGCATGTGGTGGCGCAGGAAATCCAAATAATTACATTTATCCTGGTAATTGCGGCTGTGCTTGCTGCGGTCCATGTGCACCTTGTTGCTCTGGATGTATACCATGCCAGCCACCTACACAAGGTTATTTTACAGGATTTCCTTTGCCTGATGCAGTGCAGTCTTGTTTTCCTACACCTTTTTATCCATTGTGCCAAAATGCACTGTGTCAAACGCAAGCATGTTATCCTCAGCGATCTGCTGTACCACCTATGGGACCAAATCCAGCACATTTTCCTCAGTGCGGTCCTTATCCACCTCTACAGAGTCCAGCACCTGGACCCTACCCGCCTAAACCTCCCGGTCAGCCCCCTGTGTGCCCACGTAATGATAATTTTCAAACATATGCATACAATTATTTGCCACAGGGCTCGTTCATTATCACCAAGTTTAGTCCAACATACCAGTACAACTTGCCACAGGCATCAACATTTTGTTTTCCATTTAAGTTAACTGGGCCCATGCAGCAGGTTGTTGTAAACGTGGCACTAACAACACCATTTGAAAATGTTTTTATTCCAGGTGTTCGCAGCTGGGCGAGTGCAGAACCATCTGGTATCAGTCTTACTAATAGTCCTCTACAAAGTCAGCAAACTATTACACTTAGTCCTACTGGGGCTGTATGGGACTTTTGGGATATTTCTCTGCAAAAAAGCATTGATTTGGCACCGAGCAATGTTAATACATGGATAAATCACAATCAGCTTTATTGGTTTAATGTACAAAATGTACAAAATCGTCCAAACAGTTTCTACTGTAGATTTAACTTTTTAGGTCCTAATCTAAATATTTTGATATAGAGAACTTGTGAACCTAGCGATACTTTGTGTATAAAGAAGGCATGTATAAAAATAAATTTTTGTCTTCAGTTACTGTTATAGATACAGAAACTACCAATCTTTACCCTGAAGACGCAGAAATTGTAGAGATAGCCGGAGCAACATACGATGGCAATAATTGGACAGTTTCTGCCAAGCTGCTAGGTGCTGTAAATGGTATCCCACCTGAGGCCAGTGCCAAAACTCGTATTAGTAGTAGAATGATTGCAGGTTTGCCAACCTTTGCCGAGAGTCTCGACAGCGTTGCTTCCATTTTACGCCCTGCAGAATCAAAATTTCTTGTTGCACATAATTGCAGCTACGATCAACAGGTTCTCGCAAAAGCTTGGAACGAAGCAGGCGAATCCAAACTGGAAGCAATTGCATGTGACCGCAAAAACTGGATCTGCACCTATAGACTAGCACGACAACTGATAGATTTTGATTTTGCAAATATGCAATATAATTTAAGTTATTTGAGATACCGACTAGACCTACCAGTGGACGACAACACAGTGGAGCACAGAGCGGGCGATGATACATTGGTATGCGCAATACTGTTTGAGTTCCTTGTGGATTATGCTCTTGCTATGGGACATATAACAGATGAAAGTGACATAGCTGATCAAGTTTATGAACTATGTTGGCAGCCTATGGTTTACAGCAAGTGGCCTTTTGGAAAAAATAAAGGCAAGGATCTCAGTGAAATTCCAGATGACTACTATGTATGGGCATTACAGAATTTAGATGCACTCAACGAAGACAAAAAAGACTATGATTTTGACTTAGCTGAAAGTGTAAGACAAGAACTTGAAAGACGATTGGAATCATAACAGATGCAGGTAATAAACTTATGGGGTGGTCCGGGTACCGGTAAAAGTACAGCAGCAGCCGGTTTATTTTACGCTATGAAAAAAGAGCAGTTAAACGTCGAACTAGTAACTGAATATGCTAAAGACGCAACCTGGGAAAAGCGTAACGATTTACTAGATGACCAGATTTATATTTTCGCAAAGCAGCAAAGAAGAATAGCTAGATTAGTTGACAGCGGAATTGAATGGGTAATAACAGACAGTCCTATCCCACTAGGCCTTGTTTACATTAAGCCGGGCGTTTTAAGCGAAAATTTTCCAAAATTGGTTATGGAAGTCTTTAACAAATACCACAATCATAATTTTTTATTAAAACGTCGCTTTGGGTATAATCCAATAGGCCGAAATCAAAAAGATCAAGACGAAGCAGAAGTTTATGACCGTAAAGTGGTTAATTTACTAGATGCATGCAAAGTCTCATTTTCTATCATACAAGGCGGTGAGTTAGCCGTAGATAGCATTATGAACACCATAGTATTACCATCTGTTCAGGGTCTTCAACAATAATTTGGCGTCGCACAAAAATTTTTGTATAATATTACTATTCAGGTATGAGATTTGAAACCTACGATGGTTTCACAAATAAAACAATTGTAATTTTTAATCAAAAAAATTATGATTGTAATGGAGTTGATGACTTGCGTTTTTCAATTCTATGTAATATAAACAACACTATCCAACCAAAGGAGGATTACAATGAAGAAGTTAGTATTGGCTGCTGTTATGGCGGCAACCGTTGCCGCAGGATCTGCAAATGCACAGAGTGCATCTGGAGTTTATGCCGGAGTTGGCGGTAATTGGGTACAACCATCAGGCGCTAAAGCTAGCGATACTAGAGCAGCTGGTGTATTTGCTGGATATGATTTCAACAAATATCTCAGTGCAGAGTTTGATCTGGATGCAGGTTTTGCAAACGGAAATCAACGTGCTTCAACAAGCACCACTATTAATGGTATTGCAGGAATCCCTGTAGCTGTTAATGGTCTAAAGCTAAAGCCATATGCGCTCGTTGGTACTGGTTATGATTTTACATATGCTAATCATTCCAATACCATCCAAACTGCACCTATTTGGAACGTAGGTGGCGGTCTTATGTATGATGTTAATGATCGAGTAGGGCTTGATCTACGTTATACCTATGTTGACGGGTATAATAAAGGAACACCAAGTGCTAATGCAGTAGGTGTTAACGTTTCTTACAAGTTCTAAAACTTGCAAGATACAAACTATAAGGCGATAGGATTCCTATCGCCTTATTTTTTATTCATTTAGATAATTGACATCTATTTGATTGCACTTATAACTATAACTGTATAAAAAAAGGAGAGCATTATGGTACTTGTACCCAATGTGACATTTAAGACTAGAGTTCGTGATGAAAGTATTTCTGGTCCAAATCCCTATCGTTGGCAAGATATAACCACTGCCGATTATTTCGCCGGCAAACGTGTGGTTGTTTTTAGCCTTCCTGGTGCATTCACCCCAACCTGCAGTACATATCAGCTGCCAGACTTTGAAACTCTATATGAAGAGTTTCGTGCTTTAGGAGTTGACGAAATCTACTGTATTTCAGTTAACGATGCCTTTGTTATGAATGCATGGGGTAAGCAGCAGTGTGTAAATCGTGTAAAGTTGATTCCAGATGGTAGCGGGACATTTACACGTATGATGGGTATGCTAGTTAATAAGGATAACTTAGGATTTGGCATGCGTAGTTGGCGTTATGCAATGCTGGTCGATAACTGTGAGATTCTAGCGCTGTGGCCAGAACCGGGTTATTGTGATAATGCAGAATCTGATCCTTATGGTGAAAGCAGCCCTCAAACTATTCTAGAGCGCATTAAAACATTAACTTAATCAGGTAATTCAAATGGCAGTCACCAAAACAGTCTCTAAATTGTCAGACAAGTTGATCAAAGTTAATGAAAGCTTCTGTGTCAACATGTATGATAATGGTTTTATGGTTGAAGTTTCTGGTAGAAATAAAAAAGACGACTATGTTACCGCAAAAATTCTATGCAACACTGTAGACGAAATGCTGGCACTTGCAAAAGAAGTAACAGAAATGGAACGAGATACGTAAATAACTGCACATAAAATCATGTTATACAAATCACCAGATCTTTTACCATGGCCCTTTCAGCGACAAAGTGTATTTGTCGCTGGAGGAATTAGCAATTGTCCTGATTGGCAAAGTGAAATTGTCACCTTAATTGATAGCAATATATTTGATGTTGTCAATCCTCGCAGAGAAATTGGGTTTGATAATACAGGCGCAACTGCAGAGGAACAGATTACTTGGGAACACAAAGCACTTGGTTTAGTAGATGCTTGTATATTTTGGTTTCCAAAAGAAACACTTTGTCCTATTAGCCTATTTGAGTTAGGTGGTATGCTGCATCGTGCTAAGCACAGAAATGTAAGATTGGTTATAGGTTGGCACCCGGAATATCAACGTGCATTTGACCTAAAAGTTCAGATCAAACTAGAACATCCCGAAGAGAAATATATTCTACATGCTGCACCCGGTTGGAATGAACTATGTGCTGTAGTAAAGAAAACTTGGGGTTGACATGATAGAAATTTATGCTATATTACTACTTACTTGCTCCGCTTTGCTGATGGTCAGCGGAGATCTCTAAAATCCTGCAGAACGGTTTCGAATACCGTGCGGAGCGCCAACTATAAAAAGACAATCATGCGCGAACTGTAGAACTTAAACAAAAATAATAACCTAATATCTATAACTCAAACCCACGCGGTCTTCTGCGTGGGTTTTTTCTTGACACAAAAATCAACAAAGGAGCAATAAAATGACCGTAGAAATCGCATGTAAAGAAGCTGTATTTCATTTCAATAAACACCATTTGGTAGATCCAACAACACCTATGTGGACTATTAAAACAGGTGGTAAGACGTTGTATGTTGAGCATGTTACATCAAACATGGCATGGAGTACCAAAGAAACACCTGACAATACCGCAACAAAGGGATCGCTCAAGTTTAAAAATGCCCTGCTGACAATTGACGACGAGAACTGTGCTATGTTTTCAGAATTAACCAGTGCGGATCTTGCTCGGCTGCGTGCTATGAAAAGAAACTACGCACGAATTCTAATTACAAGCCGATTTGCTGAAATAGCCAGTTGGTTAAAAGACAATGCCGTTAAGCACTCTACCATAAAAAACATTCAGGGCAGTTGCGGCAGCCGATTTGCCATGTGTGACATCAAACGCCAAGAAGACCTAGTCATGATGGCACTGGTGTTCCAAGGCAGTTACAGAGTTCTTCAGCCAAACGAAACCTATTTTAGAGCCTACGACGATCCTGAATTATTGCGGCAACTTGAAAACGATGAATTGGACGACAGGGACGATGATGAGGACGATGATGAGGATTAAAATCAAAAAATTATAAAAAAATGTCTAAAATAAGCTTTTTTCCAATTGACATATAAATAAAACGCGCTATAAATAGTGACATAAGAAGGAACGAGAATTCATAAACTATGACACAAGAACATTATACACTCTGGATTTTTACACGCCAACAGGCTAGTAATCCCGTGTGGAGGTCTGTCACTTAGTCTAAACTTATAGACAAGCATGTGACAGACCCCGGAAGCAACAGCTTACCGGGGTTTTTGTTAGGTTGAGTTTGTGAACTTGACGACGGGTTTGGTTACCCAGGGCCAGGATTTGACGCACAAATCCAGAGGCTGGGGACTCGAGGAGGGCAACAAGGCTTGTGTGCCGGATACCGATTCGAGGCTAGGTTAGATAGAGATCGCCTAGCAGGAGTTTCCATATAGGGAACTTCTTCTTTGATGATGCATGGGATGGTGGTGAGGGAAAGCCACCATCCCAAGTAAAAAAACAATTGACAGATACTATTTTTTTAGGTAGTATGTGTTAATTGTTTTGTTAATTAACTCGGTGTAGGATAGTCTGGCTTATTCCGCCTGCTTTGGGAGCAGGAAATCGCAAGTTCAAATCTTGCCACCGAGACCATAAATGTTGGGGGAGCGGCTGAGTTGGAGAGCGGGGGACTGTATACATAGTTATACTCAGTCGGAGATAACTAAATGAATTGTAATTTTTACCAAAAAAAATTTCCAAATGCTGGTTTGATTGCCATGCACGAAAGTAGATGTAAACTAAATCCAAATAGGTTGCCAGGAACATTTACTGGAAAATCACATACAACAGAGACAAAGATAAAGCAAGCAAAGTCATTTGTTGGAAAAAATCCAACAGGATTAAAAGATGTAAGTAAACGAACCGCAAGTAAAATACTTATAAGAATGGGTCTTGGATGTTCAAGATGTGGTTGGAGAGAAGCATCGCTGGATATACATCACATATTAGCCAAAAGCAAAGGTGGTTCAGATGATAACTCAAACTTAACTGCATTATGCCCTAACTGTCATAGATTAACTCATGCGGGCAAAATTACAGAGCATGTTAATATTGATGAACAAATAGGAGATAAATGGAAGGATTTCTACTTTTCTCTAAAGAAATAATGGGGAGTATGATCGAGTGGACGGTCACCAGACTGTAAATCTGGCGCCTAATGGCACGGTTGGTTCGAACCCAACACTCCCCACCATCTGCATATGGGCCTCTAGTGCTAGCGGGAACACGTCGCCTTTGCACGGCGAAGTTCGGGGTTCGACTCCCCGGAGGTCCACCAAATAATGCTGGCATAGCACAACGGTAGTGCAACGGTTTTGTAAACCGTAGGTTGGGAGTTCAAATCTCTCTGCCAGCACCATTTTATAGAAAATCTATTGACCGATAGTTAAATGGTATAACAAGGTCCTGATAAGACCTAGTTGGAAGTTCGATTCTTCCTCGGCCAACCAATTTCGTAGGTCCGTGGTGTAACGGTAGCATGCCGGTCTCCAAAACCGTTGGCGGGGGTTCAAATCCCTCCGGGCCTGCCAATTTTTCTTAGAGCGCCGCATCGCCGGGCTACGAACCCGGATTTGGACGGTGAGCGCCAAGCAGATCTATATACTTTAGAACGACTCCCGAAGTAAATCAGTAGGCAGGGCACGTTGCCATGTGTTGTCAAAGTATACTGCTCTAGCACTGAGAAGCCACGGCCCACTTTAAGGGTACAGCCCAGGCAGAGCAAGAATTTTATGGCGAGTAGAGGCAGCAAGTGTGGCCGGGAGTCTGTGAAACTCTCGAGACGGGAGCGTTACCCGTTACTCACCCCATATATTGCTATAGAATCACTCGGCGTAGTGTTATCCCGTGCGGTCATAGCATTTAGAAGGTCACAGCATATGTTTATATCCCACAGGATGCATTTCCCAAGTCTGCAGGACTTGAAGGTGGGTGGAATAGAACATGTCGTGACTGCCATAGAATCAGGCCTCAGGGCGAGGAAGATCATGGCACAGGTATAGAATCCAGCAAGTGCGTCCTTTGACGACGAGGGCTACTGGATCATGCCCAAGTTTAACCCAGTGGTTCAAGAGAACCGCCGGTCTTCATACGACTGTGCGAGGCTGGAGCGTTACCAGCAACTGGGGCCACCGTTCGATCTGGATCTTTGCTACGAGGATCTTTCATTCTCTGGCAAGATCTGCGTAAAAACACCAAAGCCCAGGGATTACCACGCGCTAACGGAGGCCGTGCGTGATCGATTGGGATTGATGTAGCCAATTGGACCGGAGCACCTTGGTGGGTCAGCTGGGCTCTTAATCCGGCATCGGTGAGTTCGATCCTCACCCGGTCCTCCAAGTTAGAGCACGACGAGAGCAGATAGCCCGCCCTATTCCGAGATGCAGCCGTAGGATGGGGACTTGAGCGCAAGAGGGTCAGGGCAGCACTGGCGGTAGGTTCTAAGCATCATATGTAGGCTCGTAGCTCAGAGGCAGAGCAGCTGGCTTTTAACCAGCGGGTCGGGATTTCGAAATCCCCCGAGCCTGCCATTTTTTTGGGAGAGATGGCACAGTGGACGACCAGACGATAAATATCTCCATGTTATTGGAACATGAGGTTCCGATGCATAAACCAAGGAGAGAATGATGCTAACAGAAGAAATGCGGCAGTTGATCGATAAGATGGAGAAGATCTCTATCTCACATAGAGACATGATAATCGAAGGTTTTAGCCGTCGAGGGCTATTAGCCGGGTTGGTTGCTGCGATTCTGGCTCCAAAAGCCAATATAGCAGCTGACGCAATCGACCAGCTGGTCACCACCGTTCCACAAACATCTCTTGATCTGTTTAACGATCTTCTATCAGTAGCTGTCCATGACAAGCAGGCCTGGACGCGTTTTTGGCGCCAGATCCCAAATGTCAACGGTGTGGATGACTTTCTCATGGATGATGAACGCAAGGAATTGCGTCACAAGTATGGTGAGTACTGGAGCGAGTATCTGTATAACCTAACCGATAACAACAATCTAAATGATCTGCAAGCCATCAGGAAAATGCTCGGCCGAACACCACGGTACGAGCAATTCCTTGCGGTACTCGACCGTCATGGCATTGATGTCATGCAAGGAGATTGGGAGAAACTGCTTGATTGGTTTTGGAGCGATGAAATACGTGCGGCTAACAAGGCCATGGACGATGCCAGGAAACTGGCAGACCGGGGTATTGGCAGGCAGGACATAAACAAGGCTGCCAATGCGATGAGCCGGGCGATGATATCGCCGACGGGTGCCGTTGAAATTGGCAGCGTGCCGTCCGCTCATGCTGGGAGCATATCAACGGCAGCAAGGTTGTTGGCCAGGTTGCTTGGGCAATCTCCGGCTACGGTGAAAAATCTCGGTGTGACACTAAAACCATCAATTGATCAAACAAAACAAACACCACAGATTGCCTCTCCTCAGCTCGACGTTTACAGTGATCTAGCAAGAGACCTTAACAAGAGCAAGGCATCGGTTGATCGAGATAACTGACAGATAACCATCTGGATGACCTTTTTTACAAGTATTGAGAGATATGGTTGAGTGGACGACCAGCAGACTGTAAATCTGCCGCCTCCGGGCACGACTGGTTCGAACCCAGCATCTCCCACCAATAACCCCGGGGCGGCACCATTTGGGCGTGATGCATGTGGGTTCGAATCCCACACAGTCCACCATTTAAGGGCTGGCCGGATTGCTATAAAGCTACGGTGACAGGCTGATCCCCTACAGTGTTCGACTCACTGCACGTCCACCAAGATACTATCCCAACGTTCAACCGGATGAACGCCAGTCTAATAAATGCACCTGTATCCCTCTCCGCTACGAACGGAGCGAAAGGTAACTGGAATCATGCAGGTTCAACTCCTGTCAGGTGCTCCAATTTTTTAATTATATTGCAAAAATCGTCATTGCTCCTATAGTATAAAAGTAGAACAAGGCTTTGGTAAAGCCTAGACGCAGGGGCGGTACCTGCTAGGAGCACCATCATTTAATGCGGGGTGGAGAAAAACAGGTGGTATACCACTGAATTGATAAATACCGTATGAAATACACAATTTATCAAATTACCAATTTAATCAATAAAAAGATTTATATAGGCAAACACCAAACCCAAAATATAAACGACAATTACTTTGGTAGCGGCATAGCTTTACTTAAAGCTATTGCTAAACATGGAAAAGAAAACTTTGTAAAAGAGATATTATTTGTTTTTGACACAGAAGAAGAAATGAATAATAAAGAAAAAGAGTTGATTACGGAAGAATTTGTTAAACGGAAAGATGTCTACAATCTCGGTGTCGGAGGCGAAGGCGGACCTCACTTCAAGGGTAGAAAACACACAGAAGAATCCCGGAAAAAAATGGGTAGACCTGGGAAACAAATATCCGCCGAAATGCGGAAGAAATTATCCGAATCAAACAGGCGTAGACTTGTTAGCGAAGAAACCAGAATAAAACTATCAATAAGAAGACATCTTGCCAATGGAAAAACTCTTGAAGAGGCAACAAAGTTGGCAGGAAACAGGAATAATAAACCTACAACTATTACTATTAGGTCTAAATCGCAAGCTATGAAAGATTATTATCAAAATCCGGATAATAGACGTAAAAAATCTGACCAAGTTCGGAAATTAGATAAACAATTTGATCTATTAGCGATTAAAAACGATTATGATTCTGGGTTGAAACCCAACCAAATAATGACCAAATACAATTTAACCAAAAATAGGTATGATCATATACGTGCCTATTACCTAAAAAACTAAAAAATTATTGCGGAGTAGACTGGAGGCGGATCCAGCATGGTCTCATAAGCCATTGACGCACGTTCGACCCGTGCCTCTCGCAACCAAAATCAGCAACAGGACCAACTCGGCAGTTGTATCGCGAGATATCGGTTGAAAACGAAGGGAGCATGCAATGAGTTACTTCAAGGCCAATCAATGGTATCGTATCCCCAACGGCGAAACGTTGGTTCTAAACACCAATTATTGGTGCGGTAGTAATCGATTCGTAATACGTGCATTGGTTCCGGTAACGCCGGTGATAGGTCCTGCAAGCGAGTTTGTACAAGGATACTCCGAAACCAAGTGCAGATCAATGATCTGCGGCAGTGGCATTGCTTGGGAAGATTCCAGCTTTTATGCCGTACAATTTGACGACGACGGCGTAGCTGTGGAGTTCCAGCTGAGATTTTGTTGATTTGCAGGTTTGGGAAGCAAACATTTAGGTTCAACTTGAACCGTTGCAACCATTTATCATAATACCATGATGCCCGATAGTTTAACAGGCAAGAATACCTGGCTTTGAACCAGGAGGTAGTGGGTTCGAGTCCTAGTCGCGGAGCCCTTGGAGTTTGAGATATCTTAGGCTCGAACTCGCATAAATAAAACATAAGAATAACTGTTAAGAGGACACGGACACTTATGTTTTATTTGATTTATAAAATTACAAACAAACTGGATGGTAAGATTTACATTGGTAGCCATAAGACTAAAAATATAGATGATAATTATATGGGGTCTGGAAAGTACTTAAATCACGCATATAAAAAGCATGGTCTTGAGAATTTTGTTAAAGAAATTTTATTTCTATATGACAATGCTAAAGACATGTATGCTAAAGAAGCAGAGATAGTTAATGAAGATTTTTTAGCAGAAACAAATACATATAACCTTAAAAAAGGTGGGTTTGGAGGATTTGATTATATAAACGATACCGGTAAAAATTTGTACGGTAAAAACGGGCAACCTGGATATGGTGGCGAGAATTTACATAAATCTATTACAGCTAAGAGGATGAAACAACAAGGACGATATTTGGAATATGTTAATAAAATTTCAAACCGACTTGTTGAGAAATATGCAAGTGGAGAATTAGTATCTAATTTTGCTAAAAATAATCCGATGCATGACCCGAAGTTAAAACAAAAACAAAAAGAAGCCTTACAGAAAATAAATCATCAACAAGGTGACAGGAATTCTCAGTACGGAACTTGCTGGGTAACACATAAAGATTTAGGTAATAAAAAAATTAAAAAAGAGATGTTAAATGAATACATATCTTTGGGTTATACTAAAGGTAGGGTATTAAACAATTTGGGCTGTTAGTGATAATGGGAGCACGGGGGCTTTGCAAGCCTTAGGTGGGAGTTCGATCCTCCCACGGTCCACCATATTTTTACCCGGATAGTTAAATGGTATAACGGAGGCTTGATAAGCCTTTATTACAAGTTCAATTCTTGTTCCGGGTACCAATTTGGGACGGTAACTCAGTTGGCTAGAGTATCGGTCTTTTAAACCGAGAGTCGCGGGTTCGAATCCCGCTCGTCCTACCAGTGTTTGTTGGCCTATGGTGAAATGGTATCACAACGGATTTTGATTCCGTCGTTCTTGGTTCGATCCCAAGTGGGCCTGCCATTGTTTAAGTTCAGTAGGAATAAATTCTTTTTCAATCCTTTCAAACGAGTTTGTGAAATCTTTACAGGTAGAGAATGATTTATTTGGCGAATACGGTGTGTTGCTAAGATTATATAACATCTTAAATTCAGTGTAATCGTCATTGAACTGCATATTATATTTATGGTAATGTAGCATAATGGTTGTGCACCTCCTTCATACGGAGCAAGGTGCTGGTTCAAATCCAACCACACTGACCATGATAACTATGCAATAACTGGTAGCTGGTTGAAAAGATGTGAATCTGTGCGCCTTTAATTAAGTTGTAGTAGCCGGTTGAGCAGCACTCATCTTTTTGATAAGCTCTTGTCCAAACTGTACAAATTTTTCCCATTGCGCCTTAACATCCTGCTGATCAGCTGGACCTGCAGCAGTTGCGTCTGGTGAAGCCTGTGTTTTAGCCGCTGCATCTTTTCCCGCAGGTAATTTGCCAGGTTCAACTGACACTTCACCACCTTTAGCAACGCTTTGTGCTGCACCAGTGGCAGCGCCATGGATACCTGCTTTAACAGCGCCTTTCTATGTTTCTCCACCTAATTTAGCATTAATTGTGTTGAGCAGACCTGTTCCAACTGCACTAGCGGCTGCTTTTGCTGGAATCGCGCCTAGCCCCATTGTTAATGCACCGGCAGCCATACCAACCGCATTACTCACGCCAGCGAGTATAAGAGTTTGGGTTGCAGGATGTTGTATGCCATATTTTATTTTAGCAAGTATAGATTGTTTGATTTCCGGAGTTTGAATTTTATTTGCAATGCTTGATATTTTCTGTTCAAACCCAGGAACTGGACCAGCATCAGGCTGAGGTAAACGCTCTGCAAAGTTTTGTTATACTGCCTGAGGTAATACTACGTCTTTAGCTGTCACATGATTAGGGTCATCTGCATTTTGCACGGCCGCTGACACAGCTTTTTCAACACTGGCTTTCAAATCGCCGTCAGCTTCAAGAAATTTACCTAATTCAGCTAGATATCTTTTATAAGGTCGCACAACATGATCCCGGAGGATCATGTTGTGTTCTAGTAAAATAGCATCAGATTTGGTTTCGATATCTATTAACCGCATATATTTTACACCTTATTCTCTTGGCACGTAGTAGCCTGGTGGATATCCTGGTGGATGGTAATAGCCTGGAGGTGCTACCTGCTGTTGTGCATAACCCGGTGGATACCCTGGCTGTTGTGTGGTCATCATACTTGCCTTCCAGTTCGATCATATCCTTTTGATCTAGCTAGTGCTATTGCGGCTTCACTGGGATTTTTGATATACCTGATTGCCCGCCCATTTTGTCGAACAGCAGCCAGTTTTATTCTCTCACTGGGATTTTTGATATATTGAATGTCATCTGCGGCATTCTCTGATGATGTTAAATGAGCAATTAACTCACTGTCGTTCATGCGATTTAATCTACGGATATGATCCCGCTGTTCAGAAACATTGGAGCTGTTTCTTGTAGCCTATTTTTGAGCAGATCTCTCTAGTATCCTGGCTGTTGTTGCTGAGCACCAAGTGCAGCTCCTATAGCAGAACCGATCAGAGCCCCCATAAATTGTGCGCCTCTGTTGTTGTGATGATGTACTGGAACAGGGCGGCCTGGTTCAATTATATAAATTGTACGTGCTTGTGCTGGATTAGCTAGTAATGCGGTCGCTACTGCTACACCAGCTGCAACTTTGCCAACATTGCTTTTCCAATCATGGCCGCCTTGCTTTTCTAATTCGGTTTTAAGGTCTTCTGCAGCCTGTGGACTTATTTCGGTGCTGACTTTTTGCAGCGATTGGTCTAGTTTGTTTGTTATTGCAGGAAGAGCCTTTTTACCAACTTCGGTGGCCTTTTTCATCCAGCCAACTGCTTTATCTTTTACTGTAGACAACAGATTTTCAGCTAAGACTCGGTCACCTTCTAGTATAGTCGTAAGGACTGCTAGGCTTTGTTGCTGTTCTTCTGTTACTGCTTTCCAGCTTTCTACAAGAGTTACGTATTTTCTAATTTCTGTGCCTGAGGTCATTATAGTGTTTCCTTATAGTTGTAAAACCATTTGAGTTATTTATTCTGTTTTACAGAATTATAAATATCAAATGCCATCACACATAAAATCTCGAAAATTACACAGAATAGATAAACGTCATATAAAAAATTTCAAGGATCATTTGCGTATTTTTGTGCACGAGCCTGATTGGTCTTGGTCATCAAGCGATGTTGATCCTCGTTACTTACCAAAAGGCATGCTTAAAGATAAAGGATTGTTTGCTACCAGTCCTCTGGTGCTACGTGTAATCCGTAGATAGGCAACCGGTTAAGCCAAAAAAACCGGAGGTTTGTGCAGACAAGTAGTGGAGCCAGTGCCATCAATTCTTGATAGAGCCAGAGTGTTGATGCTATTGCCTGTACGATGATTTTGATCGTGGTGTAATGGACCAACATGATCCGAGAGTAACCAACGAGGTCCATGTGGAATGTGATGCCTATCAAACGCAAAGGCTATAAAAACCAAGCAGGTTGCAAGGACCTACAAGGGGCGCACATAAAGTATGGAAACCAGTTGGCAAGGGTAGGGGTAGTGGTGGTCTAGGCTAACACACCGGCATAGCATTTGCGTTTGGAGCCGGAGATGCGGGTTCGAGTCCCGACGATCAGAGCAAAAAAGCCATTCATAAGAACAATGGTGTATGATTTCAAGAGGTAACAGACTGTCCCTATAGTTTAATTGGTCGAGAACACTAGACTCTCAATCTAGAAATGCGGGTTCAATCCCCGCTAGGGACACCAGCCCAAAGGTAAATAGACCGTGTATGACAGTGACTTATACGACGAAGGATACAAACAGGCCCTAATTGATGTAGCAAAGGTCATTGGGTCCAGTCCTATACCACATATCGATGATACACTAGAGAAACGAGATTTCTGGCGCCTTTTGCGTAAACTAAATGATTGTGATCAAAGTAAATTTGCTATTTTTTCCAGTGGTTATAGAGTAGCCGTAAAGGAGCTCAAATTGCGTGTCGAAAATCTTGCAAAAAACATCTAAATTTATTTTAAATTCAAAAAAAACCAAAATTACTGGTTGCAAACAGTTTGAAAACACTATATTGTATAAGTAATAAGTATGTTTAAACCAATTCTACCAATTGTTTAGAAAATGTTCCGGTGGCCGAGATAATTCAGTGGTATCTCTGCTCAAACATGGTAATCCGTTTCATTAACTCTTCTAATGTTATAGAAGATTTTGAATGTTTGTTTTGATTTGTTCGATGCGGAATGATTCGGCAATTTGCTGGATGTGCAAGTATTTTTGGATCAACACCATTTTTAAATCCATCAGAGACAGAATATAAGTGATCGCGAGAACAACCTTCTAAATTGTTTTTTCTGTTAGCTGCTGAATACCAACCATATTGCTTGATAAGTGCAGATGCATCCATAAACCAGTCTGCATAATCTGTTATACAGAAAGTGAACCTTGTTTGGTATCTATATAAACTTTTGTTATCTATAGTATCTGGATGTATAGTTTTAATAGTTTTTGAATACCATATTTTTCCGGTTATTTTGCACTTGCATAGATATACCCGGATGTATGGGCCAACTATTTGTGATTCAAAAAGTTTTTTGGCAATATATTCTAGATTTTTACTCTCGTGGTTTGGCCTAGTAGCACGTCCTTTTAAAGTTTCAGACCGTTTCTTTTTTGAAATTTCTGATTGAGGACCACGGTGTTTGTTATTGAATTTTGCCGAACAAGATTGGTTGCAAAATTTATTCATGTGTCGTTTGTACGGAATTGTCATATTACAATATAAACAAGTTTTGGGATTTTTGATATACAGCAACTCTTTTTCTACCATCTTTTGTTTTACAGAAGAAGTATTGATAGTTGGCTTATTTCGGTGTTTATATGAACATTCGAGACAACAAAACTTTGGATTAATCGTTGGTTTGCCACATGCAGCACATGGTTTTTCTTTTAGAGTAGATGATTTTCTATAAATATCATTAGACATTGTCTTTTTCCTTTTATATTATAAGACTGTGTTTAGAGATACAAGATGTTGACGCATCTTGTATCTCGTTTATTTAGTTAATATGATCCAGTGACCAGAGATAGTAATGGCCCCGGCTGCAACCCGGGAAATCGGGAAACCGACGCGGATGCAAGCGCCGCCTGGATCTCCAACAAAAAATTATCTCGTGACAGCCGACTAAAATATGTTAATATACAAATATAAAGTTTAGAATTAAATGGACCGGTAGCTCAGAGGCAGAGCAGCGGGCTTTGGGCAAATGAGTAAAGCTCACTACAGGTGCAAGTCCTGTATGCCAAACCTAATCCGCGTGTCGAGATTTCGAAATTCTCTCGGTCCTCCAATTTTTGGGCTGGTATCGGAGTGGGGCTACAGCCATAAACTTCCTTCCCCGTAAAAGGGAAGTGCCCGTGAAAAAATTACGTGTGCGGTTAGCGCCGGAGCCGAGTCTATGCTGGACAACACTACGAGCATAGACATTGCGAGTCACGCATCCCAAGAGTAAGTGTGTTTGAGGGATGACGCACGTTACACACACATGCCCGCGTAGCCCAACTGGTAGAGGTAATGGTTTTAGAAACCAGAGGTTGTCGGTTCGAATCCGACCGCGGGTACCAAAATTTGAATCCATAGTTTAACGGCAAGAACAGGTATCTCTAAAATACTGGGTTGGGAGTTCAAATCTCCCTGGATTCACCAACTAAATAAACTTGATGCGGGTATGATGTAATGGTAGCGTGTTGGTATAAATAGTACATGAAACAGATTTATCGCTATCTATATCAGATCACCAACCACATAAATGGCAAAATTTACGTCGGCGTGCATGTCATCGACGATATAAATGATGGCTACATGGGATCTGGTAAAATCCTAAATGCTGCTATACAAAAACACGGAATTGAAAACTTTACCAAGACCATACTAGAGTTTTTTGAAACTTCAAATGATATGTTTCAAAAAGAAGAAGAGATTGTCAACGAGGCATTCGTTCAACGATCTGATACGTATAACATCAAGATTGGAGGAAAAGGTGGATTTGATTATATCAACTCTACTGGTAAAAACAAGAGAGCTGGATATAAACATTCAGCCGTAACAAAAGAAAAAATCCGTAATGCTGTTCGTGGAAAAGCAACGCAGGAAGCTAGAGAAGCATCCAGACAGCGACTTCTAAAAACTCCAATGGCATCGCGCCCAGGTGTAAAGGATAAAATGAAGAAGTCACTGTCCTCCAGAAGGCTTTTGCCAGAGCACAAGGCAAAGATTTCTGAAACGTTGAAAAACAAGGTTTTGTCTGACGAGGAAAGGGCCTCTCGGCAGCAACGAATGAATTCTGCTAGGATGAAGAAGCCAAAAATCGTTTCAAATGAAACCAGAAATAAAATCTCCTCTGCAAATAAATCAGCATGGGATTCTGGTAAACGTTGCAAACCTGTCCGAGACTGGAAAGGTATCCAATGTGATATCGATGCAGGTATGAAAAAGCGAGATATACTGGCTAAATATGGCATAGATAGACATGTTTTTGATAATGGTCTAAAACGTGGATATATCATGAAGAATAGTGC
>Ga0316224_1001145_pt1 | contig 31302 bp, 41 predicted proteins | sample TBH18013metaG_FD_206254 | JGI IMG/M metagenome (GOLD analysis project Ga0316224, IMG submission 206254) | Freshwater microbial communities from Trout Bog Lake, Wisconsin, USA - TBH18013 | ecosystem: Environmental > Aquatic > Freshwater > Lake > Hypolimnion/Profundal zone | place: USA: Wisconsin... | reverse complement strand
ATAACCTTAGTTATATATGTTCTTAAATTATTTCTTTTTTTCATATTCTTTATATAAAAAAATAATTTAATGTTTATTTTTCTACCGGAGCAAATTCATTAAACCGGATGATACTTTTATTTTTATAAATTCATTCTTAATCATAACTATTGTTGTATATAATTATATATTAAAAGTTTAGTATCCACTATTCCCTTTGAGGATATTAAAAAGAAGCCAGGCATCATTTACATCTTCAAAAGGCTTTGGAACCTTAGTTGCTCCCATTATATCAGGTTTGAGACTTCTGCATAAATTAGTCCAATCATCATTTAAATTTTTATTTTCAATAATTGCTAAGAACATGCCGTGCTTAGTGAACGACCCACCTGCTACACCATCATTATTCTTATATACCCACTTTTCTTTCTTTTTACCTTCGTTAATAGGAGGATAAGTTAATTTACAAGATTCTACTTTTAAAGTTAAAGGTGCAAATACTGTAATATCCTGACTTATATAATCAAATAATTTTTTTCTCAAAAGAGTAGAGAAAGTAACTAAATCTATAATAGCACCAGCATCAGAAGCATAAGAATATCCTTCTATACCTATTTTAGTTGGTAAAGATTTGTCTATATTATCCTCAATATCTTTTACTATTTGGCTTGTGATTTTATCATAATCTTTTAATTTAATTATTTCACCATCAGAATAATTTGCATACTCTCTATATTCAATATACTTTAATACTAATTCTTTCTCACAATACTTAAACCATTTACTTAATCCACTTTTATTTGTGGCATCTTTTTCTCTACAATAATTTATTAATTTGCCGTTAACAACAAGACCAGTTGAAATTAAACTAGGGTCTATTCCAATAATATTATATTTACTCATATTTATTTGTTATTTTTATAAAATCCATTTTTTCTAATATATTTTCATCATATTTAATTATATATAGTTTTATATTATTCCTATTGCAATAATCTATTTTCATAATATCTCTTTTTTTTGCTATAAGAAACTCATATTCATTGCGATAAAATGGTTTTCTATTTTCATAATGCTGCACGCCATTATATTCTATCAAATATTTTAAATTATTATTTTCAAATATACCAAAATCAAATCTTAATTCGCCTTTATCAACTAAATCATTAAAAGAAAACTGTGGTTTATATTTAATATTATTTAATTTTAAATAATTTTCAATTTCTGTTTCTCCTTTTGAGTTGTTACATTTCGGACATCCATTCCTCATATTAAAATGGCTTAAAGGTGTTTGTTCAAACAATCCATGTTTCTTACATAGAATTTTCACACGTATATTATTGTTTATATAATCAACCTGTGAATAATCATATCTATCGCCATGTATAGTAATTGATTTACTAATAAATTCATCTTTTGTACATAAATGCCTACCAGTGCATTTTTTACAACCATTTGATTTCAAATGGTTGTATGGTATTTGCTCAAACTCGCCATGTATTTTACATAAAATTTTAACTTTTGTGTTATTATTTATATAATCAACTTTTGAATAATCATATTTATCACCGTGTATTATTATTGCTTTATTTATAAATTCGTCCTTTGTTAATGTTTTGTTAAAAGTACCTAAACATTTTGGACAACCTTGTCCACTTTTATGAGCATGAGGCGTTTGGTTAAATTCGCCATGTATTTTACATAAAATTTTAACTTTTGTGTTGTTATTTATATAATCAACTTTTGAATAATCATATTTATCACCGTGTATTATTATTGCGTTATTTATAAATTGCTCTTTTGTTAGTTTATTAACTCCTTTACAGATTGCACATCCACTTCCATTTAGATGAGAATTTGGTAATTGTGAAAATATTCCATGCATTTTACATAGAATATTGAGTTTTATTCTACTGTCAATATAAACAGAATCACTATAATCATATTTATCGCCATGTACAGAAATAGCTTTTTTGACAAATTCTTCTTTTGTTAGATTTTTCCCCATAATCTATATATTATTAATGGTAGTGTTCCTACTATATTATAATTCATAAGTTATATATCTAAAATATATATGTTTCTTTTCTTGTTTTTTTGACAAAATTTGCGTATATTTGCTCTTTGAACATAAGTTATGAACGAACATACAAACTCTTTTAAATCGCAATTAAAAGCATTAGGAATTGATTCTAAAACTAAGTTACATGTAACTCATTGTAATAAAATTGAAACAAAAATTACAGAGCAAAAAAATAAAGGTATAATATCAAAGCCATTCGGATTATGGTATTCTATTGGCTTTGAGTGGTTAGATTTTACGATAAATGATTTTGAGGGATTTTATGGTGATGAAAAGTTATATGCATATGAAATAAACACAGATAATTTAAACATCTTAAAATTAAATACAATTAAGGATGTTAAAGAATTTTTGAAAAAATATAAAATAGGTAATGATATTTTTGTGTCAATAGATTGGAAAGAAGTTTCTGAAACATATGATGGTATTGAAATAAATAATTACGGAAAAATCAAAAACGAATCTTTATTAGATTATATTTGGCTATATGGTTGGGATGTTTCATCTGGTTGCATCTGGAATACAGAAAAATTAAATTTTAAAGAAATAATATTTAAAAAAAATGAGCCTATGGAACAATTTACAAAAAAGGCATATGTAGAGTAAAGTATTTTATATATACTTTATGAAAAGAAAATACAAATTGGATTGTAAATATTTTAATAATATCGACACCCACGATAAAGCATATATCCTAGGATTATTAGCAGCTGATGGATATAACAACCACAAAGATGGTGAAATTGTTATAGGTCAAGCGGGGTTTGATAATATCGAAATATTGGAAAAAATAAAAAAGTGCATTAAAAGTAATCAGCCTTTAGGCTGCATCAAAAGAAGCGAGCAAAATGATAATTGGCAAGATTTTTACACATTGAGTATTTACAGTAGGGAAATATCAGATAATCTACTTAGTCTTGGCGTAATACAAAATAAAAGTAATTTTCTAAATTATCCAGTAATACCGAAAGAATTTGATAGTTCATTTATATTAGGATATTTTGATGGCGATGGGTCAATATCTATTGATGAAAAAAGATATAACAGAGGTAGTATAACATTTACGGGAAATAATTTATTAATAGAAATTATTCAAAAAAAAATCTGTGATATAACAGGATATAAAGGATATATTTACACAAGAAATGAAAATTCACCAAATATAATAACTCTATCTTATTCGGGATCAAAATCAACAACTACGATATTATATTGGTTATATTCCAACTCAAATATATATCTAAAAAGAAAAAAAGAAAAATTTGATTTTTTAGTAGATATACATAAAGAAAGGATGAAAAAAAGAGATGAAAAAAATAATATAAAAAAAGAAAAAGAAGTAAACACAAAAACACAAAAAGATATTCAACACAGTCTTATTATTTCACTTTTAGATAAAGGTTATAGTATTAGACAAATATCTTTACAATTTAACATAGACAAACGAAAAACAAGGAAAATAATAAACGAAATAGGCTATGAATATCCAGAAAGAAAAAGAATGTTTGCTAAAGATCCAAAATCATGTAATAATATATAAATGTATAGTCGGTTCACAAGCATACGGAACAAACATTGAAAAAACAGAGACCCAGGCTGGTTCAGATATAGATTATAAAGGTGTCTTTTTACAGGATCCTTATGATAAATATATCAATGGTTATCGCGATGAATTGATTATAAACAAAGATGAAAAATACTTTGAAATAGAAAAGTTTTTAACTTCTTGTTCTAAAGGCGACCCTAATCAATTAGAGTTACTTTATTCACCTGAACATTGTATAGTTCATATCACAGATACTTTTAAGGAAATCTTAAAGTTTAGAGATTTATTCTTAACTAAAAATTTACGGCACAGTTTTGCCAATTATGCATCAGGACAGATACATAAAGCAAAAGGTACTGAAAAAATGATGAATTGGGAGAAAGAAAAAGTTGAACGCAAAACCGTTGAGCAATTATGTTCGGTTTATGATTTTTCCGACTTCAAAGAAGGTAAAATGTTTGATACTAACGCTATCAAATATACTGAATGGTTAGAAAAAAATGGCTTTAAAACTGAAAACTGCGGTCTTTCTAAATTAGAGCATTTTAGAGATTGTTATTTGCTTTTCCATTCTACTACTTTTAAGTATAGAGGTATAACAACCGGAGATAATGCAAACGACATTTGCCTTTCTGAAATAGAAATTGGTGCTAAACCATTAGCAATTCTTTTCTTCCATAAAGATGCTTATTCTACTTCATGTAAAAAATGGGCACAATATCAGCATTGGTTAGAAAATAGAAATACTGATAGATATGTTGATGTAGAAGGACATGGTCAAAAAATAGATGGTAAGAATATTCTTCATAATATAAGAATTATCGAAACTGCTATGGAGATACCCACCCAAAAAACTATTAATATTTATCGTCCTAATAGAGAGTATTTAATTGATATTCGTAAAGGTAAATATGATTTGCAAACCTTAATTGATAAATCTGATGAAGATTTGAAAAAAATGGATGAATTGTTTAAAAATTCTGATTTGCCAGATAAATTTGAACATTCAGAATTTATTAAAGATTTTATAAATAAAACTAGAAAAGATTTCTATTCAAGCGAAACTCTTTGCAACAAAGACGAAAAAATAATAAACTCAATTATAAAATGATTTTTTTAATTATCAAAATAGTAGTTTACTACTTATTATTCGGAATGATTTTTGCTTTATTTATGGCAAAATATATTGATGACATTATCTCAGGTATTAGATTTACCGAAGAAGAAAAACTTAAAGATATGTCAGATGACAATCTTAGAAAAATACTTGTTATACTATTATCTGTTATGTGGCCTGTTCTTCTTTATCAATTCTTATCTAAAAAATCAGAATAAGCAATTTTTATACCATCTTGAAATGACACCTTTGGATGCCATCCAAGGGTGTTTATTTTTGTTGTATCTAACACTTTTCTTGGTGTACCATTTAATTTTAAATCTCCATTAAATATAACATTTGCTTCGGGATAAACTATATTTTTAATTATTTCTGTTAATTCTTTTATAGTCATATCTTTACCTGTTCCGATATTTACTATATCAGAATCGCTATAATTATTTATTAAAAATATACAAGCATCTGCTAAATCATCAGAAAATAAAAACTCTCTCATAGGTGTTCCATCGCCCCAACAAATAACATCTTTAATATTATTTTCTTTTGCTTCGTGAAATTTACGAATTAAACCTGGAATTACATGACTATTTTCTGAATGATAATTATCACCTATGCCATATAAATTAGTTGGCATTACTGAAATATAATTAGTACCATATTGTTGGTTATATGATTGACACATTTTAATACCAGCAATTTTAGCAATTGCATAAGCATCATTAGATGATTCTAAATAACCTGAAAGTAAATATTCTTCCTTAATAGGTTGATTACACATTTTTGGATAAATGCATGATGAACCTAAAAACAAAAGCTTTTTAACATTATTTAATTTTGCGGCATTAATAATATTTGTTTGTATCATTAAGTTATCATAAATAAATTCACCTTTATAAGTAGAATTAGATTTGATACCACCTACTTTGGCAGCTGCCAAGAATACATATTTAATTTCTCCGATATGCTCTGAAAATAATTCATGAACATGACTAGTAATTCTTAAATCATATTCTTTACTTGAGTATGTAACTATATTCCAATATCCTAATTCTTTAAGTTTTCTTACTATAGCTGAACCAACTAACCCATTATGCCCAGCAACATATATTTTATCATTTAATTCCATATTATGTATATTAGCATAATTTAAATTGTTGAAAATAAATTTTGTAATTTCATTTCTTTTTTGTATTTTTGTTCTAAATAAAAAAGAAATGATAGACAATTTTGATATAATAAAAGCTTTTATAAAAGAACATAATCCAGTTCTCGAAAAAAGTGATTTTTTCTTCTTACAAGTAGTAAAAAGAAAAAAGGATAATCCTGAAATGACTCAACATGAATTTAATATAGATAATTTCTATTTAAATTCCTTTGAAGATTTTGATAAGAAAAAAGAAAGGATTGTAAAATCTTGCGAAGAAAATAATGCAAGGTGTCTAATAAGATTAGAAAAAAGGAATTATGAAAAACTTTGTGCAAAAACTATTGCCTTAATAGCTGATGCGCAGGAAAAAAAGCAATTTCATGTTTTGCCAACACTATTTCTTAGTGCATGTGGTAAATTTTCTTCTTCTAAAAAGAAATTTTGGATGGTAGATGTTGATGATATGTCTATATTTGATGAGGTAAAAATCCACTTAGAAAGCATAACTAAAATACACGCTATAATTCCATCTAAAAGTGGTTGTCATATAATCATAACTGGATTTAAACCAGACTTATGGAAGTATGATAAAAAAGATAAAAGAGTAGAATTAAAAGCTGACCCAATAACCAATATAATTTGTTAATATGGCAACAAAACAAGTAATAGTAATGCGCACCGATTTAAATATGCGCAAAGGTAAGATGATTGCACAAGGTAGCCACGCATCTATGGCTTTCTTAACAAGAAATGGTATGATAGATAGTGAAAAATTTCTAAATATACAAATGCCAAATTTAAAAGAAACAAAAGAATGGATGCTTAATTCATTCACTAAAGTTTGTTTACAAATTGGTTCCGAGGCTGAATTAGACGAAATATACAAAAAAGCAGAAGAAGCTGGGTTAACAGTTCATATGGTAATTGATTCAGGTAGAACTGAGTTTAATGGCGTACCAACTAAAACATGTTTGGCAATTGGTCCACATTATTCAGAAAAAATTGATAAAATTACTGATCATTTAAAATTATTATAACTGAAAAAATATAAAAAAGCGGCTCAATTGAGCCGCTTTTTTATATTTTTTCATATTCTACATTATAAACTTTCCAATCATGAACCTTTAATTCATATTCATCATATGAATCATAATTATTAGAAAAATCAACAAAATGTTCCAATGTTGAATCCCAATCAACATCTTCTGGTTTTATCTTAGCAGTTAATAAAATATTACCATGATTATGGTTCTTTGCAAAATTGATAGCTGCTTGTCTTTCAAATGACCAAGATTCTCCTAAATTATCAAATGTTATATCCTCAATACTTTTAACTTTAATGGCTCTATAGATAGTTATTTCATCTTTAGGCAATTCTAAAAATACATTCAAAATATCTTGTGCGTATCTTTCGGCATGTTCTTTTGAATCAAACTTATAATCTTCATAAAATTCTTGATCATATGAATCATAATTTGGATAAAGATTTTTATATTCTGTGTAGTCTATCATGTTAAGTACATCATCAACAGTAAAATCTTCTAGTTTTTTATCTAGATTATTAAAATCTTCAAATAATTTTATATGTTTCATATCTTTATATATTAAAAAATCGGCTCAAATTGAGCCGATTTTTTAATATCTTCTATATCCACTAAAGATATAAGTAAAAGGATTTGTAATTGAATACCATATTCTTCTATACCATTTTACATTTGAATATATTGAGATTGCTGGTATATCTGTTTTGCTATTTATTACTTCTAATTTTTTTGCTTTTAAGATAGGTTGTTTCATAATTTATATTAATTTTCAAAGAAATCACCTGCATCTAAATTATCTGAATCTGTGAAATCATCACTTTCTTCACCAATTGCAGCATTAAAATTCTTTTCTACTTCTTCCATTTCATCAATAGATTTAAATCTAAAGTAGTCATTTACAATTGGCTCCATTGCTTTTAATACTTCTGGAGTAAATACAGTAGAATTAAATAAATTTTTAGTAAAAAATGATTTATCTAAGTGTCTTACATACCATTTGCCAGAACCCGGTATAAACTTCATTTCACCTGTTTTTTTATCAACATCCATCTTGCCCTGTGCTATACCAATTTGTTCAAAAAACTCTGCACGACAAAATGCATCTAAACCAGTATATGGATTTAAACCATTAGCAAAAGAAATATCAAAACGAATTTTCTTTGGTTTAGCCATACGATTTTTTGAAGTTTTAAATAAAACATTGATACCAGATGCACCTAAGTCCATATCATCTTCTTCGCCAGTTTTTAATTTAGATTTACTCATGAAACCAATAACTGATGCAGAGTATAGTAAACCATTACCACCCTTCAACTTTTCTGCTGGGAAAAGGTCTAGTGTTAAATATGTATGATTACATACAATCATAGGAATATCTAAGAAACCTAAGTCAGTATTAATACTTCTAAACATAGAACCTAATGCCTTTGCTTTAGTCATATCTTGTTTAATATCACCTTTTAATAAATCCGCCTTTTCTTTATTAGATGCCATTTGGCCTAATGAATCTAGTACAATCATTAATTTAGGTAATTCTGTGCCTGATAATTTTTCAGTTTTTAATTCATCCAATAATTGTGTTAATAACATATTAACATCTTCTACCTTATTTGAACGAATTAATCTGAATTTTTCAGGAGATGGGTCTACACCAAATTTAGGTAAATCTTCTAAATCAATTGCTTGCTCAGTATCTATATAAATAATAGAATAACCTGATCTTTGTGCAGATTTTGAAACTGAATAAGCTAAAAATGATTTGCCTGCACCTGATTCACCTGCAAAACAGGTGATTCTATTTGTTGCAACTCCACCATTTAATAATCTTGCTGATAAGGCTGCGTCTAAGATATAGCAACCTGTAGATATAAACTTCTTTTCTTTAATTTCCTTTTCAATCTGAATAGGAAGACTTTTTGCGATATTATCTAATATACTACCGACTTTACTAAATTCAAATTTAGAACTTTCTTTTTCTTTACTTGCTTTTGCCATTTTAAAATAATTTTTATTTTAATATTATATGTTAAAAATGGAAAAAGATTAAATAAATTATTAATAATTTTATTGCCCTATTCTTGGAGAATTAGTTTGACTTGTTCCACCTATATTATTAGTTCTTGGTATACCATCTGTATTGCTTGTATTTGGAGCAAGCATTGTAGGTTCTACATCAATTTCATCTAAATTTACCATTTTATGAGGTTGTTTCATCAATTTCTCAATTACATCATCTTTTATTTTATCAATCATGCTATCCATTTCTGATGCTTCAACATTTTTTGGCATTTCTTTACCAATTAAATCAAACAATATCTTAAATTGTTGTTCGTTTACTAATCTTTCAACATATTCTTTAACTTTTTCTTTTAAGACAGGACTTAAACTATGGTCAAATGTAGCTTCATCAGAACCTATACCAGTTATATTACTACCAAAACCAACTGTTTCAAATGTCTTAAAATTTATTAAATATTTCATAAGTTATATATTAAATAATAATCTGCGAAAAAATTTTGCTAAAATTGAAAATTGTCGTATATTTGTTAAAATAAATAAAATTATGTTAAAAAAACAAATACATATATACGGTGGTGGAACATTCTCTTATGTGAGAACTCATTTAGCATTGGCTATGCCAGCTTTTGGCGAAACTGCTAAGAAATTGAAAGTACTTTGTGAAGAAAGATTTGATAATATGGATGTCAATTTACATTTAACTAAAATGGCTGACTCTAATTCTAAATTAGTTACTAACGAAGATGTAGAGGCACATGTTTTAGGATTAAAAGAAGATTTTAACACAAAAGTTATTTTCTTTAATGTAGGAATGACTGATTTTGATGGCTATGTAATTCAAGATGCTAATGAAGAATATATTGCATCAGATAAATATGCTCCAAGATTATCCTCTTCAAATACAATAGATGGATTGAAATCTAATTATATCATTGGCTTAACGTCGAAAAAGAAAGTAGTAAAACAAATTAGAGATGCTCGTAAAGATATTTTCTTAGTAGCATTTAAAACAACTTCTGGTGCAACTGAACAAGAGCAGTATCTTGCTGGTTTAAACTTAATGAAGAGAAATTCTTGTAATTTAGTATTAGCCAATGATGTTATTAGTCGTGTTAATATGATTATAACACCAGAAGAAGCTAAGTATCATGTTACTACTGATAGAGAAGAAGCATTAAAACAATTGGTTGATATGTCTTTTTATAGAAGTCACTTATCATTCACACATTCAACAGTAGTTGATGGCACACCAGTTGATTGGAACTCTGATGCAGTATTTCCTTCTTTAAGAGAAATAGTTAATTTTTGCATAGAAGAAAATGCTTACAAACCATTTAATGGTGCAACAGTTGGTCATTTTGCTTGTAAGATTGGTGAAAATGAGTTTTTAACTTCAATAAGAAAAACTAACTTTAATGATTTATCTAAAAATGGATTAGTTAGAGTTGTTACTGATACTGATGATACTGTTATTGCTTATGGCGCTAAACCATCAGTTGGTGGTCAATCACAAAGAATTATATTTAGTGAGCATAATGATTATGATTGTATAGTTCATTTTCACTGTCCGATTAAATCAACTTCTAATGTACCAGTTGTTTCGCAAAGAGAGTATGAATGTGGTAGTCATGAATGTGGGCAAAATACATCAAATGGATTAAAAAGATTTGGCAATTTATCTGCGGTAATGTTAGATGAACATGGTCCAAATATAGTATTCCATCATTCAATTAATCCAACAGAAGTAATTGATTTTATCAAAGCAAATTTTGATTTATCTAATAAAACTGGTGGTTTAGTTGAACTAAACAGAGAGCTAGAAATATCATAAAAATAATAAAAACAAAAATGAAATTTAATTCAAAGGAACGAAATATATTCGTATGTTCTGATCCTCACTATTCACACAAAAACTTAATTAAGAGTTTAAGTACCTGGAAATCAGGCGCTCACAGAGACTTCAAATCTGTTGACCATCATAACGATACATTAGTAGAAAATATTAACAAAACAGTAGGACAAGATGATGTTCTTTTTATGTTAGGTGATGTTGCTTTTGGTGGATTTGAAAATATAAAGATATTCATGGATAGAATTATCTGCCGTGAAGTACACTTGATATTTGGTAATCATGATGAACATATTATCTCTAATAGAGATGGTGTAAAAGATTGGTTCACAACAACTTCTTTTTATCGTGAAATACAAATAGACAAAGAAATGTTTGTACTATTTCATTATCCTATAAATGAATGGAATGGCGCACATAAAGGATGGTACCATCTTTACGGGCATCAACATAATTTACCAGAAGATAGATTTTCTAATATAGGTAAATCAATGGATGCAGGATTTGATGGTCATCCAGAATTTCGTCCTTATAATGTAATGACAGAAATTATACCTTTACTAAAAGATAGAGAAATTATAACACATCATTAATGGATATATTTAAATTTAAACCAGAAGAAATAACTTGCCATAGTGGAGGAGCATCTGGCTCCGACACTATTTGGGAGTTATTTTGTACTTTATATGGCATTAAAGTTAATGCTTGGTCGCATAAAACTAAAAATCATAAAAGCCTTAATAAAGTAGAAATATCTGAGGAAGATTACGAAGAAGGTGTTGAGAAAATTAAAAAAGCCAACAAAATTCTTGGTAGAAAAAATATAGATAAACATATGGATTTACTTGCCAGAAATTGGGCTCAAGTGAAATATTCAGAAGAAATATTTGCCATAGGTTCTATTGTAAAAGAAGGTGATATATCTAAAAGTGGTTATGCCGTAAAATGCAAATCACCATCTGTTGATGGTGGCACTGGTTATGCTGTGCAGATGGGCATTCAAGCAGGTAAAACTGTTTATGTTTATGACCAGAAAAAAGAAATTTGGTTTAAATGGTCTTATATAATTGAAGATTTTATAAAATTAAAAGATATACCAAAAATTCAAGCTGAAAATTTTGCAGGCATAGGCACTAGAGAAATTAATAGAGCAGGTGAAAAAGCTATTGAAGATGTATTTGAAATAACATTTGGAGTTAAAATTAAAAAATAATGGATGTAAAAACAGTAACAAAAGTTAATGAAGCTATAAACAATATATTAAATAATGTTGAAGTAGAAATGTGTATAATTGAACTAAAACATAAAGAAGAATATCAACCATATTTTGATGAGATTGAAAAAGCTATTACAAAAGTAGCCGATAAATTTTATGCAGATTATATACATAATGCACAAGTTATTAAAAACGAAAAAATTTAACAAAAGTTTTGCATTTTCAATTATTATGCGTATCTTTACAAAATAAATTAATTACATGCAATTTCTAATTGGTAGCAGAGCAATAAAAAATATATTTCCAGACTTTACAAGAGAACCAAAAGATTATGATTTTTTAGTTGAGAAAAAAATACCTAAAGATACCAGTAATGATATGGTTAAAGAATATCACGAAAATCCCGTGTTATTTAATTATGTTAAAAAGAATGGTGTTAATGCTGATGTTTTATATACATTAAAAGTAAGTCATATTTTTTGGGATGTGTTTTGGTCAAAACATATGTATGATATTGTGTTCTTAACAGAACATGGTGCTAAATTAATTCGTCCTTTATTTGATGATTTATATACATATTGGTGTGAATATCATGGTAAAAATAAAAGATCTAATTTAGATATGCCTGCTGAACAGTTTTTTAACAATGCATTAACTAAATACGATCATGATGTATTACATACCTATATCAATCCTACACCCTTATATTTAAGAGTTTTAAAAGATGGAGCTGATGTTGATGTAAGTGAGGAAAAATTTAATCAACTTTCTTTTGATGAAAAACTTGATTTAGCCAGAGAAGAAATATATGTAATGGCTTTTGAAAGACTCTTTAAAAGAGATTATCGTGTTGCTTATAATTGGATGCTAAAAAAATTCATCATGGAACATGCCCCAATGTGGGAAGCATTATTTATAATTGAAAATTATAGAATAATGCAAAAATGTAAAATCAATTATAAAGAAATAATTGAGGAAAAAATTAAAATAGAAACAAATTGGCATAAAAAATAAATATGAACGGAACAAAACTTACATTTAAAGAAATAATTGACAAGTTAAAAAATAACAATATTAGTATAAACAAAGTTGCACACGGCGACTTTGGTGGTGGCTGGAGAAATAAATGCTCTGGTATAGAAGATATTGGTCCATCAGAAGAAATTGAACAGTATGGTGGCGAAGAACAAGGTGTAGAATGGTACACAGTAAGACATTTTACTGATCATGATGTGTATATTCGCATTGAGGCTTCATATTATTCATATGAAGGAGTTGATTTTAGTGATTCTGAATATATGGAAGTACAACCAACTAAAGTAACAAGAATTGAATATTTACCAGTTAAACATAAATAAAATGGATCAAAAATTAAGCTTTGATGAAATTATCAAAATAATGGAAAAATTAGAGATTGACGTTGATAAATTTGCCAACGAAGATTTTGACTATGATGAACTTGAGAAAGAAGTAGGCACATGGGATGAAGTTGACCACTATGGTGGCTCCGATTGTGGCTCAGAATGGTATAGCGTTTACCACTTCACAGAACATGATGTCTATATTCGTGTAGAAGGCTACTACTCTTCTTACGAAGGCACTAATTTTGATGGTGAATACTTTCAAGAAGTGTTTCCAACAGAAGTAAAAAGAATTGAATACTTGCCAGTAAGAAAGTAAGTATATATAGTATTATATATATCATGATGTTGCAGATCTTTTGCAAAACACTCATAAATATTAAAAGTTGGGATTTTTCTCAACTTTTAATATTTATTGTTATATACGTGCTATGAAAAATCAAATAAATTGGAGAAGTAACATTAAAGAAAATGCCTTATTTATACAAATAATAGGCGACACCATTGAAATTAAAGATGAATATTTCATTACTAAAATGAAAGGAGATGAAAAATTTACTTTAAATATAAGTAGTGAAAAAAGAAAAAGATTGTATTTTGATACAATCGAAATGGCAAAATCTTGGTGTCAAGAACATGCTAATATTAAAATTTTAAATTAAAAATTATGTCTAAAACACTATTAACAAAAGACGGTATTGAAAAGCTACAAGCAGAAATAAATCATCTCAAATATGTTGAGGTTAAAGAATGTATTGAAGCAATTGCAGAAGCACGTGATAAAGGCGATTTATCCGAAAATGCGGAGTATGATGCAGCTAAAGAAAAATATGATTCTGTAAACAGTAGAATTCAGAAATTAACAGAAATATTAAGTAATTCTGTGGTAATTAATCAAGAATTAGTTAGTACAGATAGTGTACAAATACTTACTACAGTTTCCTTGAAAAATAAGAAACTTAATAAAGAGGTAATTTATACTATTGTACCACATATAGAAACAAATATTAAAGAAGGTAAAATTTCTGTTAATAGTCCAGTAGCACAAGCATTAATTGGTAAATTAATTGGTGATACTGTAAAAGTAATAACACCAAATGGTGAAATTGAATTAGAAATCTTAAATATAACAGCATAATGTTTAATATAAATCAGTATGATTCATATAGTTTTGTATTTGACGGAGTTTTATCTGATGAAGTGAATGGTGTTTTAAATCCTCACAAAGAGTATATGCAGAAGCTTTTTGAAGAATTAGTAAACAAAAATAAATCTGTTTACATTTTCACAAAAAGATGGTCTGAGGATGATGTTTACAATAGACGTTCAAAGTTTTTACCAGAAAATAAAAAACAAGAATATTTAGCTATTAAAGATTTTATTTCTAAATATCCTAAAATAAGTAATAATATTGTAGTTTATACTGCTGGTAATTCATATTATTCATACATATCTGATAATAATAACCATTGTCATTTTGAATCGTCTAATTATGAAAAAGCACTATTCAATACATATAGGCCTTCTATTAAGATAATTAATATTAACCAAGAAAATTGGAAAAATGAGCATGATAATTGATAAATACTACTGGTATGAATTAACAAGAAATTTGGAGCCTATAGAAACTTCAAATTCTTTGCATTTATATTGTGAAGTTTATAAAATAAATAATGAGAAAGTTTCTCTATTTTGGAATATAGGTGAAAATACTATTGAACCAAATGAAATAGAAATAGAACCTTGGAAAGAAAAAGTTCTAAAAAGAACTATGATAAAAGATTTACCTAATAACATTAACCAAAAAGTTTTTGTTAAAGGATGGGTATCTCAATGGCGAGAACTTAAGAAAATGTCTTTTGTTATTCTAAGAGATAGAACTGGTTATTCACAGATTATTGTGCCTAAAGATTTATGTAAATCACTTTCACCAGAATCAGTTATTGAAGTTGTTGGTATAGTTAAATCTACCACACAATCTACTGATTATAATGTTGAAATAAATGCTGAGAAATTTACTATTATCTCAGAAGCAGAAACATTACCATTCCCTATTTATAGGGAAGAGGATATACCACCATTTCACACTTTAAATCAATTTAGACCTTTAACCTTGCGCAAAGAAAAAGAAAGATGTATATTTACTATACAATCTATGGTTATTAATGCGTATCGTGAATACTTATTAGGTCAAGGATTTACCGAAATAAACTCAACAAAACTTTCTGCTGCTGGTTTAGAAGGTGGTGCTGATATGTTTGAAATTGATTATTTTGGACATCCAATGTATTTGACACAATCACCACAGTTTTATAAACAAATGATGGTTGGCGTATTTGAAAGAGTATTTGAAGTAGGTAAAGTTTATCGTGCTGAAGGCTCTAATACTAATAAACATCTTTCTGAATTTATTGGGTTTGACTTTGAAATGGGATTTATCAATTCTGTTGAAGAAGTAATGGATGTAGAAGAAAATGTATTAAATTATATTTTCACCAAAGTATATCAATATTGTTCTAAAGAATTAGAATATTTAAATATTGATTTAAAGCGTTGGAATCAATTAAAATTCTTTAAATCTTTTCCACGAATCACTTATAATGATACAGTCGAAATCATTAAAAATGAATTTGGGTATGAATTAATAGGTATCGGTTTAAATACTGAAGCAGAAAAATTAATTTGTGAGTATGCTAAGGCTAAATATGATTCTGATTTTGTATTTATTACTAAATATCCATTATCCGAAAGACCTTTTTATGCTATGCCATCTGAAAACGGCGTAGATTCAGAAACCTTTGAATTGCTTTATAAAGGCATGGAGATAACATCAGGCGGGCAGCGTATTCACAATTATCAGCAATTAGTTGATAGCATTAAATCTAAAGGCTTAACCCCTGAAAACTTTGAAAGTTATCTAATGCCATTTAAGTATGGTATGCCACCACATGGTGGAATAGGATTAGGCGTTGAAAGACTTTTGAAACAAATGCTTGAATTACAAGTAGCTGATGAAGCATCTTTAATACCTAGGACAAAAGAAAAATATACACATTAATGGAATATTTTGATATAGAATTAATTTATCAGCATTTAAAGGATAATTATCCTACTGGTGATGAGTTAAAGTTATTAACTTGAAACGAATATCATCATCCAAAGTTTTGCCATTTTGAAATGGATTCAGTCACAATTTTTACAGATAATGGTAATTTTGCTGTTGAATTTTGGCAAGAAGATTTTGAAACGCATGAAGAACTATTCCAAAAAATATATGAAATAGCCATAACAAAAGATACTATTTATCGCAATTGGCTTTTAGCCAAACAACGAGATAGCAGAATTGACGACATATTTAATGATTAATATATAAAACTCTGTTTTTATTTTGCAATATAAGTAAAAATAGAGTTTTATGATTAATGGATAAATACGCAATTTATGTAGTAGAAACAACAGCAGAACTAAGAGACGCACAAATATGTTCAATTTTAGATTTAAAATATGAACCACAATTAAATATAAATTCCAATTTTATCGGATTTACTGATACAGTAAAGTTTTTAAATTGGTATGATAATCCTAAGTATGTAAAAACTTGGAATTCACAAGAAGAGGCCATTTCATTTTTAATATTTATAATGGAAAAAGCTAATAAACATTACATGACATATAAAGATCCTTTTTATCCTATACGAAAAACAAAGGGTGATTGGAAAAATTTTTCTTTTATAGTTACTAAATACGATTATAATGAGCTTTGTAAAAAAACTGCTAACTCCACCACACATTCTGAATAAATTAGAACATGATAATCCATTTATAATTTTTCCAGAAGATTTTAAATCATTTAATGAATTACTTCAGTGTCGTGAAGATATTAGAGATTTAAGATTAGTTCCGATTAAATCAGATGAAATGCAAATAAAATATCATTCAATAGATAAGGCTGACTTATTAAGTAGCATTAATTTTGAAAATGAAGATATTCTTTTCATGCAAAATAATTTCCCATATATGTTACCAAATGATTTAAATCAAATGATTATATGGATTAAAGAAGGAACTTTAGAAGAAAAAGTCATTGAGTTTATAGAAGAAAAAATTACATTATATGGTGAAGATGTAATTTTATTTGAAAGACCTTTTAATATTAAAACTAAATTAGTGAAAGGTTCATTCCCATTAGTCAGACATATTCACTTCTGGCATAAACTTTATTAAAAAATGATATATAAATTTAATGAATAATTTAAATAATGTATTACATGGAAATAATGTAGATGTAATGAAAAATCTACCTGATAACTCAATAGACTTAACAGTTACGAGCCCACCATATGGCACACTTCGTACTTATAAAGGTGTTATTGATAGCACTAAATATAATGAATATTTCTCTTTTCCTTTTGTTGATATAGTTGAGCAATTGTTTAGAATTACTAAAGATGGCGGTATAGTTGTTTGGGTAATTAATGATCAAGTTGATAACGGTGGAGAATCAGGTGATTCATTTAGACAAGCTTTGCATTTTATAGAAAAAGGATTTAAATTATATGACACAATGATTTATCATAAAAATGGTGCTGCATATCACGAAGCAGCAAGATATGATCAAGTATTTGAGTATATGTTTGTTTTTTTGAAAGGTAAAAGACCAAAAACTGTTAATATTATTAAAGATAAGCCAAATAAATGGGCAGGCTCTAAAACATTTGGCACGCCATCCACGAGACAAAAAGATGGTTCAGTTAAAAAAATGAAAGAAGGATTTACTGTTGCTGAATACGGAGCAAGATATAATGTTTGGTATGTAGTAAACGGCAAGGGGTTTGGTGGAGATAAATTATCTTATGAACATCCAGCATCGTTTCCAGAATCTCTAGCAGAAGATCATATTTTAAGTTGGAGCAATGAAGGTGATATAGTATTTGATCCAATGTGTGGGTCTGGCACAACACTAAAAATGGCTAAAATGAATAATAGAAACTTTATTGGTATAGACATCAATGAAGAATATGTAAAACTTTCAGAGGAAAGAGTTAAAAATGCAAAACCTTATACTGATAAAACCCCTAATGAAAAATTGAAATTCATAGTTTCTAGAGAAGAAACATTAGCAAAAAGAAAATCAAAAAAGAGTGAAAACTAAAATAGATTTTGAATTTTCAAAAATATTTAGTATATTTGCAAATAAAAAAAGAAAAAAAATGAAAATTTCAGCTGGCACATGTATCATTTACAAAAATAAAATCCTTTTCTGTCACCCAACTAACGGCTCTTGGGTAGGCACTTATAGTACAGCAAAAGGAGGCGTAGATGATGGTGAAAAAATTATTGATGCCGCTATTCGTGAAACCAAAGAAGAAATTGGAATAGATATTACTATATCTATGATTTCTAATCCAAATAAACCGATAGAAATTATTTATTACAACAAGAAAAAAGAAATACATAAATTAGTTTATTTATTCTTAGTTAAAATAAATGATTTATCAGAAATTGGACTTTCATCAGAAATTGTACCAAAAACTCAATTGCAAGTCGAAGAAGTTGATTGGGCAGGTTTCTTAACAGCAACAGAAATTAAAGATAAATCATTTCATAGGTTTTTGCCTTTAATAGAATTGTTAGAAAAAGAAATTGCTTAAAATTTTGAAAATTCAAAACATTTTCGTATCTTTGTTAAAATTAAAAAGTTATGTCATTAGAAACACAAGTAATGGACTTCATGAAAGAAGCCATGAAATCCAAAGACTCAGAAACATTAGGTGCTTTAAGAGGCATTAAAGCAGCGTTTTTAACATTAAACACTTCTGGTAAAGAAATTACAGAAGATGTTAGGATGAAGGAATTACAGAGAATGGTTAAACAGCGACAAGAATCAGCTGCTATATTTAATGAAAATGGCAGAAAAGAATTGGCTGATAAAGAATTATTTGAAATTTCTGTAATTGAAAAATTCTTACCAAAGCAAATGTCTGAAAGCGAAATTGAGGCAGAAGTTATGTTAGTAATAACCGAAACAGGGGCTACTTCTATTCGTGAAATGGGCAAAGTTATTGGATTAGTTTCAAAAAAATTAATCGGTAAAGCAGATGGTAAAACAATTTCTGATATAGCTAAAAGAGTTTTAGCTTAATGATATCTATAATAGGTTATATTGCTACTATAATAACCCTGTTATCTTTTACTTTTTCAAATATTAAAAAGTTAAGGATAACAGGGTGTGTAGCTTGTAGTATATGGATTGTATATGCCATACTAAGAAACGATATACCTATTGTACTAACTAATAGTGCAATTATATTAATTCATATTTTTTACCTTTCAAAAAGAAAATCATGAGCCATTTAACAAGACAAAAAATATTGACATATCTGTTAATATTTTTAGGAATATCTGTTGTATATTCTTATATTAAGCATACAGAATTATCATACACAATTACTGGCATATTATTAATTGGGTTAATTGTTTATATACATGATGTATTTCAAAAACATCATTCTATATTAAGAAATTACCCAATTCTTGGCAGACTTAGATGGATATTTGAAAGTGAAAGGTCTAAAATACAACAATATGCAATTGAAGATAATATAAACGGCACGCCAATCAATCGTGAAAGGCGTTCTGATATATATCAAAAAGCTAAAAAAGACCCAAATACAGTACCATTTGGCACTCAATTAAATGTCTATGAAAAAGGTTATGAGTTTATTAAACATAATCTATATCCAATTGATTATAATACAATTAAAGAGCCACGATTTTTAATCGGTTCTAAATTCTGCGCCAAGCCTTATTGCGCTTCTATATACAATATATCCGCCATGTCATTTGGTGCATTATCTGATGCAGCTGTTAAAGCATTAAATGGTGGTGCAAAATTGGGCAATTTTTATCATAATACTGGTGAAGGCGGATTATCTCCATATCATTTAGAATATGGCGGCGATATATGTTTTCAAGTAGGCACGGGTTATTTTGGTTGTGGCATAGATAAAAATGGTAAGCGTTATTTTGACGAGAAAATATTTTTAGATAACGCTATTAAACCACAAGTTAAAATGATAGAAGTAAAATTATCACAAGGTGCTAAACCTGGGCATGGTGGTATATTACCTGCTGCAAAAAACACAGCAGAAATTTCTCAAATTAGAAATACAACACCAAATACTGATGTAATGAGCCCTCCATATCATACTGCATTTAGTAATGACGTCGAAATGATACAATTCATTTATAAATTGCGAACACTGTCGGGCGGCAAGCCTATAGGCATTAAGCTTTGTCTGGGCGATATTGACCAATTTGATAAATTAGTTCAAACCATGAAAAGCATAGATTGTTATCCCGACTTTATTACTTTAGATGGCGGCGAAGGTGGCACTGGTGCAGCACCTTTAGTATTTACTAATTATGTCGGCACACCTTTAATTGATGCTTTAATACAAGTAAATACAGTATTAATTAAGCATGGACTTAGAAAAGATATTAAAGTTATCGCATCTGGTAAAGCAACAACTTCATTTGATATAGTCAAGCTACTAGCATTAGGTGCTGATGGAGTAAACGCTGCAAGAGCATTTATGATGTCACTTGGTTGTATTCAAGCAAGAGAATGTAATAATAATACATGTCCAGTTGGTATAGCAACACAAGATAAGAAATTAGTAAGAGGGCTTGAGCCTGAGGAAAAAAGAGTAAGAGTCTTTAATTTTCACGAAAATGTAATACACGAAGTCAGAGAATTAATGGGCGCAATGGGCGTAGATGATGTTAAGAAAATAAGTGCTAACATGATTTGTGTAAGAGGAAACGATGGTAATGTAAGAACTTATAACGATATAATTAAACAATATGGTAGTAGATTTACACTTACCGAGTAGCATTACCGAATCGCCAAATTTTGACCCAAAACATGCTTTACAAATTCAACTAGATATATTTGAAGCTGAGCTAGATTTAGCACTAGTAAACGGAGAGACTGAATTAGTAGTTATACACGGCATAGGCAGTGGTGTTTTAAAAAAAGAAATACATAAAATAGCCAAAAAACACCCACATGTTGGGGTTTGTATAAATGAATATAATCCATTATATGGATTTGGTAGTACAAAAATTATTTTTAAATAAATTAAAAAAAAACAAATGATAGAACAAAAAATAGTAAAAGGATCAATCGCTTTAGAAGCAGGACAATTTTCAAATGAAAATTTATATATGTTATATTATAACTTTTATGGTAAAATGTGTAGCCTATACTCACCTGATTTTGATGCTGAAAAAACGCCAGATGTTTCAAAAATAACAAAATTTATTGAAAAGAAATTTACATTCAAGAGATATGTATCGGAAAATTATAGTCAAAGAATTTTATATTACTTTTTTGACAACGATAAAATGATTAGAATATCTTTGGATAAAGTTTCAAAATCTACTAGTTATACACTTACCTATGAAGGAGAATATCCAAAAAGATTAATTGATGCTTTAAATTCTTTGTTTATTGTAAAAGAAAAACATAAAAAGAATATAGGTGTAATTGTACAAGAAGCAAATGGGTTCTCTGTGTACTATACACCATTATCAAGATGTGAATTTGTCGAAGAAAACTATAATGAAGATTTGGTTTCAAATCATAAGAAAATTATAGATGAATTAAACTCAGAAAAAAATGGTGTTCATCTATTTTATGGTGTACCGGGTACTGGTAAGACTTCTTATATCTCTACATTAACAAATTCAGTAGAAAAGAATTTAATTTATGTTCCTAATTCATTAGCAGCACAATTGGACTCGCCGCAGTTTTTAAAATTATTTATGAATAATACAAACTCAATATTTGTAATTGAAGATGCGGAAAAAATTATTACAAGTCGTGAGAAAAATGCAAATTCTCCTATTGCTGCATTACTTAATTTAAGTGATGGTTTATTAGGACAATCTCTTAAATGTCAATTTATATGCACATTTAATACCAATCTAGAAAATGTAGATATCGCTTTACTAAGAAGAGGTAGATTATTATCTTCTTATGAATTTAGACCACTTGAAAAAGAAAAAGCTATTAAACTCGCTAAAAAATTAGGTAAAGAATATAAAGAGGGAGAAAATACACTTACTGATATTTACAATGCTGAAGTAATTAAAAATAGTGTTGTAAATAAAATTAGACAAACAATCGGATTTAAAGTTGCTTAAAACTGATTAGTAGCCTGATTTCCTTCTGTTGCATTATTGAAGCTGTTAATTATATAATTAACAGCTTCTTTTGTGCCTACTATTATATAGTCATATAAACTAAATACGTTCAATTCTTTTGGAGATTTATCATAAAAATTATTTTTAGTTAAAATCTCATCAATATCCTCATCATATTTAAGATAAAAATCGTATATATCAGCATTGTTAATTAAGCCTTCTATTTGGTTCTTTTCAGAATCCTTCTTGTATGCTGATATAAAATCTTCAACAGTTTTGCTATCAGATGTGTTAAGTGACTTCTTAATCATATCTGTTAGTTCATCTTTAAGGTTGGTTTCAACTTGAACTTCTTCTGCCTCTTTTAAATATACCGTAAATTTTCTCATATATTATATATTATTATTTTAAACTAATTATACCCCCCAAGTACCACTAAACACACCATCGTACCAAATACCACCATAAAAATTTCCACCATTAAAAATTCCGTTGCCCCATACACCACTATACCAGTCTATATTATTGTATTTACTTACTAATCTTAATCCTGTATCTATATCAGAACTTGCTGTTGCGCTATAATAACCTGTTAATCCAAATATGCTGAAATCATAATCTAATGTTAAGAATGTCCAATTATTTGTATAATCAAATTCACTTAAAGCAATTTTATATCTACCTGGCTGATTATAATTACCAACATTATAATAAGGTGTTGTTGTGCCGTCATTAATTATATTAATATAATCGCCCATATTAAATCTAAATTCACCATTTAAAGTAATTTGATTCATACCAGGATTTAATCCTATAATTTCTATGCCATTTACTATACCACCATACCAAGTGCCTGCTTGAAATTCTATATTATAGACAATACCACCATAAAAATTACCATGATTCCAAACACCTGTTCTCCAGTTAGAGTATTTATGTGTAGTTGATACACTAATTGTTGCGCCATTTATATTTTCATATGAATAAAAATTACCAGAAGCCCACACACCACCATGCCATACAGCATTGCGACTATTAGATGCTAATGTTCCAAATTTATTTAATGTATTATAATTTATACCAAATGTGCCATCATACCATATACCATTTTGAAAATCACCACTATTAAATGAGCCATCTATCCAATAAGCGGGTTTGTTAAATGCGTTAAAAGTGCCTGATTCCCATGCTCCCTGTACCCATATGCCACCAGAAAATTCACCATTTACCCATTTGCCATCATTCCACATGCCATTAAACCAATAACCGCTATTCCAAGTTCCATTATACCATCTACCATCAAACCAAGTTCCTGCTTGCCAATATCCATCAAACCATCTACCATTATACCATATAGAATTTTGGTTATTATAGGATGATTTTCCTACGGTTACACTTGTAACGTTGTCGATTATTTCAAGCGAATACCAATTACCAGAATACCAATCTCCACTAATCCATGTGCCAGAATACCATGTGCCACCAAACCAACGACCCGAATGCCATGTTCCTGTATACCAAACTATGCCATTAGAATTTAACCCAATAATTGCATCAGATATTTCTGCTTCTAAAATCCAGTGATAGTTGTTTGCTAAAGTGTCTATATCTAAGCCATCAACTAATCTAAATGCTGCTCTATCTAAATTTAAGTTAATTAAACTATTAGTTAGTCCTAAAGAATAAAAATTATAAGGAGTTAATATAGTTGGTATCTTATACATATTATCATCAGCAATTTCTAATAAATTTACTGGTTGATAATTGAAAAAAGGATCAAATATATTAATTCTTAATATACCAGTATCTAAAGTAGTAGTATAATTCAAATAAGGTGTATTAACTAATAAATCAAAATCATCTAATTTATTAATAGTATGAATACCAATATAACTTGGATTTAATTGTTGTGATGAACCAGTTCCACCATTAAATGTTATATAACCACTTAAACTACCATTTATATCATGTAGATTGCCAGTAGATAATGCTAAATTAGTCCCAATTTGGAATGTATTATTAATATTGATGTCTTCGGTTTTACTAATATTAATAACATTCATAGTTAGTATATTTTCATCATTGGTATAAATAATAGATGTAATATATTTCTTAATATCACTATCAGATAACAAAATTTTGGTATAAGAATCAGTATTTATTTTAGTTTTAATAGGATTATCATAAATATTCATGTAATATAATCCAGAATTATACTTTTTAGGTATTAATGGTTTATTTAAATTATTAAATATTTCTAAATCTACTGATATTTTATCCAATGTATTTCTAGAAATAATATTGATACTATTTAATGACACATTATAGTGTATAACCCCATCATCTGTTTTAATAATAGAATCATTAAATACTAATGCCCAACCACCAAATGTTGAATCATAGTATTTATCTGTTATCAATACTTGTGTTTTTGTAAATATACCTACATTTGTATTTAAAGTTAAATCAACAAATGTATTAATCCACAAAGTATCATATTCATATTTTAAATTATTACCAAATATTAATTTATTTTTAGGAAAACTAACAGTGCCAGATAATGGTTGGTTAGAATCATAATAAATATTATTTATATTAAATCCGCCACCAGAATTACAGGGCAACGCTGTATATTCTGGCATAGTATAAAATTTTTTACTTGCAGTAAATCCGCTATTAATAGTTGAAAGATAATTTAATAAATTATAATTTGGTGTATAACCAAATTGATTAAATGTAGTTGAGTATAACACACTATTAGTAACACCATTAATAATTATAATTGTTTCTAAAGATTTATAAGCAGTTTTATTATTAAATCTTGGTGAAATTGTATAAAAATTATCATAAATTAATTCATAACCATCTGATATAGGGTGTTGCTCATAATTAGACAATAAATCAACAGAATTTTCAAATTTATTCAGATTTGAAATTGTTACAACTGAACTGTTAACGATAGAGTTAATCATTGACTGATTAAAGTCATTATAAGCGTAAAAATAGCCCGAAAAACTATAATTAAGCATAACACTTGCTTGAACATTTTGACACGAAATTTGAAGCAAATCTCCCACATTACAGAACCCGGTAGGCAATTTAAATATAGTAATATATTTGTAAATAAATATATTATATGAGCTTAAAGGTGCTATTGGAGTAAATTGTGTATATCTTGACTGTGTTGTGCTAGATATTATAGGATACAAACTTGTAATATCTGATAATGTACCAGTAATTTGAGAATTACTAAATGTGAGCGAAGAAGTACCACTTGTAAAATTAGTATTTAATAAAATTGGATTACCAGTAGATGTGTCGCTATTAACTCCATATGTTTTATATGAGTCTAATAAATAATCTAACCATGTATAACTAATACTATTAAAATTAAAATTAGATAAACTACTAAATGTTACTGAATTTGGCAATCTATAGTTATATTCAGAATCAAAGAAATTTAATTTATCAGCCATATCATATTCCATAAATAACATCCTTGGTGTTATTGTTTCGGTTAAAATAGGTGTGTATGATAATGTTGAGTAATCACGCTCATTAATTAATCCAAAATTGCCGACATTATATAAATTTTGTCCTTGATAATCAAATAAACGATTTGTATATTCTATATTAGAAATTAAATAACTATTAGTACCTAATATCTGATTAGAAGTAGTTGATACAAATTGAAAAGTGTTTATATCAAATGATACTACATTATCACCAGCAACATACATTATATTACTACCACTTTGTCTTGTTATAGAATTCAAATTACCAATTGATTGACTAAATGATAAATATAAAACATCATGTTCAGTTACAAAGTTATTTAACTCATAACACATAATGTTATTATTAGTAACCATAAATAAACATTCCATAGAGTATGTTATTCCATTACCCGCCATTAAATCTACTGGTGTCGCATAAGTCAACCCCCAAGTATCAAAATGTGTATAGTACATATCGTTAATATCCTCTATTAAATCATATGTATCAGTTAAACTTAGATTTTTGATTAAATTTATAAAATTAGGTGTATAACCAGATATATCAGAATACTTTAATTCACAAAATATACCAGTTTCTCCACCAATATAAATTAAATTATATGTATAGTAAAAAACTCTATTATATGAATAATTATCATTGCCTATTGAAACTTTTTTCCAAGTATATCCACCATCAAATGTATGATAAATAGTATTAAATTTACCAACAACTATACCATTTATATCATCTAAAAATGAAATAGATGTTAAATTATGAAATTCTTCACCTAAATCTACTTTTGTAATAGATAAATCTAATTTAGACATTTTTAAAATTACACCATTATCACCACACATCCAATAATATGCAGTTGTCTGTGTAATACATTTTAAATTTTCTTTATAATTATTAAAAACATATTGTGAATAAGTAGTATCTTGTTGATTCAATATAACACCAAAATCTCCAATATATAATAGCCTTTGCGGTATTGTATATGTATATCCTTCAATTGTTAAAGATTGTGTGGCATGTTGTAGGACATCATAATAATTAGTTTCATATAAATTATGATAATCAACTTGATTTCTAACCAAATAATTATGACTTGATAAAAATTCAAAAGGCTGACCTTCTATTGGGTAATAACCATTTAATAATCTAGATAACGCAAATTGATTATCCTGATAAGTATTTCCTAAGTTTACATAAATACTTAATTGACTAGTTAAACTATATGTAGCCATAGTATTTTTGACTAGTGTTCCATTAGTAAATTTATAAATTCCATTATCTTCGTTATAATATTGATATGTAATATCAGCTACGTTATTATTAATTAAATAATAGTTTCCTTGGAAATAAGTATTTGGATCAACAGTATATGCTAAATCTACTGTTGATGTTTGATCTTTAACTAAAACCAAATTATCTTCTACTAATGTAATACCATCTATTGAACTAAAAGTAGTTGATTTTAAATCAATTGCGCCTGTTGTTGCAACATTAACATTAATACTATTAACTATATCAATAGCTTTTGATGGTGTAAATAAATTTTTTAAAGTAAATCCATATTCATGTGTGTAATTTTTATATTGATCTAAATTAGAAGAATTAATAGCAGCACCACTTGTAGGCAATATCATTGAACTATATGGAGAAGATGTTGGGTCAATGTACCAAGAGTTATTATCTTTATAAGAAATAGAATCATAAATACTACTAGTACTACTTGTATATAAATAAGTAGCCCCACTAAGAGCTCTTGAATAAAGTTGCATTTTAGCAATATCCTGTTTAAGATTGCTATAATCATCTTTATTTAAAGTGTCGGTTTGTTTAACCCACATCGCTGTATCTGTATTATATGTGTACATAATTTATTTCTTTACTTTTAAGTTCCATTTAACGTTATCTGTTGAAACTATAATTGATTCTTTAACCACCAATACTTTAGATTTTTTTAAAATAAATTTAATATCATCAATAAAAGTATCATAAGTATATATATCTTCAATATAGTCCGACACTATAATTGAAAATATTTTATTTTCCGAAAATATTAATTCGTAGATTAATTCGTCTTTTTGTTTCATTAAATTATATATTATTATTTTAGTTTTAGGTTAAACAAAGTATAAAATAATATATAAAAATAAAAAAAACTAAATGGCAAATCCTAAAGCAAAACAAAGATCAAAAAAAGAAGCTTATATTGAAGCCGAAGAATTATTATCTCAAAGAGAAATAAATTCGTCAAAAAAATCTAGATTTAATCGAGCTGACTTAGAAAGATCAGGTATAGTTCTTAATACAAAACAATTAGAATTATACAAAGGAATTAGAAATAATACTTTAACTATATGCCAAGGCCCTGCTGGTACATCAAAAACTTTTACTGCTTGTTATACCGCATTAGCATTATTAGCAGACCAGAAGATACAAAGAATTGTACTAACAAAACCTATACAAGAATCAGGCGAAAATTTAGGATTTTTACCGGGTACAATTCAAGAGAAAACAGACCCATATATGAAATCTTATTTTTCTAACTTTGAAAAAATTATAGGAAAAGGAGCATTAGAATGGATGAGAGCGACCGGTGAAATAATAGTCGAACCTTTAGCTTATATGAGAGGAACTACTTATGATGATTGCATTATGTTAATGGACGAAGCGCAAAACTCAACAATGACACAATTAATGTTATGGGTAACAAGATTAGGTAATAATTCTAAAGCTATTATGATGGGTGATATATCTCAGTATGATATTAGAAAGTCAGATTCAAGATTTTTAGATTTTATTAATCTATATAAAGAAGATGAAGGAATTTTTAATTTTGCTTTTGCAGCAGACGACATTGTAAGAAATAAGTTCCTAATCAATATTGTTAATAAATATGAGAAGTGGAAAACAGAAAACGATAAAGTTGTTCAACAAGAACAACCTTGGAAAAAGAAATATTAATAAAAAAGCACCAATAATTATTGGTGCTTTTTTATATATAGTTTATGAACTATTTAATTAAATATTCAAATTTTGAATCTATTTTAGAAAAAAGAATTTCTTATAAAGAAGGAGATATTGTTTATATCGAGTATTGGTATAATAAAATGATTACCCCAGTTAAAATAAAAGAAAAGAAAGGTAAAAAGTTTCTTGTATCACATGATGTTGAAAAATCTAAAATTCAAAATGCGCCTGATGAATTAATTAAACCATCACAAATTATTAGTAAAATTTAAACTAAATACGTATCAATATATTGATCTTCAATTATACCATATTCATCAGCAGTTATATGCTTATTTGACATATAATCACGATAAGTTAAAAAAATATCACCTTTAGATATTATTTTTAAATCTTTCCTATTTTTAAAATCTAATTCAAATGCTTTATCAATTAAAGTTTCTTCTTCAAAATAACCATAACTTCTTCTTAAATCATGTTTTTTATTACCCCAATTTGATTTTGAATTTTTTGGCGGATAATAATAGTAATCTTCATCATTATTATTCCATAAATTTTGCCTATTTTGCCTACCTTGTTGAATATAAGGCGAATATTCATATTCTTTATATTCAACAATTTTAGGATCACGAACTGTAGGTAATGTTTCCCAATTTATAATCGCTGAAGCCATACATAATTTCTCAAGATAATCAATATCCTGATGTTCTTCATGTGTATGTTCTTTATAATAACCTACTGATATATTAGTACACTCAGGTATTATGTCGGTAAATTGAGCTGAGTCAGTGCCAACACCTGTATCATCAGGAATTAATTCTAATCCCAAATCATTATATTCTTTACATAAAGCTTTTGCAAAATCATCTGAACAACATCTTGTCCAACTTTGGTGTGTAATAACAGAACATGTATCACGACGATCAAAAGATATAATACTATCATAATTAAAATCTTCTTTTACAGAAGAAGCTGCTTTGCTGCCAATACAACCTACTTCTTCACCTATAAAGAAGTAGTAAATGCCAGGCACGTTCTGCTCTATCATATAGAGCAGAACGCACATGCCGGCTTTATCATCAGCGCCTAAAATGGTTTTACCATTACTTCTAATATATTTACCGTCAATTACATGAGTAATTGCTTCATATTTTTTTGAAACCGTATCAAGGTGACAAGCAAATATAGTTTTAGATTCACCTATTTTATAGTAATAATTACCATGTTTGTCTTTTTGACAATCTTTTGGTAAAAATTTTCTTAATCTTGGTTCATTTCCAAACGGATATGTTCTATCCGTTAGCAACAGAAATGTTTCTTTTATATTCATTATAAAATTATTTGTTTATCTATATTAAATTTCCGTTTTATTTTTAAGTATATTGATGATATGCTTACCTCTTTGCGTAAGAGATTTCTTTTTTATGAGGAAAGATACGCTGTCTAAACCACCAAACATAGCAGCATTTGAATGAATTTCGGAAAGTCCTGTTAATAACAATGTTATTGCTAATGGATTTTTACAAAATTCTTCAACTCCATCTGCTTTTAAAAGATGTATGTCCATATCATGCTTTATTAACTCAGCAGCTATTTCATTTTTAAAGATTTGCTTAAATATATCGTAAGATTTCTCAGCATGATTAGGAAAATGTCTTTTTCCAGTATCATCAACTTCAAGACAAAAAGGTTTACCAATATCATGATATTCAGAATAAAGTCCTAATGTTTTATCATCAGCTAAATTTGCTAATATAAATTCTTTATTTTCTAATATCCAATTTGGTAACGACCATTCATATTTTAATGGTGTTTCATTTCTTAAATGATTTATCAAATCAAATAAGTAATTCTTAACGGATATACCGTGTTCTAATACAGACATTCCTTTAGTCTGTTCGCAACTTTTCATAGCCTCGTGTATGGCTGATAGTGTTATCTACTTCATATTTTCTATTGTTTTTAATTTTGTAATCCTTTTTGTTTTTAACAATTTTAATTTTAATTTTTTAAAAGCCAAATCTGTTAAACTAACTTCAGTAGAAATAACCAATTCGTAAAGAAAATCATAAATAATTTTCTGCCAATCAGAATTATATTTTTTAAATATATCCATATCGTATTCACATAATACTTTATATTTAATTCCTCTTTTTTTAAATTCTTTTACCCCAGCTTCTATTTTTAAAAGATTTTTATTATCAGATAACCATTTTTTGGATTTTATTTCATAAATAGTGTTATCTACTTCACTA